>ENA-ORUN01001075-ORUN01001075.1-human-gut-metagenome-genome-assembly--contig:-NODE-1075-length-29065-cov-5.032334_pt1 | contig 29065 bp, 40 predicted proteins | sample MGYA00242080_ERZ509209 | MGnify/ENA primary metagenome ERZ509209 (study PRJEB26280, sample SAMEA2338786) | human gut metagenome | biome: human gut; feature: human-associated habitat; material: faeces... | reverse complement strand
ATTCTATAATAATAATATAATTATATTTTTAGGAGAAAAAAATGGTGGCTTTTGTTAATTTGTATAGTAAAAATAAAGGCGAACTTAATAATTTTTTAAGCAAATTTTATAATAATAATTTAAAAATAACCGATGATAACAGTTGGGAAAAAGATTTTAATAATCCTGTTGAAATTGCTGAGCTTGTGGGAGCATATATAGATAATAATGATAACTATAATATAAGTATGTGGATTTGTTTGGATGAAGGAGTTTTAATAAAAATTACTAATAAAAATGCAGATGATATAATAAAATACCTATATGAAAGATTTCCATATTAAAAGAAACTGTTATATTACAGTTCCTTTTCTATTGGTGTTATTTTATCAATGTTTGAGGTGTCCTCCTGTTTTGTACCACATTCTGGACAAAATTTACAATCTTTATCAATTTTGGCAAAACATTTTAAACATTGTTTTTTATTATTTAATTCTAAACACTCATTTAGAATCTCTTCTATTTGATTTGTTAAAATATCTATTTTGGTGCATTCTTCTTCTAAATCATTTTTTATGTTTATATCTTCTTTTAATAAATGTTTTTCATAAATTTTTGCTCCAATATCTAAATAAATATCATTTATTTGTGATTTTAGATTACTCATTTTTAATTTTAGTTTAGCTTCTTTTGCAAGTTTTCCTGTTTTAGCAGCTGTTACTTTATATGCAGTGCTTGCTTTTTCACTTATTTTATTAAAAAATTCCATGCAATAGTACCTCCTTTAGTTTTCTACTATTATATGGAATTTTTATATTATTATACATATGTTAGTCTTCGTATTTTTTATCTCTATTCATTAACTCTAAAACTGCTTTTTTTGGATCAAGATTTTTATATATAACTTTATATACAGTTTCTACTATTGGCATTGGAATGTTGTGTATTTTTCCAAGTTCATATGCTACATCAATATTGTCAATACTTTCTATAACCATTCCAACTTCTTGCTTAGTTTCCTCTAATGATTTTCCTTGTCCAATTAGTTTTCCTGCTTTTCTGTTTCTACTGTGTTCACTCAAACAAGTTACAATTAAATCACCTAAGCCACTAAGTCCATAAAATGTTTCTCTTTCTCCTCCAAGTTCTATTCCTAAACGTGCAAGTTCACTTAATCCCCTAGTTATTAATGCTGCGAAGGTATTATCTCCTAATCCAATTCCAGCTGCAACTCCTGCACAAAATGCAATTATATTTTTTAATGCTCCTCCAAGTTCTACACCTTTTACATCATTTGATGTATAAATTCTCATATGATCACACATAAAGGTATCTTGTATTTCTTTTAAAATATCTTGATGTTTTGAAGCACATACTAAAACAGTAGGAATTGAAATACATACTTCTTCTGCATGGCTTGGACCTGATAATACACCAATTTTAGCATTAGGCATTTCTTCTAATATAACTTCATCTAATGTTTTTAAGCTATCTTTTTCAAATCCTTTTGAACATATGATTATTGGCTTATTTTGAACATATTCTTTGTATTGTTTAAATGTTGACCTAGTAAATTTTGAAGGTGTAACATGCAATATAAAACTGCTTTTATCTATTACTTCTTTATAATCTGTTGAGCATGTAATATTTTTTGGTAATGTTATATTAGGTAAAAACTTACATTTATGTTCATTGTTAATTAAATCTCTTTCTTCTTCCATAAATGACCAAATTTTTATGTTATTTCCAAGTTTGGCTAGATGAATAGCAAGTGCTACTCCCCAACTTCCGCTACCTATTATTGCTATATTTTTCATTATTCTTTTGTCCTTTCTTTTTTAAAGCTTAATTTATTTTCCTTCCCAGTTATTATTCTTTTTATATTGCTTCTATGATTAAATAAAACAATAACTGCAAGAATAATACTATAAACAAAATAGCTGCTTCCTTCTTTAACTATATATGCATTTTCAAAAATGTTTGCTGCAAAATATGTAAGTAATGGAAATGCTATGGCTGCCATACATGAACCAAGTGAAACCATTTTAGTAATTGCCATTATAATAATTGCTATTGCTAAACAAATTAATCCAATTTGCCAATTAGTCATTATTAATACTCCTAGTGAAGTTGCAACTCCTTTACCGCCTTTAAAGCCAAAAAATATTGGAAATGTATGTCCTATAACAACAGCTATTGCAGCTATTTGAACTAAAATAGATTTATTTTGTGCATTAAACAAATATCCAACTAAAATAGCAATGCCTATTGAAACCACACCTTTTAATATGTCACATATTAAAGTAATTGCAGCAGCTTTTTTTCCAACAGAACGAAGCATATTTGTTGTTCCTGCATTTCCGCTTCCCTTTTGCCTTACATCAAATCCAGCCATTTTTTTACTTAATATTACTGAAAAATTTATACTTCCTATTAAATACGCAATAATTGCAATAAGTATACAAATTGTTAGCATATTACATACCTCCCTTTTCTGTTTTTTCTCTAACTATAACTCTAACAGGTGTACCTTCTAAGCCAAATTCTTTTCTTATATTATTTACTAAATAACGTTCATAAGAAAAATGGAATAGTTCTTTATTATTTACAAATATAACAAATGTTGGTGGCTTTGTACTTGCCTGTGTTGCATAGAATATTTTAAGTCTTTTTCCTTTATCTGTTGGAGGTTGAACAATTGCAATTGCCTCATTTATAACTTGATTTAATACAGACGTAGAAACTCTTAATGCGTTTTGTTCTGCAACAAAATTAATCAAGTCAAATAACTTGTTAACTCTTTGACCTGTTTTGGCAGATATAAATATTATTGGAGCATAAGATAAATAAGAAAGCTTGTTATAAATCTCTTTTTTATATTTTTCTAAGGTTCCAGTTTCTTTTTCATATTCATCCCATTTATTAACTACGATTATTATACCTTTTCCTGCTTCATGTGCTTCTCCTGCAATTTTTGCATCTTGATCTGTAACACCTTCTAATGCATCTATCATCATAAGACAAACATCTGCTCTTTCAACAGCAAGAAGTGTTCTCATTATACTAAATTTTTCTATAGATTCTTTTACTTTGCTTTTTCTTCTAATACCTGCTGTATCAATAAATACATACTTTCCGTATTCATTTTCTAGATTGGTATCTATTGCATCTCTTGTTGTACCTGCTATATCACTTACAATTGCCCTGTTTTCACCTAAAAGCTTATTTATTAAAGATGATTTCCCTACATTTGGTTTTCCTATTATTGCTACTTTTATTGTTGTATCATCATCTTCCCCATCTTCTTTTTCTGGAAAGTCTTTGTAAATTTCATCTAATACATCTCCTATTCCTAATGCATTTGATGCAGAAATTGGAAATGGATCTCCTAGTCCTAGATTATAAAACTCGTATATTTCTTCTCTATCTTTTTCAAAATTATCTGCTTTATTGCAAACAAGTACAATTGGTTTTCCAGATTTTTTTAACATTAAAGCAATTTCTCTGTCAGCTGCAGTTACCCCTTGCCTGATATCTGTAACAAATACAATAACATTTGCCATTGATATTGCAAGATTGGCTTGTTCACGCATTTGAGATAATATAATATCTTCAGATTCTGGTTCTATTCCTCCTGTATCAATTAGTGTAAAATTTCTACCTCTCCAGTTTGTGTCTGCATATATTCTGTCTCTTGTGACTCCTGGAGTATCTTCTACAATTGATATTCTACTTCCTGCTAAATAGTTAAAAAAAGTAGATTTTCCTACATTTGGTTTTCCTATTATTGCTACTATTGGTTTTGACATTTTTTCACCTCTTAATTTTTTAATAATATAAGTATATCAAATTATTTTATAAATAACAAGAATTTATTTTAATAATATTGAATCATCTTCATTTGCTTTTTCTTTTTCTTCTTGTTGTTCCTCACTAAATATGGTTAAAGCTAAATTATTGTTATTAATTAAATCCATGTGTTCTTTTTTAGAGGCATTATTTGTATTTAATAAAATATTTAAGGCAGATGTTATTTCTTCATTATTTATATTACTTAAAGTTTCTTTAAAATCTAAATTATTGTCTTTTATTAATTTATATAATAATGCAACTGCTTGATATTTTGTATTGTGTCCTTTAGATTTAATCATATTTGCAAAATCAAATGGTGCAATATAATCTGGGTTATTTCCCTCATTTGATAATTTTACTAATTGCTTGTTTACAATTTTTTTAATTTGAGTTATATCAATCTCTCCGGTTTTATTTAAATATTCTTGAATATATGCATCTGGAATATGACAGTTTTGGCTTTTTGCCTCTTCAATAATTGTTTCAAGGCTTTTCCCCGATTTTAATAACCCAAAAACGGCTGCCTTATTGGCAATTTTGGGTTTTATCATATTTCTATCTGAATAATATCTATTTATTTCTCTTTTTGTATAGTCTGCACTTAGTCCGTAAGTTTTTTGCAATTTGATTTATACTAAATCCATTTTCATATAACTGAACCATTTTTTTATTATTATCATTTTTCATTAATTTTTTAAAATAATCATATCCATAATTTTCTCTTAGCCTATTTCTTAAGGTTGATGTAGATACATTATTTTCTTTTGCAAAATCTTCTAAACGATTGTTTTGGTAAGCATTTACAATTTCTTTCAAATTAAATTCCTTTTTTTTATTTTGGGCCGAAATTAGAAAATATGAACATTTTTCTGCATCATAATAAAATAATTTTTTTCCTTCTTCATCATTTAAAAGAGCCTTTTTTAAAATAGAAAAAGAAACAAAATATTCCTTTGCAAGCTTTGATATATATTCTCCATTGTTAATTCTTTCAATAATAGTTTTTAAAGGAAGTTGTTTTGTTTTTCTTTCTTGTAATGGTATTGGTTTTGGAACATTATGAGTAAAGCAATAATTATTTATAGTTTTGGAAATTTTATTAAAAGATGTTCCATATTGATTTGCTATATTTTTCATACTAATTCCATTTTTATATAATTCATATATTTTTTCTTCATCTTCAGACGTTAGTTTTACTTTCATTGTAATACATCTCCTATAATACAATAATTTTTTATATATTGTATTATAGCACATTTTAAAGATAATTCAAATATTTTTAAATTCCCATTATGTTATATCCGCTATCTGCATATATAACTTGACCTGTTATACAATCTGACATGTTACTTAATAAAAATGTTGCAACATTTCCTACTTGTGTTGTTGTTACATTTTGATGTAATGGAGCTTTTTCTTCTACAACAGTTAATATTGATGAAAAATCTTTAATTCCTTTTGCAGATAATGTTTTTATAGGTCCTGCAGAAACAGCATTTACTCTTATTTTTTCTTTTCCTAAGTTTTCTGCTAAATATCTAACACTTGCTTCTAAAGCTGCTTTAGCAATTCCCATTACATTATAGCCTTCTAAAACTTTAGTTGAGCCATGATATGTTAATGTAACTAAACTTGCATTTTCATTTAATAAATCTATTTCCTTTGCAATTTTTGCAGCTAAAACAAAAGAATATGCGCTTACGTCTACAGCATGGCTATAACCTTCTTTACTTGTGTATATGAAGTCATTGTGTAAATCTTCAGTATTTGCATGTGCTATAGCATGTACTAAACCGTCAATTTTTCCATTTTCTTCTCTTATTTTTGTAAAAACATTTCTAACTAATTCGTCTTCAGAAGCTCCATCTAATACATATGCTTTACTTCCTTTAAATTCAGATATTAAATCTTCTATTTTTTCTTTATTTTCTTCCCCCATATATGTAAATATTAATTTTGCACCATTTTCATATGCTGATTTTGCAATTCCAAAAGCAATACTCCACTTATTTCTTATTCCCATTATTAATATTGTTTTATTTTTTAACATTTTTTCCTCCTTAAATTTCCTTAAAATAACTTATATTTCTAAATTTATCATATCTATCTTGAACAATTTGTTCTTTAGTCATTTTTTGCATTGTAGCAATTTCATTTATTATTTCATATTTTATATTTTTTGAGACTTCTATAAAATCTTCTTTATTCATTTTAATTGGCTCTTCTATAATTTTGTCTATAACTTTTAAATCATATAAATCATGTGCTGTTAGTTTCATTTTTTCTGCCGCTTCTTTAAATCTGCTTGAATCTTTCCATAAAATACTGCTATAACCTTCTGGCGATAATATTGAATAAATTGCATTTTCAAGCATAAAAATTTTATTTGCTACCCCAATTGCTAGAGCTCCACCAGAAGAACCCTCACCTATTACAATTGAAATTATAGGAACTTCTAGCTTTGCCATTTCAAACATTGATTTTGCAATAGCTTCGCCTTGACCTCTTTGCTCGGCCTCAATTCCAGGGTATGCTCCTTTGGTATCTATAAAAGTAATAATAGGTCTTCCAAATTTTTGTGCTTGTTTCATAAATCTAATAGCTTTCCTATAGCTTTCTGGGTTTGGCATACCAAAATTTCTTTCTATATTTTCTTTAGTTGTTCTTCCCTTTTGTTCTGCAATTATTGTAAAATTTTGATTATCTATTTTGCCAAGACCACATACTATAGCTTTATCATCTTTGAAATTTCTATCACCGTGCAATTCTATAAATTCATCAAAAATACTATATATATAATCAAGTGAGGTTTTTCTTTTTGGATTTCTTGCAATTTCTACCCTTTCCCATGCTGATATTTTATTTTCTTCCATTGCTTTTACCTCCTTTATGATACATAATTAATTTGTAAAGAGTTTCTTTCATTTCCTCTCTTTTTACAATTTTATCAATAAAGCCATGTTCTAATAAAAATTCTGCAGTTTGGAAACCTTCTGGTAATTTTTCTCCAATTGTTTGCTCTATTACTCTTTTTCCCGCAAATCCTATCATTGCTCCTGGCTCAGCAAGTATAATATCTCCCAAACTTGCAAATGATGCTGTAACCCCTCCATATGTTGGGTCAGTTAATATAGATATATATAAAAGTCCGTGCATTATCTAGTTTTGTCAATGCCGCTGTTGTTTTTGCCATTTGCATAAGCGAAATTATACCTTCTTGCATTCTAGCACCACCAGAAACAGCAAACATAATAAATGGTAATTTTAATTTTATTGCTTGTTCTATACTATATGTAATTTTTTCACCTACAACAGCTCCCATACTGCCCATCATAAATCCACTGTCCATGACACATATAACAACATCTTCTCCATTTATTTTTCCGGTACCACATGCTACTGCTTCTTCTATTTTTGTTTTTTCTCTTAGAACTTTTAATTTTTTAGGATAATCTTCTAAATTTAGAGGATTTACAGTATCTAAATTTAAATTAAATCTTTTATATGTTCCTTCATCTATTGTAGATTCCAATCTTTTATTAATATGCATTCTAAAGTAATGGCCACAATTAGGGCATATGCTATAATTTTCCCTTACACTTTCTTTATACAATATTTCTTTGCAAGCCTCGCATTTTATCCATTTTCCAACAGGTATATCAATTTTTGACTTTTTATTTTTTAAATTATTATTTTCTCTTTTTACAATTTTATCTACTATCATTATTTGGTCTCTCCTTTTAGCATTTCTTTTTCAATAAAAGATGTATCAAAATTTCCTCTTATAAAATTAGGATTTTTTATTATACTTAAAAGAAAATCTCTGTTTGTATCTATTCCGTCAATAACCAACTCTTCTAATGCTCTTTTCATTTTACTAATTGCTTCATTTCGGTTAGAACCTAAAGTAATTATTTTTGCAATCATTGAATCATAGTTAGAAGGAATTGTATAACCACTATATATTGCAGTGTCAATTCTTACACCATTTCCACCTGGAAGATTTATTTCATTTATTTTACCTGGTGATGGTCTAAAATTTTTACTAGGATTTTCTGCATTTATTCTACATTCTAAAGAATGGCCTTTAAATTCTATGTCTTTTTGTTTAAATTTTAATTTTTCTCCACCGGCAATTCTAATTTGCTCTTTTACTAAATCAATTCCTGTTCTCATTTCTGTTATTGGGTGTTCTACTTGAATTCTTGTATTCATTTCCATAAAATAGAAGTTTTTATCACTATCTACTAAAAATTCCACAGTACCACAGCTTGTATAGCCAGCAACTTTAGCAGCTTTAATTGCTGCATTTCCCATTTTAGTTCTTAATTTTTCATCAACAATTGTAGATGGTGTTTCTTCTAATATTTTTTGATGATTTCTTTGTATAGAGCAATCTCTTTCACCTAAATGTACTACATTTCCATGTTCGTCTGCTAAAATTTGTATTTCAACATGTCTTGGATTTTTTATATATTTTTCTATATAAATTTCATCATCATTAAATGAATTTTTTGCTTCTTGTTTTACTATGTTATAATTTTGTTCAAGTTCCTTTGCAGAGTTTACTATTCTAATACCTTTTCCTCCTCCGCCTGCTGCTGCCTTTAGTAAAACTGGATAGCCTATTTTTTTACAAATAGTTGCTGCTTCTTTTAAGTCTTTTATACTTCCATTAGAACCTAAAATAACAGGAATTCCTTCTTCCTTCATTAATTTTTTGCTATTAGACTTATTTCCTAATAAATCTATAACATCTGATTTGGGTCCAATAAATTTTATATTTGATTCTTCACATATTTTAGCAAATCTTGAATTTTCAGATAAAAAGCCAAAACCTGGATGAATACTATCTGCTTTTGTTATATTGGCCGCTTCTATTATATTTTTTATATTTAAATAGCTATCTTTAGAATTTGCCGGCCCTATACATATTGCTTCATCTGCTAAACGAGTATGTAATGCATCTTTATCTGCTGTAGAATATATGGCAACTGTTTTTATATTCATTTCTTTACAGGCTCTAATTATACGAACAGCTATTTCTCCACGATTTGCAATTAATATTTTGTTCAATTAAAATTACCTCCTTTTTTAGTCTATAACGGCAAATGTAAATTCACCTTTGGCAGCTAGCTTTCCGATTTACTGTTGCTATTCCTTCTCCTACTCCTATAGGTCCTTTTTTCTTTATTATTTTTACTTCTAATTTTAATTTATCTCCTGGAACAACCATTTTTTTAAATTTCATTTTATCAATTCCACCAAATAAAGCATTTTTACCTATATTTTCTTCTTGGCTTAATATTGCAACTGCTCCTGCCTGAGCTAAAGATTCAGCAATTAGTACTCCTGGCATAATAGGATTACCCGGGAAATGGCCTTTAAAATACCATTCATTTTCATCAACATTTTTATATGCTATAGCCATTTCACCTGGCACAAATTCTTCTACTTCATCTATCATTAAAAATGGTTCTCTTTGTGGTATAATTTTTTTTATTTCTTCTTTGTTTAACATTCTTTCCTCCTTCAATGATCTTTTCTTTTTAGTTTAATTATATATTAAATTACTATTTAAGAGAGAACAATTTTTGCCCATATTCTACAGGCTCACCATCTTTTACATAAATTTCATAAATTTCACCATCAAATTCTGACTCTATTTCATTCATTAATTTCATTGCTTCTACTATACAAAGTGTATCTCCCTTTTTTACGTAATCCCCTTTTTCTACATAAGGTTTAGATGTTGGAGAAGGTTTAATATAAAACGTTCCAACCATTGGAGATGTTACAAGCTTTAAATTTTCACTTTCATCTTCTTTGGTTTGTTTAGTTTGTACATTTTCTTCTTTATCATCATTACTAGTTATCACTACATTTGGGGCCAAAAGTTCTTTTTTCATGCTAATTTTTGTTCCGTCTGGAAAGTCTATATCAATTGATGATAATTTAGAATTCCCCATATCTTCCATTAGTTGTTTTATTTTATCATATTCCATTTTTATTTCTCCTCTTCAAATTTTTTTATTATAATACTTGCATTATGTCCTCCAAATCCTAAAGAGTTTGACATTACAATATTTAACTGTGCATTTCTTAATTCATTTGGAACAATGTCTAAATCACATTGTTCGTCTTTTTCTTTATAATTTATTGTTGGAGGAACAATACTATCTTCAATTGCTTTTACACAAAAGATTGCTTCAACAGCACCAGCAGCACCTAGTAAATGCCCTGTATTTGACTTTGTAGAGCTTACCATTAATTTATTTATATTATCTTTAAATACTGTTTTTATGGCCATTGTTTCTGTTGAATCATTTAAATGTGTTGATGTTCCATGAGCATTTATATAATCAATTTCTTTTGATGTTATTTTTGCATCTGCAATTGCCCTTTCCATTGCTTTTGCACTACATTTTCCATCTGGACATGGTGATGTTATATGGTATGCGTCTGTTGTTGCTCCATAGCCTATTATTTCTCCATATATTTTAGCACCTCTTTTTTTGGCATGTTCTAATTCCTCTAAAACAAGCATTCCTGCTCCTTCTCCCATTACAAAACCATTTCTTTCTTTATCAAATGGAATACTAGCTCTATTAATATCAGTAGATGATGATAATGCTTTCATATTTTCAAAACCTGCAATTCCTACTTCGCAAATTGCAGCTTCTGTTCCACCTGCTATAATAACATCTTCTGCACCTAATTTTATAGTTTTGTATGCCTCTCCTATTGCATGTGTTGATGATGCACATGCTGTTAAAACAGAAATTGATTCACCTTTAAATCCAAATTCTATAGCTATATTTCCAGCAGGCATATTGGCAATTGCCATTGGAATAAACATTGGTGAAACTCTTCTATTACCTTTTTCAAAATTTATTTTACATTGTTCTTGAATTGTTGTTAAACCTGCAATTCCAGAACTTACAAAAGTTCCTACTCTATCAAAATTAGTATTTTCTTTTGTAATATTACTGTCTTTTACCGCTTCTCTTGCAGCTATAATTCCAAGTTGAGATGACCTATCTAACCTTTTTGATTGCTTTTGGTCAAAATAATCTTGTGGATTATAATTTTTTATTTCTGCATCTAACTTTGTTTTAAATGTTGCTGTATCAAACAAAGTAATTTCATTTACTCCACATTTTTTGTTTTTTATTCCTTCCCATGTTTCAAAAACATCTGTTCCTATTGGAGTTATAGCACCCATTCCTGTTATTACTACTCTTTTTTCCATTTATATTTCCCCTTTCTACATTAACATTCCACCATCAACTTGAATTACTTGGCCTGTAATATAAGAACTATCTTCTGATGATAAAAATTTTACTACATTTGCAACATCTTCGGCAGTTCCCATTCTTTTTAATGGTATTGTTTTATTAATTTCTTCTTTAATTTCTTCTTTTAAAACATCTGTCATTTTGGTTTCTATAAATCCTGGAGCAACAGCATTTACAAGTATGTTTCTGCTAGCTACTTCTTTTGCTAAACTTTTAGTAAATCCTATTATTCCAGCTTTAGATGCGGCATAATTTGTTTGTCCTGCATTTCCACTTATTCCTACAACAGAAGATATGTTTATAATCCTTCCTTCTTTTTGTTTTGTCATATAAGAAATAACATTTTTAGTCATATTAAATGTTCCAACTAAGTTTGTATTTATAACACTTAAAAAATCTTCTTGTTTCATTCTTAAAAGTAGCATATCTTTTGTAATACCTGCATTATTTACTAATACATCAATTCTTCCAAATTCTTTAATTGTCTCTTTTATCATATTTTCGCAACTTTCAAAATTAGAAACATCGCCTTTAACTCCTAAAAACTTAACATTTAAACTTTGGATTTTCTTTTTTGTATTTTCAAAATCTTCATTTTCTTTTCTGTAATTAACAACTATATTATAGCCTTGTTTTGCAAGCGTATATGCAATTTGGCTTCCTATTCCCCTAGTAGCTCCTGTTATAAAAGCAACTTTATTCATTACATTACCTCCTTTATTAACTTTTCTAAATCATTAACAGTTCCAACATTCATTATCTTTATAGGTCTTTCAAATTTCATTCTTTTTACAAATGAACTTAAAGTTTTCCCTGGACCAATTTCTAAAAAGAAGTCTATTCCATTATCATACATTGTTTGTAATACTTTAGTAAATTTTACAGGATTCATTATATGCTCTGATAATATTTGTGAAATATCATCTGATTTACTATATATTTTCCCATCTATATTTTTTACAACTTTGGGTTCTTTGGAAATTATATTTACATGTTCTAGCTCTTTTTTTAGTTTAATAGAACATTCTTTTAGTTTTTCTGTATGAAATGGTCCTGCAGTATTTAAAATACTAACCATTTTTGCTCCCATTTGTTTTGCAAGCTCTCCTGCTTCAATAACTCCTTGTTCTTCCCCAGATATAACTATTTGCCCAATTGTATTATAGTTTGCAGGAACAACAAAATAATTTATTTTATTGCAAACATCTTCTACTTGTTTTTCTGTAAGCCCTATTATTGCAGCCATTTTCCAGTTACCACTTGGAGTATAATTTTGCATTATTTCTCCTCTTTTTTGAACAATTTTTAAACCATCTTCAAAACTAAATATTCCGTTTTCTATTAAAGCTGTATATTCTCCCAAACTTAATCCTGCTGATAAATTAGAATTTATATTACATTTTTTTAAAATTTCGAGTATTGCTAAACTTTGCGTAAGAATTGCAAGTTGAGTATATTTAGTTTTATCTAAAAGTTCTTTTGGGCCTTCAAATGATATTTGTTTTATAGGCTCATTTGTGATTTTTTCTGCCATATCATAAATCTTTTTTGCTTCATCATATTTTTCATATAAATCCTTTCCCATGCCTACATATTGAGCTCCTTGCCCAGGAAATAAAAAACCTATTTTCATAATTTAATTCTCCTTTTTATTGTTTCTTCAAATTTATTACAAAAACATTCAATAATTTCAGTTCTATTAACTTCTATTCCAAATTCTTTTTTTATTGATGTTGCAATATCTTTTATATCATCTAAAAATACCGTTTGGTTTGTATTAATACCAATACCAATTACTAAAAATTTAACATTTTTAGCTATAATTTTGCTTTGAGTAAGTATTCCTCCTATTTTTTTACCATTGTATGTTATATCATTGGGCTCTTTTATATTTAAATTTATATTATATTTTAGTTTAAATATTTCTACAATAATTTTGGCAACTTCAATTGTCACCCCTTCTAATTTTTGAGGAGAGCAATTTACTTCTATATAAAAGGAAAAGGCAATATTTTGTGTTTCATTTGTATGCCATATTCTACCATGTGTTCCTTTTCCATTTGTTTGAATATCTGCCATAACAAGTGTTCCATTTTTTATATTATTATTTTCTATTCTTCTAAATATTTCATTTTGCGTAGAATCAATTTGGTTATAAAATATAAAATCTCTTCCTAAATATTTAGTTTTCAGATTTGTTAATTCCATCTAAATTTGCCTGCCTTTTTATTTTATTGGTTGTTGTTTTTATTAATGGCTTAGTTGTTAATATCATTCCTCTTATTGCTTTATATTGTGGCATTGTTGAATTTACTTCTTTAATTTTTTCAAAAATTGCCCTATAAATATCTTCTTTCGTTTTTGCTTTGTATACATTTTCTACAACCTCTTTGTCATATACAACTTTTACATTTATTTTTATATCATTTTTATCATCTGATTGTTGTTTCCCAAAAATAAATGATTCTGTTACACCTTCAATTTTATTTACTAAATTTTCCATTTCTTCTGGAAATATATTTTTTCCATTTTTTAGTACTATAACACTCTTTTTTCTACCACATATAAATATATAGCCTTCTTTATCAATTTTGGCTAAATCACCTGTATAAAACCAGTCACCTTTAAAAGATTCTTTTGTTGCTTTTTCATTGTTATAATAACCAAGTGCAATACTTGGGCCTTTTACAACAAGTTCTCCTACTCCTTCTTTATTTATATCTACAAGTTTTGCTTTAACACTTGGAACTGTTTTTCCAATAGAGCCAATCTTGTGCTCTTTGTTTGTTCCTATTGCTACAACTGGAGAAGTTTCTGTTAACCCATAGCCTTGAACTATATTAATACCAAGCAGTCTGTATCTTTCTTCTATTGCAGGATCTAAAGAAGCGGCACCACTTATAAATAATTTTACTTTACCTCCAAGCATATCATGAATTTGTTTAAAATTTTCTTTTCTTTCTTCCATGCTTGAATTTCTAAGCTCTTCTTCCTTTTTTAAAATATTATCAAGTTTTCCTTGCTTTTCTAACTGTTTTCTTATCATTCCAAAAATTCTTTCATAAATAACAGGAACACAAGCCATAACAGTTACTTGATATTCTTTTAAATTATCAACAACATGTCTTAATCCATCTGAAAATACAGTTTTTGCACCTTTGTATAGTGAAAATAAAAATCCAACTGTGCATTCAAAAACATGGTGTATTGGTAAAATAGAAAGAAGTGTATCATTTTCATTTACATCAACAACTGATGCAATGTCCATTAAATTTGAACAAATATTTTTATGAGAAAGAGCAACCACTTTAGAACTAGATGTTGTACCAGATGTAAATAACATAATGCTCATTTTTTCATTATCTATTTTGGCTTCTATAAATTCCTTATTCCCATTTTTTATTAATTTTTCTCCTGTTTTTATTAATTCATTTAAAGAATATATACCATCTGTATTTTCTAAATTATCAAATGATATTAAATGTTTTAATTTGTTATTTTGGTTGTATTTTATTTTAGTTAATGTATCTTCATATTTTTTAGAATAAAAAATAGCTTCAACTTCAGACCTTTCTATTAGTGATTCTAATTCATTTTCAGGTAATGATTTATCAAGAGGAACAACAAGTCCTGTTCCACATACTACTGATAAATAAGCAACTTCCCATTCATACCTGTTTTCTCCAATTATTGCTATTCTTTTATTTTTTAACCCCATGTCAATTAATGCAGTTCCAAGATTATCTACCATATTTCTTACTTGCTTATGTGTAAATGTTTTATATTTACCATTATCTATTTTTATTTGATATGCTATTTTGTTACTATATATTTCTTTTGTTTTATTTAACATATCCTTTAAATTATCTATTTTTATAACTTCATATAATTTTTCACTCATTTGTATCCTACTTTCTTTATATTTAAATTACTAGATTATTTTATAACACATCTTTTTATATGTCTTTATACTGGTAAGTCAGTACAATGTATTTTAATAAAAAAATAGCCCTAAATTATTAATTCTTTTAATAATTTAGAGTTATTTTTTATTATTTATTTAAAATATCTTTTATTATTTCTCCTGCAATCATTAGTCCTGCAACAGATGGTACAAATGATATGCTTCCAGGTACTTGATTTCTTATTGTACATTTTCTTTTTGTTCCCGGAGGGCAGATACAATTTGTTTTGCAGCTACTGCTACTTGTATTGTCTGGTTTTATTGGTTCTTCTTTTGAATATATAACCTTCAAACTGTCTACATTTCTTTTTTTAAGTTCTTTTCTCATTACTTTTGCAAGTGGACATATGCTTGTTTTATATATATCTGTAATTTCAAATCTTGTTGGATCAAGTTTGTTTCCTGTTCCCATTGCAGATATTACAGGGATATTTAATTTCTTACAGTTCATAATAATTTCTATTTTTGCAGTAACTGTGTCAACACAATCTACTACATAATTTAAATCTTCATTTATTATATTTGTTTTAGATTCTGGCATATAAAATTCTTGATATGTTTCAACTTTAGCATTTGGATTTATTTCTAGCATTCTTTCTTTCATTACTTCTACTTTGTATTTTCCTATTGTTTTTCTTGTTGCTATTATTTGTCTATTTAAATTTGTTAAACATATTTTATCATCATCTATTAATACAAAATTTTCTACTCCAGCTCTTACTAGCCCTTCTGCTACAAATGAACCTACTCCCCCAAGTCCAAAAATCGCAATTTTTGCACCTTGTAATTTTTTTATTCCTTCTTTTCCAATTAATAATTCTGTTCTTGAAAATTGATTTAACATTTTTATTACTTCCATTTCATTTTTATTTTTAAAAGTTGTTCTTGCTTCTTGCTCTGCTGCTAAGTATTCTTGTAAATTTGATATATTATACCATAAAATATTATAATATACTACACCTTCTTGTTTATTTAATGATAAAAAAATTACCCTCAGTATAACTGAGGGATAATTGTTATTTGCAATCATTCATATAAAATTTTTTCTCTGCTAATTTATCTTGAACTCCTCTTAGTGCTTCTCCAAATCTTTGGAAATGGACTATTTCTCTTTCTCTTAAATAGCGAAGTGGGTCAATTACTTCTGGGTTATCTCTACATAAATCAATTAATTTTTCATAAGTTGCTCTTGCTTTTTGTTCTGCTGCCAAGTCTTCTTGTAAATTTGCAATTGGATCACCCTTACAAGCTAGACATGTTGCATCAAATGGAACTCCAGCCGCAGATTGAGGGTATACATCTACCCCATGGTCTGTATAATATGGTGCTAACCCTGCTTTTTCTATTTCTTCTATGCTTGCATTTTTTGTTAGCTGGTGTACTATTGTTCCTACCATTTCAAGGTGAGCAAGTTCGTCTGAACCAAAACCTTATCAAAAAAAATTTTTGGAACTATTTTTAGATATATTCCAATGGCTAGTTCCATGCCAAATGTGTTATGGATACTCGTTTATGAATTTTGCATTTCAATGGCTCGTATCTAACCCATTTATGTAAAAATTTACTTATTAAAAATTGTAAATTAGTTTCTTAATCACTTGTCCTTTATTTAGATTAGATAAATTATCCTATATTAGGATAAATATCTAATTCAAAATTTGTAGGATCAGAATCTTTTCTTATTGCTTTTTCTGTTTTTAAATACTCAACTTTTTTTACAACTGTTTTTAGTAAATTATTCTTTTCCTCTGCTGTTCGTAATTTTGGATATATATCAAGTACATTTTCTACTTTTGGAATAATTGCTTTTTTTCCTTCATCTTTTTTATTTTCCAGCTCTATTTGTTTTTCAAATTCTTTTATATTAGAATTTAGATTTGTAATTGTTGCAGATATTACTCGACATCTCTCTGAAAACATTTCTCTTGTATATGTTCCTTCCTCAAAGAAATCATATACATTTGCTAATTTTTTATTTTGTAATTCTAATTCTTTTTTTAAATTGGAAATACTTTCCTCATAATTTTTTTTCTTTTTGTTTTCAATTTCTTTTGCATAATTATCATAGTCAATTCGATAATCTACAAGCCATTCTTTTAAAGATGAAATAATTTTATCTTCAACTATATTTAATTTAGAGCTTATATTATCACAGTTCTTGTTAGGACATATAAGTGTTGGTTCCCATCCTTTTGCTTTATAAGGTCTTCTTTGCATTACTTTTCCACATTTACTGCAATATACAATACCTACTAAAGGATTTTGAACTACATTATTATGAACTACTGCCGGTATATTTTTACTTCTTTTCTCTTGAACAATGTCCCATGTTTTAACATCAATAATCGGTTTATGCAATCCGTCACAAAGTATATAGTCAGAATTTCTAGGTCTAGTATTAATAATTTTTCCATTTTTATATTCTTTTACATTCTTTCTTGAATCCCATTTAATTTTGCCTATATAAACAGGGTTGCTTAATATATCTCTTACAGCTGAAATAGTCCATTCTTCTGTTTTTCTTGGCTTATATCCACCTATATTCAATTGCCTTACTACTTCATTTATTGCAATTTCATTATAAGCAAATAATTCAAATATTTTCTTTACTGTTGATGCCTCATCATTCATTTCAAGAGAAAAACCTTTGTCATTTTTTAATTTTACCCTATCATATCCGTATGGAGCAACACTTGCAACATATTTTCCCTCTTTTACAGATGATATCCTTCCCCTTTGTAATCTTCTATTTATAGTCTTGTATTCTCTTCTAGACATAAATAATCCAAATTCAAAGTATTCTTCATCAAATTCATTATTGGGATCATAAATCTTTATTGGTGTTATAATTTTAGTATTAGAAAATTTAAAACTTTTTGCAACTCGTCCTTGATCCATTGTATCACCACGAGCAAGTCTTTCCACTTCGACAACTAAAACACCTTTCCATCTTCCTGTTTCAACATCTCTTAATAGTTCTTGAACTACAGGTCTTGCCTCAATACTTTCTCCACTTACGATTTCACGATAAATTTTACCAATAGAAAAGCCATATCTTCTAGCTAACTCGATTAACATTTTTTCATGTCTTGCAAGAGTTTCGCCCTCTCCTCTTTCTTCTGCTTCTAAATCGGCTCTAGACTTTCTTAAATATAAAGAATATTCTCCATTAGCAATGTCAATAACATCATTGGAATATTCAATATGTATACTATTCAAGAGTCCTCCCTTCTCTATTTATTGCTTTTCTATCAACATGCTTATATTTTAACATGTTGAAGAAATTTTTACAATTAAATATCCCTGTTTTTTAGATAATTTATTACTAAGCTAATAAGCATTTCTTTTGTATTTTTACTATCTTCACTTATATAGTCATCATGTATTCTTATTTTAGTTTTTTCATCTGAATATTCTTTTACTACATTCATTTGAAACACCTCTTATTTAATAAATATGTAATGCTAAAATATTTATTCAAAAAAGATATGTATCACTACATACCAATTTCTTCTACTTTAATTTTTACTTTCTTTTTATTATTTGCTTTTAAATTATTGGCAAAATTTACAACTGAACTTTTGTCATGAGTTTCCATTGCTCCCGTATAAAATGTTTCAATAGTAGAAACATCAAAACAACTTGTATTCCCTGAATTTATGAAATTATTAAAAGCTATTATAGCATATGAAATAGCTTGATTTTTAGTTATTATACCTGGTAATTTATTCATTAATTTTACCTCCCTTTTTATAATTTTTTAAATAATTCATTTGTTCTTCATCTTCATAACTTCTTTCTTCATCAGTTTTATTTTTATTTGCTCCTACTATTACTAGATACATAAATAAACTAATAAATAGTAAAATTATATATATTCCTAAAAATGTTATCATTGCCACATTGTCCAACATTTTTATACCTCCGATTTATATTAAAACTTTAAAATTACTGCCTTTTCTATTTTTACTTCATTAAAATATGATTAGCTAAATCATTCACAGGAATTCCACCTATCTGGTACACCAGACTTGTTCTCAAGGCGTGGGACGGTTCTTTCTCGCTCGTGCTATGACTAAACAAGTGTATCATTATAACTATTATGATCATTGCCTTATAAGTGGCTAACTTATATTTTAGTATGAAGCTCTGCATCTTCATTTAAACTAGCTCTCATAATAGAACGTTTTTAATGAATTTATATTTAATTTTCAATGTACTAACTTTATAGAAGTTTTTTACCTTCTACTTATATAGGCGAAAAAAAATAACATTGTCCCGATTTTTTTTATTATTTTTTTAAATTTTTTTAAAATTTTCTATAGATTTAAATAATTTATCTTCTATATACGCTCTACATTCTTCTGAATATTTTCCATTTATCATTGCTTCCTTTTTTATTAAGTTTTGAAAAATTAAAATTATTTCAAATTTTTCTCTCTTGTTTCCTTGTACCGCTTTTCTTATAATTTCAGTCAATTCATGATTATCAATAATTATATTCATCTCTTCTTCTCAACCTTTCTTTCAGTCTTTTTTTCATTAAAGCCTTTCTATTTCTTATTGTTTTTTCACTTAAATTTAAAGTTTTTGCTATTTCTTGATTACTTTTTTTCTTTATCGTTAATTCTAAAATTGTTCTATCTTTTGGCTTTAGTATTTCTTTAAACATATTTAGCTCTTTTATTAAATCTTTATTTATCAAATTTGATTTTTCATACAAAAAGACACTATTATCGGATCTAGATAATAGTGTCTCATTAGTAAGCTCTGTAAAAAGAACTTCTTTATATTTTTGACTTTTAATATGACGAACATAATCAATAGCTGCATTTTTTATTACTTTTGTAACATAAACTTTAAATGCCTTTACAATTTCTTCATCACTATATTTTGATGTATTCATACAATCACCTCCAATCGAACAGATTTAGTCCATACGATTGGAGGAAATAATTGCATATATTTATATAGGAAGAAAATAATCCTATATATGCAAAAATAGCCCATATCAAAATACAGATTTTATTTATCTTTTATAATTTTTCTTGTGTAAATTTTAAATCATTTGAAAAATTATTTCCTGTCTTTGATATGAACTATTTTGTTCTGGAAAAATAATAACATATTTATAATTATATTTGTTAAAAATGTAAAAAAATAGGAAAAATAGATAAAATGGTTGCAATAATTAAATATTATGTTGATTTTCTTTGTAAATCATTGAAAATCAATGCTTATAGTGATATAATACAAACAAAAATATCCAAACATTTACAAATTTATGCTTATTTATATAAACGGAGGAGATTTGCAAAATGATAGAAAAGAATATTACTATTGCAAATGACAATGTTTACTTAAAAGCTCATTGTCTTGATAACACTAAAGTCAAAGAATTAGATGTTATGAAGTTAAGAATGTTATTAAAAAATTTAGGTTTTAACCCGGTTGCATCTGGAACAACATTTATAATTGAAGAATTAAAATATTTTTTTGAAAATAATATGAATGGTATAAAAAATTTGAATCAAGCATATATGATTTCGGCTCAAATACATAATATTTCTATTGATAATGTTCAATGGAATGTTAAATCTGCAATAAAAGCAATGAATATATATGCCAATAAAAAGCTTTTTGAAGAAATCTTTTATTGGTATGATACTTATAATAATGTTACACCAAGATTTTTTATGAGTACAATGATTACATATTTAGATGAAAACTACAAATTTTATATGAAATAAATAAATAATACTATCAACTAGTATTCTTATATTTTTATAATTCATATTTAATTGCTATATTATTTAAAACATCTAATAAAGATAAATACTCTTGCTTTAAAATTCCCATTTGTTTTAATTTATCTTCTGATTTATAATATTCTCTTATTTTTTCATCTAATTTGTCGAATTCGTTTATAGTATACTTTCTGTTTTCAAGTATTATTCCTAACTTTTCTAATGATTTTATTTGTTCTTTTGTAAAAAAATTATATATATCTAATATGGCTTTAGAAACACAGTTTTTCATAAGTTTATCTAACTTATCACTCATTTTTTTACACCTCTTATTTTCAAATATAATAAATTATTTTGAATATCTTATATTATTGTTTATATAATATATCATACTTCTCGTTATATATACAAGTATTTTTTATATTTTTTCGACAAAATTCGACATTTTATCGTTGCCTTATAAAATCTCGTTTTAAAACCATTGCTTCTTCTGTTAATCTTTCATTGATTTTTGCCAAATTTATAAATGATAATAATGTATCACTATATTCTTTATTCTTTACAATTTCCTCTAATATATAATCAGGAATTATAAATGAATAATTTTCTTGAATTTTTTTTCCTTGCTCTTTTATTCTATTATTAATTTCAAGACATTTTTTTATATATTTTATTTGCTCTAAATCCATGATCTTCAACTCCTATACTATACTATTTTATTATAACATACTCTCTCAATAAATTGAACCATTTTTCTTCATTTTCTCTCAATTTGTTGAGAGGATTGAAGAATAATTTTTGCTAGAATATCCATAATTATTAAAGGTGGTGTAATTATGGATTTTTCCGATTTAATTGCTTTAAAAATTAAAGAGATGATGAAAGAAAGAAATTTAACTATATATAAATTAGAAAGTTTAACTGGAGTTTATAGTTCTACACTTGCAATGTTCCTTACTAGAAAGACAAAAACTATAAGACTAGAAAATTTATTATTTATTTGTGAAGGTCTTGAAACCACCTTATCAGATTTCTTCGCTGATTCTAGATTTAAAGATGCAGAAGCTCAAGAATGGTTAAAACGAAAAAGAGAAAGATAATTAGTTTTTAAATTATCTTTCTCTTTTAAATTCTTCAAATTGTAATTTATCGAGATAGTTACTTTAAAAAATTTACTAAATTTATATAAACTTGATTTGTTAATACACAATCGTTCAATGCCCTATGTTCATTTATTTTAGTTAAGTTAAAATAATCTATTAAATTATCTAGTTTATGATGTTTTAATTCTGGTAATAATTTTCTTGATATTCTTAATGTATCAATATAGTCATTTGATAAATATTCTCCTAAATTATCTACCATACTATCATAAATAAAATCAATATCAAAATTAACATTATGACCAATAATAATGTCATTTCCTAAAAATTTCTTAAATTCATACAAAACATATACTAAATCTTTTCCTTCTTGTTCTATCATTTCGTTTGTAATGCCTGTTAATCTTGTTGTAAAGTAGCCTACTTCATTATTTATTTTTATTAATTCTGAAAAATATTCTATCTCTTTTTTATTTCTTACTTTTATTGCACTTATTTCAAGTATTTCTCCATAATAGGAATCCAAACTTGTTGTTTCTATATCTAATACTGTGTAATCATCTACATTTTCTACTAGGCTATGACCTTTATAAACTCTTTTTCTTACCATATTAAAGCTCCATTTATTCTAAAATCCATTTAATTCCTTTTGCCATTCTTAAGACTCCATCTTTAAAGTGATTTCCTTCATTTTCTTCGTATAATGTTTCAATATTTTTACTTAAAAATTCTTGAATTTCTCTTGTTTTATCTTCTACTGTTTGCAATATTTCTATTTTAGAATTTTTTTCTTTATTTCCAAGTGAAAAATATATTTTATCTATATTTTTACTTATTTCATTTTCCTTAACATATTTTTCAAAATTAGGATACCACATAGAACCTGAAGCTGATACAATTCTTTTGAATATATCTGTTTTATAGCCTGAATATAGAGCAAATAACCCACCTAAAGAATACCCTGCTAAAACCCAATATTCTATTTCTTTTTGAAGTTCATTTGTAATAAAACCTTCTACTTTTGGTATAATCTCATCTTCTATTAGCTTTAAATATTCATCTGCATATCCTTTGCAATAACTATCTCCTTTATATAAAGGTGGACATTCCCAAGGGGTCATATCATTGCTCCAACTCATCTTTGAAATAGCTACTAAAATAAAATCTTTTGCATTTAATTTTTTACATTCTTCCCAAACCTTATTACCCTCTCCACTAAAAGTATTAAGTATTATCACAGGAATTTTCTTGTTTTCTGTTTCGTTATAAAATATTTCAATTTGTTTTTTATCAATTTCAAAATTCATAATTTTTCCTACTTCCAATTACATTTTCTACACCACTTGCAACCATTACAACTAAATCTTCTTTTGCAAGTTTTACATCTTGGCTGAATTTTTATATCTTTTTCTTTATAGATTAAAGGATTTTGTAGTTCTGATTTTAAAGCCATAACTCTTTGGTATGCTTTTGGAATGTTATATGTTTTTCCATCTTTTATAAAAACATTTCCAGTACCACAAAAATCAAACTTTATATTATACTTTACACATTCATCATATATTTTCTTTACCCAATCAAAATATAAAGGTCTATTTCCTTCGTAGTTTTCACCATCAACTAATACAATTTCAAATTTTCCTGTACTTAAATATTGGTCTAATGTTATTTCTGAAATCATTGGAGCACACATTATTCCTTTATGTTTGAAAGGTAAATCTAATAGAATTGGTAATCTCTCATCTGCTCTTTTTTGATTTTCTGTTGTAAATACCATTATTACATTTTCTAATCCATCTCCCCACCAACTAGGCAAATTATCTAATACTCTTTCAGCTCTTTTGGTTTGTAGCCAAAAAGTAATATCAGGACGAAGTTTAATCATTTCCCATACTTCTTTTCTCCACTCATCTGCTTCGGTCAAAAAGAAATCACTTGTCATACAAACTCTTAAAACTGATCCACTTGGTATTTTATATTCTCCATTTCGACTTTTTTTAAGTGGCAAATTAAAGTTAGTTTTTACTTTATAAATATCGCTTCCATCTTTATCTCTTTGGCTATCTAAATAATACATATAGCAATTTTCACAACCCTCGCTATACTTTTTGCAGCCATGCCAAGGATTCCATATATCATTCATTTTATTATCATTTCCTTACTACTTATAGGTTTAAGTCCTTACTTAATATATCTGTAAGACCTCTAGGTTCTCTAACCCACTTAATTCCATACTTGTTTAATTTTTCAAAAGTAAATTCATCTTGCTTATACCTTTTTAATAACTTTATTTTCATTACTTTTTTCATTGCAACATTTTTATCTTTATATTCATAAGGTATATCTGTTTCTAAAACTTCACATTTATAAAGGATTGCTGAAATAGGTGCAGCTACATATAAGTAAACAATATCTCCAGCCCATATATTATTAGATTGTTTCCATATAATTGTGTCTGTTTTATTAAAAGCATTTATAATATCATAATATTTACCTCACTTTCAAATTACTATTTTTTGCTTTGTTTACACCATATATTATATCATGAAAAAAGCAAATCATTTTAACGGCTTTCTCAACAAATTATAATTTTCTATTTATCTAATTTTATTATATCGTTTACATCATTGGAGCAAATAATCTTAAAATAGCTTGCCATAGTCCTTTAAATAAACCATTTTTTGCTTCTTTTTCATCTACTTTATGTGATTCTTTAAAGGAATCCTCAAAATCTTTTTTGATATCTTTTATTACATTTGTATCCTTCATATAAATACCACATTCAAAATGTAAATATAAACTTCTATAATCTAAGTTTATTGTTCCTACAGTTGCTATTTCATCATCGGATAAAAATACTTTGCTATGTACAAAACCATTCGTATAAGTATAAATTTTTACTCCACCTTTAATTAATGTATAAAAATAAGAAGAGGTTAAATCATATACAATTTTTTTATCGGGTATTCCAGGAACAACAATTCTGACATCTACTCCTCTTCTTGCAGCTAAGATTAAACTATTTATCATATCTGTATCAATAATTAAATAAGGTGTATAAATATAAACATACTTTTTCGCTTGATTGATAATATTTAGATAAATATCTTCGCCGGTTATAACATCATCTAATGGACTTTCCCCATAAGGTACAACGAAACCATTTTCCTTATACTTTTCAGTAAAATTATATTTGTATTTATTATAATCATTATCTTCTTTTTTAAATGAATTCCACATTTCTAGAAACATAACAGTAAAATTCCAAACAGCTTCACCTTTTATCCTAATTCCATTATCTTTCCATACTCCTAATTTACTATTTATATTTATATATTCATCTGAAATATTAATTCCACCAGAAAAAGCAGTATGTCCATCAATTATCATCATTTTTCTATGATCTCTATTATTCATAATAATACCTGCAAATGGCGATAATTTATTAAATTGCATACATTTTATTCCATATTTTCCCAGTAACTTTGGATAATTACTAGGTAGCATAGCAAAAGAACCCATATCATCATATAATACTCTTACATCTAGTCCTGAATTTGCTTTTTCTTTTAATATATCTAAAATTTCTTGCCACATAGTACCATTATTAATAATGAAATATTCTATAAAAATAAATTTTTTGGCTTTTTTTAGTTCTTCTAACATAACAGGATAAACGTCATCACCAAGAGAATAATAGTTTATCTCATTGTTTTTCGTTACAGGAAATCCTGCAAATTCACTTATATATTTTAATTGTCCTAAATTTTTAGTATCGATTTCTTTTTTTATAAATTCATCTTGTATTAAGTATTTTTGACCATTTTCTATATTTTCATTAATATTCTTTAAAACTTTACTTCTTTTCATATTATTACTAAGTATGATATATAGAAGTGTTCCAATTAATGGAAAAAGCATAATCAGTAATATCCATATTAAATCGCTACTTAATCTTTTACTATACTTGATAATCATTAAAACAATTATAATACTAAGTAAACCATAAACTACTTGAATAATACTTATAAATTCTCCAAATTTTAAATATATAAATAATGTTAATAGAATTTGTATTAATAAACCTATTGCTACAACAATTCCTCTTTTTACTGCCATCCACATATTTTTTCTCCTCATACTAATTCATTTTTATATGTAATACTTTTATCTTCTTTATAAATAAACATTAATTTTGAGTTCTTATCTGTTCTTCCTTTATCAAAGGATAACGAATAAGTACATTACTATCTAGATTTTCTTTGTGCATATCAACTGCTGTTATTTGATGATTATCATATGTTGTATAATAATAAATTCCCTTATTTACATTACAGCAAGATGTATAAATTGTTATTTCAAATTTATCATCACCTAAATCACAGCATCCTCTTTGTTGATCAACGCTACCTAAAATGTGAAAAAATTGACTAACACTTGATTTTTCATCTTCTTTAGAAAAAGAATTTAATTTAGTATACGCTACTCTTATGAATCTTGATTGCGATGATAAATCACCTGGTAGACCTATTGCTCCCATTCCTCTACTATATAAACTTAGATCTAATTCTTTACTAAATTTATTCTCTGGAGATTTAGGTGATAAATACATATAATTATTTAAGGCAAACATTTGCTTATCAAAAGATGGATTATTAGTTAATACCCCTACTGGATTATCATATATTTTTATTCCATCAATAACAGACTCTACAGTTATTGATTGTGTGCTATCGGAAATAATCCAATGTAAGCTAGCTAATGGTAATTTATCACTAAATGGAGTATTTAACACATTCATTTTTTCAATCAAATTTCTAGCTTCATTTACATTTGAACATTGGCTTAAAATCCATGGTATCAGTTCAAATTGAGCAACATTATCTTTTCCTTCCTGTTTTTCTTTATAATGAGCATTTCCAACAAAATTTAAACCTGCTATTGCTAACCCTTTTTCGTTTATTGCATCGTAATATAATGGATAATCTTCAGTAACAAATGCCATTCCAATTATCGCATAATGACTCTTAATGTCATCTACTTCTCTAAATTTAAATTCAAAGTTTCTTGGTGTTATTGTTACTTCATCTCCATATGAAAATTCATAATCCAATGTTCTTCCAAAATAAAAATCTTTTGTTTTATAAGTTGCTGCTGTACACATATTCTTTCCCTTCTTTCTAATACTATTTCTTATCTTTTATATAACTCTCTTTCAAATTACTAATTCTTGTTAGGATTATATAATAAAAGGTAGATAATTTCAACTGGTTATCTACCCTACTTATTGTAATTTGCTATTATTTATTTCTTTTAACAAGTATTACTCCAATTACCGTTATAACAACAACAATAAATGGAGCTACTTTAAAATATACCCACTCAAATGAATGCCATATAGTTCCAATAACTGCCCATTCTGGATTACTATAATCCCAATTTTGATATGGACTACCTAACAGTGCTAATAAGATAAATAATAAAATCAAACAAACATCAGCTATTATTAAAGTATTAACAAATATATTTCTTTTTTGCTTTTGTTTTTTAGATAGTTGTTCATTAATAACCTCTAGTTTCTCTGATATTATCTTTAAGTCTTTTTTTTCCTGTTCATCAATGTTCTCTCCAAGAATTGTACTAACTGGTGTATCAAATACTTCCGATATAGATATTAACATTTCTGCATCTGGAACAGATAATCCTTGTTCGCATTTTGATACTGTATCGTTCTTTATATCAAGCACTATAATAGGAAGTGCTACAATAATAATTAAAAGTGTATTAATGATTGTTATATTAAACGGAATCATATTATTTATTGTCAGTATAATATTCGGTATAACTATAATTGCTAATAACAATATAAGGATCATTTCATAAACATAGTAGTTCTTAAATGCCTTATATTCTACTTTGGCACCATCTTTTAACTAATTTCTAATTGGGAACAATAAGACTAATAAAATTATGGCTACTAAAATTATGATTACTTTCTTCTTCACTCTTTACACATCACTTCCAAATTGCAATTTACATTATTATTTATTTTTACTTTTTATTCATCCACTCAACTGTATCCTTTATTGTATCTTTCATATTTCTATTTTTAAATTTCAACTTTTCTTTAGCTTTTTCATTACTGAAATTAGCATTAGAAGATAGTGTATATAGTGAATACTTTGTAAAAAGTGGAGTTTGTTTCTTTAAATTATAATATACTTCAAAAAAAGGTGCTATTAATTTTGCAAGACCTATTGGTAATACCATTTTAATCTTTTTTCTTCCTTGCACATCACAAATTAAATCGCATAATTCTTTTATTGCAATATATCTATTAGATAAGATATAGCATTCACCATTAGTACCATTTTTACAAGCACTAATAACACCATCTGCTACATCTCTTACATCAACAAAATCATATCCCCCTTTTACACAAGCAAATAATTTGCCATTTGCAACTTCTTTTATTAATTGTGTTAAGTGACTATTGCCAAAATCATTTGGACCTATAATACCAGATGGATGAATTATACAAGCATTCAAATTTTTCCCCTTTACTGCATCAATTACATACTTCGCAGCTTCTGCTTTTGTTTTTGCATATAATCCCTCAACATTATCAGGGTTAAAATTAGTTATTTCTGTTATTAATTCATTGTTAGGTGGCTCTGGGATTGCATGCACACTACTAATATAGATAAGTTTTGCTTTTGACTCTATTACCTTATCTACTATATTTTTAGTTCCATTAACATTAACATTATAAACAAGTGGATTGTATTTTGATTTTATATATACTACTGCAGCACAATGAATTACAAAAACTTCTTTTCCATCAGTATTTTCAAAAATTAATGATAAAGTTTCTTTTTTAGTTACATCACCATAGTAGATTTTACATTTTAATCCTTCAAGTGATTTAATAGAATCGCCTTTTAATACAAAAGCCCTAATTTCATTATCAGCATCTTGTTCTAACTTTCTTATAATGTTATTACCTAAAAAACCATTTGCTCCTGTTATTATATAGATTTTTTTCACAATATTTATCACCTACTACTCCATTCTAAAAAAATAAATCTAACCACTCTTTTGTATAATAATACCACAATTTCA
>ENA-ORUN01001042-ORUN01001042.1-human-gut-metagenome-genome-assembly--contig:-NODE-1042-length-30008-cov-7.206958_pt1 | contig 30008 bp, 28 predicted proteins | sample MGYA00242080_ERZ509209 | MGnify/ENA primary metagenome ERZ509209 (study PRJEB26280, sample SAMEA2338786) | human gut metagenome | biome: human gut; feature: human-associated habitat; material: faeces... | reverse complement strand
GTACCGTGAGATCTCTGCAAAAATGCTTGCAACCTGTCTGCATTTTATGAAGGGAACACCTTATATTTATCAGGGCGAGGAACTTGGAATGACAAACCGGAAATGCAGGGATTTTTCGGAGTTTCGCGATATTGAGATCAAAAATGCATACCGTGATTTTGTCGGGGGCGGCATTTTAGACGAGGAGACCATGTTAAAATTTGTCAATGCCATCGGTCGTGACAATGCAAGATTCCCGATGCACTGGGATGACAGTGACAATGCGGGATTTACGACAGGAACACCGTGGATCTCTGTCAATGAGAATTATAAAAAGATCAATGCGGCAGCACAGGTAAACGATCCGGATTCTATATTTTCTTATTATAAGGAACTGATCGAACTGCGTCATCAGATGGAGATTATTGTGTATGGTGTATACAAGAGTAAGGCGATTGAACACCCGGATGTGTTTGCGTACACTAGAACATTTGGAGAAGAGAAACTGTTTGTGGTCTGCAATTTCAGGGAGCAGGAGATGGATTTTACCCTGGAAGACGGTTTTACCGGGGACGAGAAAGTCATGATCAGCAATTATGACGATGTGGTAAAAACAGAAAATGGCATCTATTTAAGACCTTACGAGGCAAAGGTATTTTATCGGAAATAAGTTTGGTGCGGAAGGGGAAAAACTATGGCGATCATCATAGATCAGGAACAGAAACTGATCACACCGCATACAAAAAATACGACTTAATACAAAACGTCCTTCCGGACATGTTGCAAGAAAGTTTCTGGTTTCCTTTGATTTATGAGCAGAATGATTGTCGCAAACAATTCGAATGATATCACCCTCTGGGTATTTTTCATTCAACTTTTTAAGCAGATTGATAAAATCTGAACTTTTGTGTGTCTCGCTTACTATGGGAACATCGGTTCGAAGCAGTAATGATTGAAAAAGTCATTGCTGCTTTTTTATTTTATAGTGCTTGCGAGCACCATAAAAATATAAAAATGACAATGACTTGCATATACTATAAGAAGACTTTGAAATAGAAAAATGTGAAAAGTTGCAAAAATCTATTCCAAGGAGGCTTGCTGTATGGAAATTAGCAGAGATTTCTATTTGGACAAACTGATAAAAAGAAAGCATAATGGATTAATTAAGGTGATTACCGGTATTCGCATTCATATGTACCATTTGAGCTTTGCAGAGTTTATGAATGTTTACAATGGCGACAAATATATGGGGCTTTCTGAGTATATGTTATATGGGGGTATTTCTCTGATCTTGGACTTAGCAACGCAAGAATTAACTTTCGTCAGTTTGAGCAGACTCATTCTATGGAGAATGTAATTTACAATGAGCTGCGTATGAGAGGCTACAGCGTCGATGTAGGTGTTATCCCGATTGCAGAAAAAGATAAGGATGGGAAAGTGACCCGTAAGCAGCTAGAAGTTGATTTTGTTTGTAATAGGGGATCGGTCAGATACTATATCCAGTCGGCATATTCGCTGCCAGATGAAACAAAGCGCATTCAGGAAATCAGACCGTTTAGAAGGATTGACGACTCTTTCAAGAAAATCGTTATTACCAAAGATGTCGTTCAGCCGAATTATGATGAATATGGAATTCTTACAATCAATATTTACGATTTTCTTCTCAATTCGGATTGTCTTGAAAAATAATGTATTACAATACATTGGTAAAAGTGGTGAGCATGGATGTGGAAGCCATAGCTGTCATTAAGAAGAATAGCAAAAATAACAATACGATAGGATGCGTCAGGGTAATGGAAGAATTATCGTGATACATCCTTTTGTATTTGGATTGATTATTTTTCTTTCTCTGCTTGTCGAAAGTAATGGATGGAATGTATAATATTAAGCATAATGGAAGAAACATGGTTTCCACGGATGTGTCAGCAGAAAATATTTGAATCGAAAGAATATGTAAAGGGAAAATATTATGGAATATTCAGCAATTTATCATGACATGGACAAAAGATTCTGTTACGCAATTGATAAGGATCTGTTTGTGATACGTGTGCAGGTTAAAAAAGATGACATGAAGGAGATTATCCTTCACTGTGAAGATAAGTATATACCAATGGAGCGCAAGGATACGAAAAAGACCATTCTGATGAAGAAGATTGCCACTTCACAGTTTCATGATTATTATGAAGCACAGCTTCAGATACATCTGATATGTCTCAGATATTATTTTGAATTTACGGACACGCAGGGTGAAAAAATATATTATGGCAATTATGAGTTTTATAAGGAATGCATCACAAACAGGGACAGAATGTTTGATTGCCCGCAGAATCTTCGGGAAGAGGAAATGTTTGAGGTGCCGCAAATAAGGTCGTGTATCAGATTTTTCCGGCCCGTTTTGCAGCATCACAACAGGTAGATAAGGAACAATGGTATAAAGCACCAATTTCGTCTATGGATGATCTGCATGGTGACCTCAGAGGAATTATTGAACATCTGGATCACGTTCAGAATCTGGGAATCGATGTTTTGTATATGACACCTATCTTCAAATCATATTCAAGTCATAAGTACGATATCATCGATTATTATCAGATCGATCCTTCATTTGGAACGACAGAGGATCTGAGGGAACTGGTGCAGGAAGCTCATAAACGTGGAATGAAAATCGTCATGGATGCAGTGTTCAACCATACAGGAAGAGAATTTTTTGCATTTGAGGATATCATGGAAAAGGGAGAAAAATCAAAATATCTGGACTGGTATTATATTGAGAAATTTCCACTTGAAAGTGAAAGAGGAGAGATTCCAAACTACAAATGTTTTGGCTACTATGGAGGAATGCCTAAGCTAAATCTGAAAAATCCGGAAGTTGAGAAATTCTTTACGGATGTTGCGTGCTATTGGATTAAGGAATGTGATATTGACGGATGGCGGATGGATGTAGGAGACGAGATCAGTCATTATTTCTGGAAGAATTTTAGAAGAGCGGTCAAGGCTGTAAAAAAGGATATGCTGATCATTGGAGAAATCTGGCATTATGCAGGAGATTTTCTTGAGGGAGATGAATGGGATACGGTCATGAATTATCCATTTTACCTGAATCTCATAGATCTGCTTGCAGATGAAAAAATCAATGTCAGCCAGTTTATACAGAATCTTGGATATTTGAAGGGGCGCTTAAACAAAAAATGCTATCCTCTAATGTGGAATCTGATCGACAGCCATGATACAGCAAGATTTCTACATCTATGTGATGATAATAAGAAAAAGCAGCATTTGGCTGCAGCTTTTCAATTGTTATTACCGGGAATGCCCATGATTTATTACGGAGATGAATTCGCGATGCCCGGAGCAAATGATCCGGATTGCAGACGTGGCATGTACTGGGATGAAGAATACCAGGATAAAGAGATGTTTGAATGGTATAAGCAGCTGCTGAAGGTGCGAAAAAACCATGCATGTATCGTAGAGGGTGAACCGATGGAACTAGCTGCAAGGGACGAGGAAGAGACGATCGTCCTGACCAGAAAAAATGGAGAAGAGACACTCGCTTTGATCTTCAACTGCAGCAGCAGCGCAAGAATGTTTAATGAGTATGCGCAAAAATATGATTTACTTAGAGAGAATCCCTTTGATGGAAAAATAGAGGGACTTGATGCCGCTGTAATAGTACTCTAAGAATAATAAGATGAGAAGAGTATAGAAACAAATTAAAATATATCGTTGGAGAAAATGTTATTATGAAGAAAAAAATAAATTATGCAGAAATAATGAAGGAGACAGGGATCCTGACTGTGGCGGTGGCCATCATCGCGGCAGCAGTCTACTTTTTCCTGGTGCCAAGTCACGCGTCGGTCAGCAGTATTTCCGGTCTCGGCATTGTGCTGTCTAACTTTATACCACTTCCACTGTCGGTCATTACGATGATCATGAATGTAGTGCTTCTGCTCATCGGCTTTGCCACCTGCGGGAAAGAATTCGGGGTAAAGACGGTGTACACCAGTGTGATGCTGCCGGTATTCTTAGGACTTTTCGAGATGCTGTTTCCGAATTTCGGTTCCATGACAGACAGTCAGGAGCTGGACGTGCTTTGCTATATTCTGGTGGTCAGCGTGGGACTGAGCATTCTGTTTAACCGGAATGCGTCTTCCGGAGGATTGGATATTGTGGCGAAGATCATGAACAAATATCTGCATATGGAACTGGGCAAGGCCATGTCTCTGTCCGGGATGTGTGTGGCGTTGTCCGCAGCGTTGGTATATGATAAGAAAACTGTGGTGCTGAGTATCCTGGGTACCTATTTCAACGGAATCATTCTGGATCATTTTATTTTTGACAATAATATCAAGCGGCGTGTCTGCATTATTACGAAGAAAGAGGAAGAACTGCGCCAGTTTATTACAAGAGATCTGCACAGCGGTGCCACGATCTATGAAGCCATCGGTGCCTATCATTTTGAAAAACACAACGAGATCATCACCATTGTGGACAAAAGCGAGTACCAGAAGTTAATGAAATTTATCAATGAACTGGATCCCAAGGCGTTTATTACCGTATATAATGTATCGAGTATGAAGTATCAGCCGAAGACCGGGGCCTTTTGACCCTGACTTTGATGCCTACGGATTGTTCCGTGCTACGTACTCTCACAATCCTCCCCTCTATTCGCATATCGTGGGATTATCATCCCACTTTTATGCTCATATCGGGGCGGGTCATAAGGTCTTTCACCCACTTATGAGCAAGCTCATGTGGGCTTAGACCTTTTGACCCTGGCATCTTAATAATATGGTTATGGAGAAATGCGAAATGAAAAAGGTACGGAATATCGCAGTGATCGTTTTATCTGTCATATGTGTTGGAATTCTGGTTTTTTTGTTATGGAATTTAAGAAGTACAGAGGAGTCTGCACAGGAAATAATACCGGAAGTTCAGCCGGAGCCTATGTCGGAACAGAGTGTATCGGATTCTGATGTGAGCGGCAACAGCGCAGAGAACAGTGCAGATCTTACGGAATTGCCGGAGAAGGAAGAAAGTGAACCGGTGGAAACGGAAGATCCTGTAGAGCAGAGGGCAGAAGAACTCCTGGCAGGAATGACCTTAGAGGAAAAAGTCGGACAGATGTTCATCGCCCGGTGCCCGGAGACGGATGCAGCATCCAAGGTGACACAGTATCATCTCGGCGGATATATCTTATTTGCACGGGATTTTACCGGTAAAACAAAAGAGGAAGTAACGGCAGCCATTCAAAGCTATCAGAATGCTGCAAAAGTGCCTCTGCTGATCGGTGTGGATGAGGAAGGCGGCACGGTAAACCGAGTCAGCAAAAATGCGAACTTACGGGAAACGCCTTTTGCCTCTCCTCAGGAACTGTATGCGCAGGGCGGATGGGATCTTATTCGGAGCGACACACAGGAAAAATGTCAATTACTGCAGAACCTGGGAATTAATCTGAATTTTGCTCCGGTATGCGATGTATCACAGGATACAAATGATTTTATATATGCCCGCAGTTTTGGACAGGATGCAGAACAGACGGCGGTCTATGTGCAAACGGTGGTCGGTGTCATGTCCGAAGAGCACATGGGGAGTGTATTAAAACATTTCCCGGGATATGGCAATAACTCCGATACGCACACCGGTGTTGCTTATGATGAACGTCCTTATGAAACATTTGTAAATTCTGACTTTCTGCCGTTTCAGGCAGGAATCGATGCCGGAGCCGATATGGTACTGGTATCCCACAATGTGGTTTCCTGCATGGATGATCAGGAGCCGGCCTCCATATCTCTGCCGGTGCATAATATTTTGCGTAATGAATTAGGGTTTGACGGCGTGATCATTACCGATGATCTGGTCATGGAAGGAGTAAGGCAGTTCGCCGGGGATGCGGAGATTGCCGTAAGGGCGGTACAGGCAGGAAACGATATGCTGTGCTGCACCGATTTTGAAGTACAGGTACCCGCAGTCATTAAGGCGGTCGAAACCGGTGAGATTACCGAGGAACGTCTCAACGAATCGGTTCTGCGTATTTTGAAAATGAAAATAAAGCTGGGCATCATTGCGGATTATCAGAATTTTTCCCAATAAATTCTGTATAAATATTGTGGATATTCAGCAGTTCACAGATAGCAAGAAGCTTGTTAGGAATAAAAAGTAATTATGTAAAGAGAATTGATCTCGTTCTCTAATTGGTGAACTGATTCCATAATAGTATTGAAGCTTGGAATATCGCCATATAACATATCTTTCATAGCTTCATAATCATTGATGAGGGCTGGAAAGCGGTATTTCGGTGGAATCAGCTTTAAGGTGCCGGGAATTGCTTCCGGATATTTAGCCCATGCTCTTGGATAAAATTTCATTTTGAAATCAACTACTGTTTTCAGAAGATCTATGTGAGAGAAAGCAACATCTTTTACAGGGGTCTGGGCCATTCTATAAAGATCATAGTAATGTCTGGAATATCGTTGTGGCATGAATTTCAGTATTTTTCTGCTCAAAGATTTTTGGGTAGTATACAGCTGTATACGGTTCAATGCTTGCAATTTTAGCAGGTGTCCAGGCTGCTAATGCACCGATTTCCAGGCGGATTACCTGTAGGGTAGAAGGATTTGTGAACAGATTTGGATAAGCGAAAATAACAGTCTGTTTGTCATTCTCATCTATGTAAATATTAGCGTCACACCCCAGTTGAATAAAGATGTTTCGGAAGACACAACTATTTCAAAAATATTTTAAATACCTGTGGACAAGCAAAAGGGAGTATGCTATATTCTATTTAAAGATAATTTTAAATGGGTAAGAAGATTATGAAAGAAACAAATATTTTTAAAGTATTGGCGGATCAACAACGGAGAGAGATTCTGATAATGCTAAAAGATGGCCGATTAAATGCCGGGGAGATTGCCGAAAAATTACAAGTCACACCGGCTGCTTTGTCTTACCACTTAAAACTGTTAAAAAGCGCCGACTTAGTATCCGAATATAAGGAAAAAAACTTTATATTTTACGAAATCAATACGACAGTTTTTGATGAATTAATTCTATGGATTAACCAGTTTGGAGGAGCAAAGGGATGAAAAAAATCATGTGGATTGTTGCGGTGCTACCAGTGGTGGTTGCAAGTATGATGTTACAGGTGATACCGGATATGATACCGCATAAAATCGGAATTTTTATTTTTCCGATAGTTATTTTGTGTGTTACATTCTTTTGGCACCTTTTAATTGGTACATTCGAAAAAAAGACCGTGAAAGCAAGTACGGATAAAGAACGTATGGAAGCAAATTCCTCCGCAAGGGTACTATGTGTGGTAGGACTATCGCAGGCTATCATGTTTGGAATTATGAATTATTGTATCCTTTATTCCTCTTGTGTGCAGGAAAATGTGAATGGTTCAAAGGTAACAGTTGATATTGCAAGGATTTCCTGCATCTTATGTGGAATTATTTTTGTTGTAGTAGGAAATTATATGACAAAGGCAAAGCGAAATACGGTAGTTGGGTTTCGAACGGCCTGGAGTATGTATAATGATAATACATGGAGAAAAAGTAACCGTTTTGGAGCCATCAGTATTGTTGTTGCAGGAGTATTGACCATTATTACGGCTGCATTTGCCAATGGAATAACCAGTACAATTTTATTATTGGTGTATTTATTATCAGCAACGATTATTGCAATATTATACTCGAAAAAGGTCTATGACCAAGAAAAAAGAGAAGTTTGAGGTTGCACTTATATGGGAGAATGATTATTTATGAAAACAAAAAGATTAGTATTAAGAAAATGGACAGAGGCAGACGCAGAGAGTTTATATGAGTATGCAAAAGATTCGGAAGTCGGCCCTATCGCAGGATGGCCACCCCACAAGTCCGTAGAGGAAAGCCTCGATGTGATCAGAAATGTATTCAATGGTCCGGAGTGCTATGCCATCTGTGAAAAAGAGAATGGGAAGGCAATCGGTGCCATTGAACTGAAATTGAAGGGCCACACGGATATGACAGACCGTGAGGACGAGTGTGAACTGGGCTATTGGCTGGGACAGCCATTTTGGGGAAAAGGGTACATGCCGGAGGCCGCAAAGGAAATTCTGCGCCATGGATTCGAAGAACTTGGGATGAACACCATATGGTGCGGATATTATGAGGGAAATCAAAAATCCAAAAGAGTGCAGGAAAAGGTCGGTTTCGTGTACCATCATACCTGCGAAAATGTTCCCGTGCCTTTACTGAAGGAAGTAAGAACTGGTCATACAAATGTAATGACAAAAGCACACTGGGAGGAAATAAACGAAGGAAGGTAACGATTTTGTTTGTTTTACATGCAATGTACGAGGGGATCGTAAAAGGTCCCCTTAAATGATATCATTTTGAAATATAGTTATTGCATAATTAGAAAACATAGAGTATGCTTTGTTTATAAGTACACTTCACTTATGAAAATTTCTATGTCAGCAAAAGCTGATGTCTGAGACTTTGATAAAAAAGTCAGCCGAACCCTCAAGATAATACAACAGAAGAATAAGGGGAGCAAAACACCACAGAAAACCAGTTGTATCACAAAAACAGGTAAGCTATAATATAGATATGTATAGATTCCTTTTGCGTCTGAAAATATCTATAGTTGCCTGACACAAAAGGAGGAAATTAATTGAATACAGAATTGAAGAATGCGGTAAAAGCAGCCGATCTGAAAGCACAGTATGATGCAAGAGTGAAGCGGCTGGTAGGACACAAAAGAGTTCTGGCACAGATTTTGATCAAAACTGTGGATGAATTTAAGGGGATGAATCCCAAAACAGTTGCAAACTGCATAGAAGGAACCCCTTATATCAGCACTGTGCCTGTGGAGCCGGGGCTGACCAACGCAGTGCTTGACAAAAACGGACAGCGTATTGTTGGTTTTAATACGGAAAGTCAGGAGATCAACGAAGGACTGGCGAGATTTGATATTGTTTTTTATGTGCGGACGAAGGATGGTCTGTCGCAGATCATTATTAACGTAGAAGCACAGAAGGATGAACCGGGAGAGTACGAGATCTTAAACCGGGCAATTTTCTATGTCAGCAGACTGGTCTCTTCCCAGAAGGAAAGGGATTTTGAGAATTCCCGCTACGATGACATCAAGCGTGTGTATTCCATCTGGGTATGCATGAATATGGATGAGAATACCATGAGCCATATCCACCTTACCAAAGAGGATGTGATCGGTTCCTATGAGTGGAAGGGAAATCTGGATCTGATCAACATCGTAATGATAGGATTGTCAAGGGAACTGCCGGAACATGATGAAACCTACGAATTACACCGCTTGCTGGGGGCATTGCTGTCCCAGGAATTGAGTGTAGATGAAAAGCTGAACATCATAGGAAATGAGTATAATATTCCCATAGAAGAAAATATGAGAAAGGATGTGAGCGCTATGTGCAATTTAGGCGAAGGAATTGAAGAAAAAGGAATTGCAATCGGACGAGAAAAGGGGCGTATAGAAGGCCGAATAGAAGGCGAAGCCGGCCTCATTCTGAAAATGTATAAGAATGGTCTGTCGGCAGAGCAGATAGCCTCCGCTACAGACAAACCGCTAGAAGAAGTGAAAGAAATTATTGCCGGAATATAACGGGCATTACGAAAACAGTACTTTTACCACGAGACAGAAGGAAGCAGCCGAAGTCGCAGAATACCTCCGGAAAAAGCAGATCATCCGGACATGGCTTAAGAGTATCCGTTTAAAATTTCCCGCAAAATGTCTTCCGGGCGCGGCGTGTGATCCGGGTATTTTTCCCGAAGGGGCGCCGCTGCACCATCCATAATATAAGGATGTCCCACGATATCCAGCATGGATACGTCGTTATAATTGTCACCGAATGCCATGACATCTGTAAGGTCAATACCAAGGATCCTGCAGATAGAGGTGACACCGATGCCTTTGTTGGCAAGGGTAGTATCGATCCAGTAAGGTCCGGCCACTGCACAGTTCGCCTGCTCCCAGCGGGGGACGAAGCGGTCAGCATAAGCCGCTACGCCTTCATGGAGATATACGGAGACCTTTACGATGTCTTCCGGAATTTCGGAAGGATCCTGAATGACCTGATAGTTGTTGCCGATAAACTTTATTCTGTCCAGCATTCCAAGCCCACGTTCCATCAGATACGCAGTATTCTGTCCGGAGAGCATGATTTCACCCTGACCGTCACTACGATTCCACAGATCCTCCGCAATCTCTTCTGCCAGGGCACGGGGCATGGGATTTTTCGCAATGCACTGCTCGTCCTTATAGATTACTCCTCCATTCTCACATAAGAAAATACAGCAATCCGCCACCGGAGCGAACAGCTTCCGCAGACTGGTATACTGTCTTCCAGATGCCGGGCAAAACAGGATCCCCTGGTCATGCAGCGCACGGATCTGGTCAAAAATCTCGCCTTCCAATTCTTTTTTTCCATATTGTAAAAGTGTACCATCCAGGTCACTACAGACTAATCTGATTCCCATAGTAGGAATTCCTTTCTCTCAGAATAATAATTTTAAAGATGCCAGGGTCAAAAGGTCTAAGCCCACATGAGCTTGCTCATATGTGGGTGAAAGACCTTGGGACCCGCCCCGATATGAGCATAAAAGTGGGATGATAATCCCACGATATGCGAATATTGGGTAGGATGCTATGTGCCAGTGGCACATGTTTAGCACGGACCGAAGCGGAGCGTAGAAGTGGGAGTGCGCAGCACGGAACAATCCGTAGGCATCAAAGTCGGGGGCTTTTGACCCCGACATCATTTTAAATAGTATATCATAAATTATACATGAAGAAGGATTTTTATTTAAGAGCTGTTTTTCTCGATTGCTACAAGATATGTTGAAAAAACGCGGAAATTTGCTAAAGTATATGTATAAAAAATGCGGAAACAAGGAAAGTAATAGAATAAAAAAATGCGGAAAGGAGAAAGAAAATGTTTAAGCGAAAAATAAAAAGATTGCTAATGATATCCAAAACGAGTAAGATAGTAAGCAAGATAATAAGCAAGATGGAGTGACATAAATGGGAAAATATGAACCGCCATATACGATCTCAAATAAAATGTTGGAGCTTGTTTCTTCTATATCTGAAAAAGTAGGTAAAATAAGCAGTCACAGAGAATTAGAGGCAAGACCGCATTTAAGGAAAAACAACCGGATCCGATCCATTCATTCTTCCTTAAAAATAGAAGCAAATTCTTTGTCTCTGGCTGAAGTGAGAGATGTCATCAATGGTCATCTTGTATTGGGAGATCAAAAGGAAATACAAGAGGTGAAAAATGCATATGCTGCATATGAAAAAATCTCGGAAATAAATCCCAAAAGCATGTCAGATCTGATAAAAATCCATGGAATAATGACCTATAGAACAGTAGAGGAATCCGGCGTATTCAGAAAAGGGGAAGAGGGTGTCTTTTCCGGAGATCAGTGTATTTTTGTGGCACCGGCGCCGAATATGGTAAATGAACTGATGAAGGATTTATTTTCATGGGTTAAAAGCAGTGAAGGGACAATACATCCGCTTATTGTGTCAGCTGTTTTTCATTACGAATTTGTGTTTATACATCCTTTTGCAGACGGAAATGGAAGAATGGCCAGATTATGGCATACGGTAATGCTATATCGTTGGAGAAATGTGTTTGAATATATTCCGTTGGAAAGTCAGATTGAAAGATTCCAGGCAGAATATTATGATGCAATAGCAAAATGTCATGTGAATGGAAATTCAGATGTATTTATAGAATTTATGTTGAGTATGATAGATCAGGTATTAGATGAGGTTATCATACAGGTAAATAAGACAAATGAAAGTATGTCAGAATATGTAAAACGGATGCTGGAAGTAATGGAGTACGATGTCCCCTATACCGCTAATGCGATCATGGAGGCACTGCATCTGAAATCCAAGGAAACATTTCGAAAAAATTATATCAAGCCGGCCATAGAGTTGGGACTAATAAAAATGACATTGCCGGAAAAGCCAAATAGTAAAAATCAGAGATATGTAAAACAATAATTCTTGATCTAAAGCTGGCTTTAGGTGTTACAATGTCTTCAGAGTGATTTTCAGCATTTAAATAAAGAAAAGGTGCCGATACCGAAAAGCATGGTGTCGGCACCTTTTTGGGCTTTACTTTGCCAAATTCGTTAGATATGATAAAGATAGAAACTGTATTTACCGGCTATAGGGGGAGGGCGTATGTACAAAAGAAAGCTTCACAAAGAAATAAGCAGCGGATTACTGGTATTGATCATGGCATTTTCTCTGACAGGTTGCGGCAGCAGTAGGGACGCTTTGGAAATTTCTGATACCGAATCTGCTCAGGCAGAAAGAATCAGTCAGGAAACCGCTACAGCCACTCCAGCCACCTCACAGACAATCCCGGAGACGACAACGGAACCTGAGCCGGAGAAACTTACCTGCCAGACCGGACTATATCAGGAGAAAACCCTGGCGGATCAAGTCTCGGTGGATGCTGCCCGGGAACTGCCGGAAGGAGAGTATGGTGTGCTGTCATACTCCTATGATGAGACAGTCAGTGTCTGGGGCAACGGTGCAGAAGATTGCCTGGTGATTCATGACGGCGACGAGGAATACCGGGTGGAGATCCCCTGGCAAAACATGTATTCGGCACCACCTGCGGTAGAGGCCGCAGATTATGATGGGGATGGCGACAAGGAGTACTATATTTCTACCATACAGGGGACAGGAACCGGGGTCCATGTGGAAGGACTGTATTATGTAGATGTACAGAAAGGAACTCCGAAGGTCTCCGAATATACAAATGTGGTTGAAGATTTTGAAAGCAGGATCCTTGCGGCGGATACGTTAGACGAGAAGTTTCACACACTTCATGTGGATTTCCTGGATAAAAACGGGGAGTCAGATCCTGAGGAAAGTATAGATCTGAGTCTGGATTCCCTGCTACGGGAATATGAAGGAAATACTTATATGGGTACCGTTCTGGGAGACCAGATCCGGTTTGATTTCCGAGGAGGAACCCCTTTTGCAAGCGTAGTGGTGGGTATACAGCTGTATCAGATAGCAATTCCGCTATATGATTCCAGCTTTCGTGTAACGGCACCGGTGTCAATGCAAGAGAATGGGAAATTTTCTCTGGGCGATTTTTCGGTAAGGACCAACCCTTATGACGTGAACGTGGAGAACGCAGACGGGGAAGAACAGAATATGACAGAGGTCTATACCGGATATTATGATCTGACCCATAACGGTTACAAGGAAAAGATTGTAACGAAGGTCTATCTGGAGGAAGAAAACGAAAATCTTACAGAAGCATTGTATAAGGCCGGAAACTGGGGAACGGTAGAGGCCTACGAATATCTGGGAGATGGACAATATGGAATCATTCCTCTGTGGTCGCAGGAATTCGCCATTGCCCATGCGGGGAACGTACAGATATTCCTCACACAAAAGGATGGCTACGATTATCTGGTAACGACAAGCCTTTGGTCGGGGCAGGGTGTCTGTTATTATGATTATAATGTACTGTCTCCATTGGACTATTCTTTTGACAGATATCATAATGAGCTGAAAGGCGCAGAGCATTACGATCCGCAGTTTTTCACAGGGCTGGAAAGCTGGATGAAGGAGGATTCCCTCCTGCTTGCTGCAACGGATATTGACATGCCGCAGGGGCAGGAAGCCATTCTGACGACCGATGAAGAGGTACACTATGCCAGAGAATATTTAACGGTAAAGAAAGAACAACAGCAACGGATAGAGGAAATAGAGTAAGAACAGGATCAGTATTTCCAGAGAGATACAAAAGTGATAAAATAGGATCAATAAGGATTTTTTCAGTATAAACTTTTCACGCGCAAATTGTGCCTGCACAGTGTACGGAAGTACAGGTTTAAAGGACCGGAAGGCTTGCATGCTACGGAAAGACAAGAGGGTTAAAGAGATGAACGAAATGATCAGAAAAAGAAATGAACAACTGGCAAAAACAGTCATCAAGGGATTACAGTCCCGCAACATGTCAGGTTATTACGCAGAGGATAAAGAAGCTGCGCTGAAGCAGGCACTGGAGCTGATCCCGGAGGGAAGCACCATTGCCATGGGCGGATGCATGAGCGCCGGAGAGATCGGACTGATCTCCGCTCTGGAAGCAGGCAATTACCACTATATCGACCGCTCTAAGATGGATGCCAGAGCAGGACTGATGGCAGCTTACGATGCGGATATCTTCCTCTCCAGTGCCAACGCCATCACCAGCGATGGGGTCATGGTCAATATCGACGGCAATTCCAACCGTGTCTCCTGCATAGCCCAGGGACCGAGGAAAGTAATCTTCATCGTCGGCATGAACAAGGTCTGCGCAGACTTAGACAGTGCCATGAAGCGTGCGAGAAACGTGGCTGCACCTATCAATGCCCAGAGATTTGACATCAAGACTCCCTGCAAAGAAACCGGAAAATGCTTCGACTGCAAATCTCCGGATACCATCTGCTGTCAGTTCCTGATCACAAGATATTCCAGACATACGGACAGAATTCATGTGATTCTTGTAAATGACACCATCGGATATTAAACAGCAAAGGGGAAAGAACATGGCATTGGAATTACAAAAAGGAAGACCTGCAGATACGACCGGCAGACTGGACAAAGAGATCCGTACCTATGACCTGCTGGACAGGCTCGGGGTGGAATATGACCGTGTGGATCACGCTCCGGCGATGACCATGGAGGACTGTAAGGAAGTGGATGAGATCCTGGAGTCCATGGTCTGTAAGAATCTGTTTCTGTGCAACCGTCAGGAGACGGCCTTTTATCTGCTGATGATCCCGGATACCAAGGTGTTCCATACCAAGGATCTGTCGGCACAGATCGGCTCGGCGAGGCTTTCTTTTGCCAAGCCGGAATACATGGAGAAATTCCTGGATATCACCCCCGGCTCTGTCAGTGTACTCGGTCTGATGAACGATAAGGAACATCAGGTGAAGCTGTTGATCGATGAAGAGGTGCTGGACAGCGAATATTTCGGATGCCACCCCTGCATCAATACCTCCAGCCTCCGCATGCGGACGGCGGATCTGATCGAAAAGGTGCTTCCCGCCATGGAACATGATTTTGTAAAAGTAAAGCTGTAAAAAGTAATAATATAAGCAGATCTGCCCGCCGCCGGAATCCCGGCAGCGAGGATCTGTAAGCCTGGTTTTGCATGGCTCTGAATAGTTACAAGATATTAAAATACCTGTTCGCACTCTTCACACATCAGCAGGAAGGCGCCGACCCCGTGCAGGTCGTTGGCGGATACGGGACGGTGGATATAGTGGTCATAATCACCGACACCGGTTCCGATGCAGACATTACCGATAATGAGGTCATCGCCTTCCCAGGTCAGGGAGCGGATCACACCCTCATAACCCTTGTGGGCATATTCCAGATAAGATGCATCCAGCAGACCTTTGCGGATCGCTTTGCACAGAGCCGCTACATACAGGCAGCTGCAGGAATTCTCCAGCCAGTTGGCGGGATCATCGCCCCGGTTGACTACCTGATACCATCTGCCGTCTTCAGACTGGAATGCGAGCAGAGACTTTAATAGATCCACTGCCATTTTTTCCAGTTTTGCTCTGTCCGGATGATCGGCGGGAATGAAATCCAGTTCGTCCAGGAGGGCTACAGGCACCCATCCCATGGCTCTGCCCCAGAATTCGGGGGAGCAGCCGGTCTCTTTGTCAGCCCATTCTACTTTCCTGTCATAAGACCATGCATGATATAGAAGACCGGTCTTGGGGTCACGGGTATGTTTCTGCATGGTCAGAGCCTGGAAGATAACCTCATCAAAATATTCGGGGTGATCAAATTCTGCGCCATACTGTGCCCGCAGGGGACCTTCCATGTACAGACCATCCAGCCACATTTCTTCCGGCAGATCAGCCTTGTGGAAATAGCCGCCCTCGGGAGTGGTGGGATAACGATCAATGGCAGCCATCAGAGAGTCCAGGGCTTTCTTATATCTGGCATCACCGGTACAATGATAGAGGGGATATAACAGAATACCCGGCTGCATATCGTCGAACTGCCCCATATCAGCCTGTTTGATCACACCGTCTTCGGTGATGACGGCATCCACCCAGGATTTGATGTAATCAAAATATTTTTCCTCTTTGCAAAGTTCATAGCTTTTGTACATTCCGGACAGGAATACTCCCTGATGATAATGGAATCTTCCTTCGGGCGGAAGCTTGGGGGCTTCCCATTTGCGCATCATGGTATCCATGGATGCTTTTGCATAGTCTAAAGGTCTTTTCTCCATAAGTTATCTCCTTCCCATATACTTCACATGGCACAAGATTTATTATATAATCCCATTATAATCTTTTATTTTTAAGATTGTTTAACATATCTTGCGGTAATAAAAAGCAATCGAATGAATCTTGCCGGAATGATTCCGGGAAAGGAAAACTATGCTTCGTACGATTTTTGACCCTTATTCCGATCTGTTTCTGGAATACATAGAGACAACCAAAAAAAATGATATGCAGACCAATCATTATCACGATACTTACGAACTTTTTTTTGTGGTGAAGGGGATACGATACATCTTCCTGGATGGTGTCTGTCATGTGCTGAATCCGGGAGACATTATCCTGATCAAACCCTACCAGACCCATTATATGCAGAGTCTGTCCTCGGATTTCTATGCCCGGTATGTCTTGAATTTTGCACCGGATTATCTGGATGGAATGTTGAAACCTGCGGAGAAGCAGCGGTTCCTGGAGGTTCTGCAGAATGATATTCTGCATCTGACAACGGAACAGTCCGGAGAACTGGTAGAGGTCTTCGAACGGCTGCGGAAATATTATAACCGCCACGATGCTGTGGCCGAGAAATTAAAGCAAAACTATTGTCTGGAACTGCTGCTACTGTGCAGAGACTACTATACGAGGCAGGAGCGGACACAGATGCCGGAGCTCTCCGCAGCTCCCAGACAGGAGATTCTGGATGCCATCGCCTATATCAATGCCCATTATGCGGAAAAAATAGATCTGGAGACCATCGCATCCCAGATCCATTTAAGTAAATACTATTTTTGCCGTATTTTCCGCGAGGTGACCGGAGCCACCGTTCTGGAATACCTTACCAATGTCCGGCTGACCAGAGCCGGAAGACTTCTGGTGGAATCTTCTCTGGCGATCCAGGAGATCGCGCAGAAGACCGGATTTGCGTCATTGGTGCATTTTTCCAGAACCTACCGAAATGCTTATGGTGTCAGTCCCAGTGATACCAGACGCCGGCGAAAGGCGTAGAAGCTACTGAATCCCACAGGCGAGACATGCTGACATTTGTGACGCAAAAAGTCAAATCATCCACAAATTGATTTCTCGTTGAGAGTCTTATATAATAAAGTCGAGGTCAAAGGCCCCCGGCTTTGATGCCTACGTGCTACGCACTCCCACAATCCTACCCTCTATTCGCATATCGGGGTGGGTCATATAACAGAAATGGTTTATACCGTAAAAAATGTATGGTAAGAATACGAAAGAGAGAAGAAAATGGTACTACAGATATTAACATATACACATCATACAACGACAATGCTGTTTGGAATCTTCCTGTCGGCATTTTTTCTGGGAGTGAAGCAGGATAAGAAAAATATATTGCAATTGTTGTCATTGGCGGTTGTTTCAGGAATTCTATATGTTCTGTGTGTACTTCTCTTTGGAACAGAAACAGTAGATCAGATTTATCCACTGATCGTGCATGCCCCATTGTTATTTGTACTGGTTTTGCATTATAAATTCCGTATTCTTCCTTCCCTGATTTCTATTTTCACGGCATATCTATGTTGTCAGTGCAGTAACTGGATGGGACTGTTTGCTTTGGCTCTGACAGGACAGGAATGGTGCTATTATGTCTGTCGTATTCTGGTGACGGTGGGAGCTTTCATCCTTTTATGCCGGTATGTATGCCAGACCACAGCCATGCTGTTTGCCAAAACGGACCGGGAACTTCTGATCATTGGAAGCCTGCCGATCATTTATTACATTTTTGACTATGCCACGACCAAATTTTCCAGTCTGTTGTATTCCGGCAATAAGGCGGTGCCGGAGTTCCTGGGCTTTGCCATGTGTCTGACGTATCTGCTCTTTTTACTGGTATATTTCCGGGAGTACGAGATGAAGAACAAGGCAGAGCAGTACAATGAACTGATCCAGATGCAGCTGAATTCATTCCAGACAGAAATGACCAATACGAGAAAAAGCGAGAAAAAGATGTCCATTTTACGGCATGATACGAGGCATCATCTGTCGGTGCTGCGAACACTGATCCAACAGGGAGAAACCGACAAGGCGCTGGAATATTTGAATGAGGTCAGCCAGACTTATGATGATACAGTGATCAAGACCTATTGTAGAAATGAGATGGTGAATTCCGTACTGTCCATCTATAATATGCGGTTTGAGGAGCAGAGGATCCGATGGGAGATACAGGTCAGCATTGGAGAGAAACTTCCCTGCTCTGAAATGATGTTCTGTGCGATCCTGTCAAACGTACTGGAAAATGCCATGCATGCCGTACAGGAACTGCCGCAGGAAAAGCGGCTGATACAGCTGGCTCTGTCCGAAAAGTCAGGACATCTTCTTCTGATGGCGAAAAATACTGTGCAGAATGCCCCGGTATTTATTGACGGTGTCCCGGTGACGGAGCGCTCCGGGCATGGACTGGGGGCCAGAAGCATCGTATATTATGTAGAAAAGCTGAACGGACAATACCAGTTCTTTATGGAGAACGGGGATTTTGTGGTCATGATCATCTTGTAAAATCAATAAAATGTTTTTAAGGCTCTTTCTGTCAGAGAAAGAGCTTTTCTTGTGGATGTATTGGGAAATTAATGCTATTATTAGGATAAAAGATACAGAAATATAGATATAACAGGAAGGGAGCAAACAGATATATGAAATATACATTGGATTATGAGAAATATGCGGAACTGGCAAGACGTGTGGCGGCGGAGGGAAGCGTACTGCTTCGAAATGAAGACGGTGTGCTGCCTCTGCAAAAAGGGCAGAGGGTGTCGATCTTCGGCAGAACCCAGTTCGAGCATTATAAGAGCGGTACGGGTTCCGGAGGTATGGTCAATGCTCCATATGTGACCAATATTACAGACAGTCTCAAGGAAGACGGCACCGTACAGGTGAATGAGGTACTGGAGGCACAGTACCGGGAATGGCTGAAGGATCATCCTTTTGATATAGGAGAGGGATGGGCTATGGAGCCCTGGAACCAGGAAGAAATGCCCGTCAGCGAAGAACTGGCGAGACAGGCGGCGGAACAGTCGGATCTGGCGATTGTGGTTCTCGGCCGAACCGCAGGAGAAGACAAGGATAATAGTGCTGCGGAAGGCAGTTATCTGCTGACAGCTGCGGAGGAAGAAATTCTTCGTAATGTCTGCAATGCATTTGCCAGGACGATCGTTGTGCTGAATGTGGGTAATATCATGGATATGAAGTGGGTCGACCGGTATCAGCCACAGGCTGTGCTCTATGTATGGCAGGGCGGCCAGGAGGGCGGCAGAGCTACAGTAGATGTCCTGACAGGAAAAGTGAATCCCGGTGGTAAGCTCAGCGATACTATTGCGGAAGATATTGAGGATTATCCTTCCACGGAGAATTTCGGGGATCCGGTGGAGAATTTTTATACCGAGGACATCTATGTAGGTTATCGCTATTTTGAGACCTTTGCCAGAGACAAGGTAAAATATCCCTTTGGCTTTGGACTGTCCTATACCCGGTTCCAGACAGAGAGCATGGGACTGGCAGTGCAGGGTACCGAGGCAACTGTCATTGAGAAAGTGACAAATGTTGGCGGTATGTCCGGCAGAGAGACCATACAGGTCTATGTGGAGGCTCCTCAGGGAAGGCTGGGAAAGCCGCTGCGTCAGCTGGCAGCTTATGCCAAGACGGAAGAACTGAAGCCCGGAGCAAGTGAAGAACTGATCCTGAAAGCAGAACTGACGGAGCTTGCGTCCTATGATGACAGTGGTGTCACTGGACATAAATCCTGCTATGTATTGGAAGCAGGAGACTATATCTTCTATGTCGGTACCGATGTGCGGAGTGCAAAAGAAGTCGGCAAAGTGACGTTATCGGAGCTGCAGGTCGTACAAACCGTTACGGAAGCACTGGCTCCGGTGCAGGCATTTAAGCGCCTGAGACCGTTTTTCTTCGGAGAGAATGACCATGCCATCGCCAACTGGGAGGATGTGCCCTTACGGACCATAGATCTGGCGGAACGTATTTTGCGGGAAAGACCCACCCAGAGCGAATATGTGGGAGATCAGGGCTGGAAACTGGCGGATGTTTACGACAAAAAAATCACGCCGGAGCAGTTTCTGACACAGCTGTCAGACGAAGATCTGATCTGTATGACCCGCGGAGAAGGCATGTGTTCCCCGAAAGTTACCCCCGGAACAGCAGCAGCTTTCGGCGGTGTGACGGATGGACTGCAGCAATTCGGTATTCCGGTGGCCTGCTGTTCCGATGGTCCTTCCGGCATCCGTATGGACTGCGGTACCATGGCCTATGCACTGCCGAACGGTACGTTGCTGGCATGTACCTTTGATCCGGAGTTGGTGGAAGAACTGTATGAGATGGAGGGCATGGAGCTTCGCAAGAACAAGATTGATTCCCTCTTAGGCCCCGGCATCAATATTCACAGAAATCCGTTGAACGGACGTAACTTTGAGTATTTTTCCGAGGATCCGTACCTCACCGGTACCATGGCGGCGGCACAGCTGAAAGGCATGGGAAAATATGGAGTTACCGGAACCATCAAGCATTTTGCATGTAATAATCAGGAATTCAAACGGCATGATGCCAATGCTATTGTATCCGAGAGGGCGTTGCGGGAGATCTATCTGAAGGGATTTGAGATCGCCGTAAAACAGGGCGGAGCCTACAGCATCATGTCCACCTATGGCCCGGTGAACGGACTGTGGACCGCAGGCAGCTATGATCTTCTGACAACCATTCTCCGTAAGGAATGGGGCTATCAGGGTATTGTCATGACCGACTGGTGGGCAAAGATCAATGAGGAAGGTGAGCCAGGCTCCGGGAAACAGACGATTCCCATGGTACGGGCGCAGAATGATATTTACATGGTGACCGCAGACGCAGCATCCAATTCTAATAAGGACAACACTGCGGAAGGACTGGCAGACGGCAGGCTGACCAGAGCGCAGCTTATGCGGAATGCTGCAAACATCTGCTGCTTCCTGTTACGTTCTGTTGCCATGGAGAGGCTGCTTGGCAGAGAGGAAGAGGAGTGTACGGAGCTTCACAGTCCGATAAGCACAGAGGGAGCCGGAGACAGCGGACAGGTGCTGGCCCGGATGGAACTGCCGGAGCCGAAGACCGGAGAGGAGATCGAACTTCCACTGGAAAAGCTGATCACCAAGAAGGGCACCGGTGCGGTATATCAGCTGCGGTTCCCTAAGGTCGGACGATATGAACTGGTATTCCGGATGAGTTCCACGTTGGGCCCGCTGGCGCAGCTGCCGATTTCCGTGTTCCTGAATAATACATTACAGCAGACTGTGACCATCAACGGCACAGAGGGCAAGGCTGTGGAACAGTCCGTGACTCTTGCAATCCGACAGGACGGCGAGAAGTACATGAAGTTGTATTTCGGAGAAAGCGGCATTGACATGAACCGGATGTTCTTACGTTATGTGGGAAAGAACGATATCGAAAGCTTTCGAAATGAATAAAACAATATAAGCAATAAAAAGGCTCCGAAAGATCGGTATGCAGGCAGGATCTTCCGGAGTTTTTTATGCGTCGCAATTTGTAAAAAACCTTAACGGAATATTTATGCATAGAAACCAAAAGAAGAATTGACTTATGCCGATATTTCGGATAGAATCTACTCTTGTATGTTCTAAAGAAAAATTAGCAAGGAGGCAGGGAAAGTGGTAGCACAAATACTTGCAGTAATCATATTTCTGGCGATGTTTGTACTGATCGTCCTGGAAGTATGGGAGAGACACATTATCACATTAGGCTGCGGCCTGCTGACACTGGTACTGGTATTCGGACTGGGAATGCACAGTATGAGCGCAGTGTTGGAGACTTTGAACTTAGGCAGCTTTTTCACAAGTCATTTCTGGTACACGGCGGGACAGTCTGCAGAGGCTTCCAGTGGTATCAACTGGGAGACCATCGTGTTCGTAGCAGGAATGATGATCATGGTAGAGGGAATGGCCCGGGTGGGATTCTTCCGCTGGCTGTGCATGCGCCTTGCCAAGATGGTCAAGTATAAGGTTGTACCGCTGTTTGTCACCTTTATGGTATTATCCGGTATTCTGGCAATGTTCATTGACAGTATTACCGTAATCCTGTTCCTGGCAGCCGTTACCATTGAATTGTCACAACTGTTGAAATTCAATCCGGTGCCTATGATTCTGGCAGAAGTGTTCTGTGCGAATCTGGGAGGATCCGCTACCATGTGCGGAGATCCCCCCAATATCATCATCGGTACTTCCCTGGGATATTCCTTCACGGATTTCCTGACCAATACCGGTGTGATCGCAGGCGTTTCCCTGGTTGTGGTCGTACTGTATTTCTATCTGGTATTCCACAAGGAACTGCGTGCCAGTGAGGCAGCTGCAGCAGGCAGCAACCAGACCTACCCGGATCCTTCCGAAGCCATTACCGATAAAAAAGGATTTATTATCAGCACTATTATTTTCCTGTGTGCGGTAGTTCTGCTGGTGACCCACGCACAAACCGGTCTGACCGTATCCTGTATTGGTGTATTCATTTCTATCGTGACTTTAATTGCAGCAGGCAAGGACGCACTGAAACTGATCAAACAGATCGATTACAAGACCCTGTTGTTCTTCATCGGACTGTTCATGGTAGTGGGCGGCCTGGAGCAGACCGGCATCCTGAAAGTTATGGCGAATTTCATCGGAGACATCAGCAACGGCAATCTGATGCTGATGATCGCTATTATCCTGTGGATCTCTGCGATTGCCAGCGCCTTCGTGGATAATATTCCTTTTGCGGCTACCATGATCCCTATTATCAGCAGTCTGTCCGCTACCCAGGGTGTGGAGCTGTCCATTCTGGCATGGGCACTGGCTATGGGAACCGATATTGGAGGAAGCGCAACTCCCATCGGAGCTTCTGCCAACGTAGTAGGTATCGCCACCGCAGCGAAAGCCGGTCATATGATTAAGTGGGGAAAATATTGCAAAGTTATGGCACCTGCGACTATAATAGTAGTAGGGATCTCTATGCTGATGATCTATGCAAGATATCTGTAAGATGTATTTGCAGAATACGAGTTTAAAAAATTTTGGAAATACATCCAGCCATAAGGAGGGCAGATCCATGAGTGAACAACTGATTATCTCCGTCAGCCGTGAATACGGCAGCGGCGGACATGAGATCGCACAGAAGCTGGCAGAGTATTACAAACTGCCGATGTACGATCACAACCTGTTAGATGAGGTGGCTGCAAGCATGAATGTAAGCAGCAAGGAGCTGGCTGAGTTCGACGAAAAGAGACGTAATAAATTCCTGTACCGCAGTGTAATGGGAATGAACAGCTCTCCAGCAGACAATGTGGCCAGAATGCAGTTCGATTACATTAAGAAAAAAGCAGAGGCAGGAGAATCCTTCGTGATCGTAGGACGTTGTTCCGAAATCGTGCTGAAGGACAATCCGCACCTGATCTCTATCTTCGTATTGGGAGACAGAGAGGCCAAGATCGAACGTGTTATGCGGATCTATGAGTTGGATGCCCGTCATGCGGAAGAGCGCATGATCGAGAAGGACCGTCGCAGAAAGTCTTACCACAATAGTCATTGTAAGGTAAAATGGGGCGATTCCCGTAATTACGATCTGTCTATCAACAGCAGCAAGCTGGGCGTAGAAGAGACGGTGGAATCTCTGAAAAATTACATAGACGCAAGAGTCGCTCATAAATAGAGCAGACATAAATCAACAAAAATGCAGAGACCATCTGAGGAAAGCATACGAAAGAAAATCGTGTAGTTGCCGCAGATGGTCTTTCTTGTTGTCGTTTCTTAAGAAATACCGGATAACATTTAAACAAATTTTAAGGATTTCTGTCGTGACGAATACAGCAGATTATGGTATTATCCTAGAAGATGAATAGGAATAAAAGCGTGCAAAATCAGGTACGTGGAAGTGAGGTACAGGATGAGCGATAAGGAAAGAGACTCCATTCAGGAGATGGAAGATATACAAAAGGGTCTGGAAGCCTTTTTACAACAGGAGATGCAGGAAATGCAGGCATCCGGGGCGGGAGCCCGCCGTAGTACGGGGCGCCCGGCGGCGAATGCGGGGACACACTCTGCGGAGCGTGAGGCAGCCCGCCCGGCTCCGCAGATGTATGATATGAGGGAAGATGACGAGGAAGAGGAGGAACTGGATGTGATCGGATCCGACAGAAGAGCAGGATCCCGTGAGGACTATGCAGAGGACTGGGATGATCCCACATACCGCAGGAGACAGGCAGCCCGCAGAGAGACGGCACGTAAGACTTCAGAGAGTCGTAACGGTGGCGGCCGTAGCAGTAACGCTGATCACCGCAGACAGGAGACCTCAGGCAGAACCCGCCGCAGCAGACGGGATGACTATGTAGAGGACTATGAGGACGATTATAACGATAGAAAACGCTCCGGAAGAAAATCCGGGAAGCGTGAGGAGATAGACACGAAAGCGGATAAAAGGAACAGAAAAGGAAATAAAAAGGGAGCCGGGAGCGGCAGAAAGAAGAAAAAGTCAGGACTCAAGCGTTTCCTGATCGCAGTGGCGCTGATCCTTGTATTCCTGGCAGCAGGATTGTATGTGCTGGTAGGAAAGGTCTACGGAGAGATGAACTATGAGAAGATCGAGTCGGTAGCGTCCTCTCCCATGAAGGAAGAAGGCGTGACCAATATTCTGCTGATCGGTAACGATTCCCGTGAAAACGGTGAAGACGGCAGATCAGATGCCATGATCCTGCTGTCCATCAGCAACAAGACGAAGAAGATCTACATGACATCCCTGCTCCGTGATATGTATGTGGACATTCCGGGACATAAGGGCAATCGTCTGAATGCGGCATATTCCTATGGTGGCGCAGAACTGCTGATGGAGACTATTGAGCAGAATTTCGATATTCATATTAGCCGCTATGTACTGGTGAACTTTGAAGCATTTGCCAATCTGGTGGATGCAGTGGGCGGTGTGGATCTTGAGCTGACCAGCAAGGAAGTGGAATATGTCAACGGCTATCTGGTGGAATACAACATTCTGCTGGGAAGACCGGAAGGTACCGACTATTTTGAAGATACTTCCGGCGGTATGGTACACCTGAACGGACCGCAGGCACTGGCGTATTGCAGAAACCGTTATATCGGTACGGATTTCGGCAGAACCGAGAGGCAGAGAAAGGTATTGGCAGAGGTGATCCACAAGCTTCCGCAGGGAATGCTGACCAATCCCCAGGAGCTGATCGATGGTCTGATGCCGAATCTGACCACGAATCTGACCCAGACAGAATGCTATCGGCTGAGCCTTATGGCACCTAAGGCCGTGACTTACGATATTATCCAGAACAGCATTCCACTGGAGGGCACCTATAAGGATGCGACCATCCGTAAGATGGCAGTGCTGGAAGTGGATTTCGAAGCCAACAAGAAATTCCTGCAGGAGAATCTGTACGGAGACGGAGACATCACTTCCACATCGGAGGCTTCTGCGGAATGATATTATAATTGGCGTATGAGAGTCAATGTGCCAGCAGGATTGACGAACGGCGAATGGGATCATGATAGTTGCGAAGCAACGGTAAGCACCAAAGATGCGGATCATGCTACGATAATGAGGGAGCAGCTTATGGGGTATCGAAAACAAAGGTTTGCAGCACTGTTCTGTGCAGCGGCAGTCATAATACTTGGTGGATGTGGCGATGATCTGACCCAGCAGGTCTACATTCCGGGAAGGGAAGATCTGGCGCAGCCTATCGGCGGTTACAATGCAACTACGCAGGCTGGGCAGACGGCAGAAGATTCTGCTACGGGGGCACAGACAGGGACGGCTTCCGGTGGAGAGAACGCAACAACATCGGGATCTTGCCATGACTCCGGTGATTTGACGGGTGAACGTTATACGATCACCATCTCCGCAGCAGGGGATGTAACGTTGGGAAATCATCAGGAACAAGACTACAGTGCCTCCTTCCGTCAGGCCTATGATCAGGCGGAGGACGAAGGTTATTTCTTTGAAAATGTGAGAGACATCTTTGCGGCGGACGATATGACCATCGTGAATCTGGAAGGGCCTCTGACCACATCGGAACAGATGCGGGAGGGACAGACCTACTGCATCAAAGGGGATCCAGCCTATGCTCATCTGCTGACGCTGGGGAGCATTGAGGCCGTCAGCTTCGCCAACAATCACCGCCTGGATTATGGCGAACAGGGAAGCCGGGATACTGTGGTGGCATTAGAGCAGGAAGGGATCATTTATGCTTATGATAAAAATGTGGGTATCTATGAGATCCCGGACAGTGCGGCAGCCCACGGCGGAGAGCGGAACCTGAAAATAGGAATAATCTCTGTCAATGAGGTAGAGTGGGGCGCACAGGCAGAAAAGCTGATCCAGAACAATATCGAGACCCTGCGGGAACAGAATGTGGATCTGATCCTGGCCTGTTGTCACTGGGGGATCGAGAAAGATACTTATCCGGAGAATTACCAACAGGTACTTGGCAGAAAATGCATTGACTGGGGTGTGGATCTGGTCATTGGTCATCATCCCCACGTCCTTCAGGGAATCGAAGAATATAAGGGCAGATATATCATCTATAGCCTGGCGAATTTCTGCTTCGGAGCGAACCGGAACCCGGCAGATAAGGATACCATGATCTTCCAGCAGACCTTTACATTCGAAAACGGACAGAAGGTGGAGGAGCGGAATGCCAGGATCATTCCCTGCATGGTGAGTTCTGTGTCCACCCGGAATGATTTTAAGCCTACTCCGGCAGCAGGTGAGGATAAGAAGAGAATTTTGCAGCGTATGAATGAATACAGCCGGGATTTCGGTGTCGAATTTGATGAAAACGGCGGGATTCTCGTGAATTAGATGAGAGAGCGGCAACGCAGAAGGGAAACGGTCCGATCATGGAAAAAGCATTTAAACTGGATTTTGTCAATGATAAAACAGGAAGTCTGTATGTGAACTGCTGCGGATGCTCCCAGACGGCACCGCTGCACAGCTTCGGACCGGCCTCCAAGCCACATTACCTGATCCACTATGTCCTGAGCGGCAAGGGACATTTCCGGTTTCACGACAAGGAATACCGGCTGGAGGCGGGCTACGGTTTTTTGATCCAGCCCAATGAACTGGCTTTTTATCAGGCGGATGCGAAGGATCCCTGGAGTTATCTGTGGGTGGGATTTGCCGGAAGCCGGGCAGAAGAATATTTACACAGCATGGGACTGTCAGACAGACATCCTATTTTTTCATGTGATAAATCAGAGGAACTATATTCCATTGTCCGGGATATGATGGAGCATAATACCTTTGGCATTGCGGATGATCTGCGGCGGAACGGACTGCTGGGAGTATTTCTGTCGGTGATCGCCGACAGCGCCGGTGTGGTGGCAAGAGAGGAAGAGGATAAGGGGAACCAGTATGTGAAAAAAGCGGTTTCCTTTATCCAGAGCAACTACTGTAACCCCATCAAGGTCACGGATGTGGCGGACTATGTGTGTATCAACCGCAGCTATTTATATACGCTGTTCCAGAACTATCTGGGGATGTCTCCCCAGCAGTTCCTTACTACCTTCCGTATTACCAAGGCGAGAGAGCTTCTGGACTCCACGAATTATCCTATCGAGAGTATTGCATTGTCCTGCGGATACAGCGATGCCCTGGTATTTACCAAGGCCTTTCACGCTATGAAGGGAATGTCCCCTTCGAAGTACCGCAAGGAAAGCCACAAGGAGAGCACAAAAGAACAGCTCCAGGAGGTCGAGGGCCTGATCGCCCGGCTCCTGAAGCCATAGATGAAACTATAAAACCAAACAAGAAAGGGTGTCGCACAGCGGCACCCTTTTGTATTTGACTATTTCTTACTTTCCAGATTTTTCTCTACATACTCCAGAATATAGAAATTATCCTCCGGCATCTGGCAGCCTACGATGAACAGACCGTTATCATCGGAGCAGCGGATGATACGTCCTTCCAGCACATTGTGATCCGGGAGGGCGAAATCATGGATAGTGACAGTGATCGAGGCATTCTTGCTCTGGGTGAAGATATTGTCTGTCGCCAGGAAAGCAAAGCCGTTGGCACTGATATTATCCATGGTGGCCGCATATTCCGTATCAGAATTTTTGAACTTGATGGTGCAGGCATTGTTCAGATCCATACGGGGGTATTTACGGCGGTTATTGATCCTGGGTCTGGTATTAATGATGATTTTGAAGGCATGAGCACCCTTTTCAGGAGCGGGAGAGATGACTGCCTTGTCCCAACAATACAGGATGTTGCCTGCGGTGATCTGTAAGGTACAGGAAGCGGTATCTGTGAGTGCTAGCTCCTTCTGACAGGATACCAGCAGACCCTCCGGAATCTGTTCGATCAGTTCTCCAAGGTATTCCGTATCTCCCTGGCCGGCTACTTTCAGATCGATCTTCATACCTGGCTGAATATCTTCGATACCCATGAAGCCGCCGATACCCAGATCACACATCATGTTCTCCATGACATCCTCGATGGTGTTGATATTGGAAGCGGTTTCTTCGTATTTACTGAGCATACGCTCACTGGTCTGGCTGGAGTGTGCAATACAGCCGGTGATAGTCTCCACGATGTTGGATACCTGTTCCATATTGGATACCAGCTGGGTATTGGAGCTTTCGACTTCTTTAATTGCGTTATCAACTACCTGAATATGTCTGCCGAGCTGTGCGGAATCAGATGCGATCTGATTTACATTTTCACCGGTATGTGTTACCTTTTCCAGGGTAACCTGGATCAGCTTCAAGGTCTCTTCAATGGAAGCGGTCATCTTAGCGGAAGTAGCATCCAGACGGGACAGAGCTTCTCTGATCTGTCCGGAGGAAGCGTGGGTTTCAGTACTTAAGGTACGGATCTGATCAGCTACCACTGCGAAGCCCTTGCCTGCTTCACCGGCTCTGGCAGCTTCAATGGAAGCGTTTAAGGCCAGCAGGTTCGTCTGATTTGTAATTTTTTCGATGGTACCGGTCTCCTGCTTCACCATGCCAAATTCCTGCTGGAAATTCTGCAGGACATTTTCCAGCTCCGTAGAAAGCTCTGACATCGTGGTGGCAGTGCTTACCAAACTTTGCAGATCTTTTGCACTGACACTGGAATGGGATTCGGTTTTCCCGACCAGAGATACCATTTCGCTGATGAGTGCCACAACATTTTCCACCTGGGCACGGATGTCGGAAGTCATCTGTGTGGAAGAGGTCGTCCGATCCTGCAGCATATGGTTATTATCCGTCAATTCATTCATACCCAGCATGACCATATCGGAACCGTGCTTGTTCTCAGAAGCCAGTTCTCTGACAACGGTAATGCCGTCCAGAATGGTATTGCTGGATGTCTTGACCTGTTCTACGGTGGTCACCACTCTGTGAAGGTCGGCTTTGATACTGTCGGTCATGGCACCGTCGGACTCGTTCAGATGGCGGATGGACATGACATAGCAGATGTAACACAGGATGATACAGGACAGCTGCAGCTGGTAATTCTTCATATCGGAAGCACTGTTAAAGCCCAGCATGTAGCGGTAGACGGCAGCGCCCACAATGATCAGAGAGTTGACGATACCGCAGTTGATCATGAATTTCCGGTTCTTATACAGGACCAGTAAGCTTGTCACCGGAAGGATGTAAGTGAATGCGATGGGTGACGCTGTGGTACAGATTACAAAGGTATAGAAGATGCCGTAACCGATGACCAGATCGTAGCGGTAGAGCTCCGTTGCCCAGC
>ENA-ORUN01001029-ORUN01001029.1-human-gut-metagenome-genome-assembly--contig:-NODE-1029-length-30287-cov-3.748478_pt1 | contig 30287 bp, 25 predicted proteins | sample MGYA00242080_ERZ509209 | MGnify/ENA primary metagenome ERZ509209 (study PRJEB26280, sample SAMEA2338786) | human gut metagenome | biome: human gut; feature: human-associated habitat; material: faeces... | reverse complement strand
CCCGCCACTTTCGCCATGTCGGCATCGACCATAATCTTCACCAATTCTTCAAAAGAGGTCTTCATGGGATTCCACCCCAACTCTTTCTTCGCTTTCGTCGGGTCACCCCACAAATTCACCACATCGGTAGGACGATAAAAATCAGGAGAGACCTCGACAATGATCTTTCCGGTCGCCCGATCTATTCCCTTTTCATTCTCCCCTTCGCCTACAAAATCCAATTCTATACCTACATGATGGAATGCCAACTGACAAAACTCCCGTACCGAATGCTGTACACCGGTGGCAATCACAAAATCCTCCGGTTTATCATTCTGTAAAATGAGCCACATGCACTCTACATAATCCTTGGCATATCCCCAATCTCGCAACGACGAAAGATTTCCCAAATAGAGCTTCTCTTGTTTCCCTTGTGCAATACGAGCGGCGGCCAATGTAATCTTACGAGTCACGAAAGTCTCCCCCCGACGTTCCGATTCATGGTTAAACAAGATACCCGAACAGCAGAACATATTATAAGCCTCACGATACTCTTTGACAATCCAAAATCCATAGAGCTTGGCCACTGCATAAGGGCTGTACGGGTGGAATGGAGTCTGTTCGTTTTGTGGAACTTGTTCTACCTTACCATACAACTCCGACGTCGAAGCCTGATAAATGCGACAAGTTTCGGCCAAACCACATTGGCGGACGGCTTCAAGAATGCGAAGCACACCGGTGGCATCTACATCGGCTGTAAATTCCGGGGCATCGAATGACACTTGTACATGGCTTTGAGCTGCCAAATTATATATTTCATCGGGCCTTACTTTCCCGACCACCTGAATCAGACTCATCGAGTCTCCTAAATCGGCATAATGCAAATGGAAATGAGGCCGACCTTCCAAATGGGCTATACGTTCACGGTAGTCTACCGAAGACCGACGGATCGTTCCGTGCACTTCATAGCCCTTTTCCAATAAAAATTCTGCAAGAAATGAACCATCTTGCCCGGTAATACCGGTAATTAGCGCTGTTTTCATAACTGTATTTATTCGCTTTTATTGATTATTTCATCTATTTATAATGTCATCATAAAAATATAGCCGAATGCAAAAAACGAGCTTATTCGAGTTCCTTACCGAAGCAATTCCTTCATTTTACAAATATAGTGAAAGGTGAGAGCAGAGACAAATGTAGTATCAAATTTTCAAATTCGGCTCTACCGGCCTACTTCCTCGAATCAATCACTCGGTTTTTCCCGCCAATTTTTTACGTTTTCGCTTGCGATTCCACTCTTGATAAAGCAATTTAGGCAGAGATTCCACAATCATCGAGCAACGCCCTATTTGCTTTTTCGGTTCGCAATAAATTCGGTGCAAAAATTCCAAATGAGCCCGCACCATCCAATAAGGAGCCCTGTTCACATCGGTTCCGCTATAAAATTTGAATGCCGCTCCCACAGCGATCATCACCCCTCGTTTCAAATAGGGTTTCAATTTGCTCATAAATATCTCTTGCTTGGGAGCACCCAATGCAATCCAAATAATCTCGGCGCCATCTTTTTCCAACATCTCGGCAATAGCCGGATAGTCAAACTCTTCAACTCTCTTATAAGGTAATGAGTAAAACCACATGTTTGCAATTCGTGGATCTATCTCCGACAAGTTATTTTGCAGCCCGTTTAAAGTCGCTTGCGTCGTTCCAAGAAAAGCCATTTTATATCGCTTCATATGGACAATATCCATAAAAATCTCGCTTCCGCAATACTGGTGACGTTCTATGCCATAAATCCATCGCAAATACAAGGGTACATAACCACTGTCACAAATAGAGAACATAGCTCCATCTACAACCTGTCTGTAATCCGGGTCCCGGTTTACCGTACTTAAAATAACCCCGTCCGAGACACATATATATCCCGGCTTCCCCAATAACAACGCTTCGTCGATAGCCTGTAAAACGGCTCGTTTATCAAACTCATACCTGATATTGAAATAATTCTCCATAAAAATTGATATATAAAGTGACTGTCGGAACTCCCCTATCCCGACTATAAAACAATCTTACCCGCTTGTTTGATTTCAGACCGAGCCAATCGATGACTTATTTACTCGGTTTGTGAATGTATTTATAATCCCTCGTTATTCCCTATCTACTCCACCGTTCCGAATCTTTTTCACACCATTCTCCCCTCCCAAACACGGGAATCACAGAAGCAGAGAAATATTTACTGAAATACAATCTACGACAATATGCCTCTTGCTTACGATTCAAAAGTCCCGGCTTCTCGTAATTTCACTAAGAAGAAAATAGAAAAAATTAAAACTGTACAAATTTTTACATCAACCTTTTCACCAAACAGAATGTACCCTCTTTCACCCAAGCCAATAAGAATGAGCCAATAAACAATATGGGAACAATAACAAAGAAATAGATCCCAAATTGCGACTGATTCACAAAATAGTGTTCCATGAAATAGGGATAAACCATTGCGTCGAACAGATAACAACATAGATACATATCGAGAGACAAAAGCGAAATCTTTGTCAAACTTTTACGCAATACCGGTAATTTGAAATCGGTCTGATAAAACAGCAGAAAAAATGCCAAAGCAATAACCGTTCCAAATACACCCCACGGGCCTCCCGCAATTTGAATAAGCGTATGATTATGTACGAACAATGAATTAAATACAGGATTTATCAGGCACAATAACAAAATCACAATCCACAACTTCCAACTTTCAAACCGTGGTTTATACTCATGAATATAAGAGCCGGCAAAGAAAAATGTCAACGGATAGCACGAAGCCCAGAATCCGGGAACCAAATGTAGTCCATACCGATTCAACAAATCGGGCAATGCCGTCATCACATACAATGTCAATATCAAAACCTGTTTCTGCCACCGAGTAGGTATTGCTTCATACAACATATTCAAGAACGGTGTCAAGAGGAACAATCCTATCCACATCTCGATATACCATGCATATGGTATAGCCGAAAAATCGAATATCTTCAAAATCCATTTTGACCAAGTCAAATCTTCTTGTAAATAATATTTACGAAACAAAATCGTAAGGAGCGAAAACAGAAAATAAGAAGCCAGTACCCGAATACAGCCTTTATAATACCGTTTCGATACCATTTTATTGATATTCAAATAACCGGTCAACAGAAGAAATAACGGAACTCCCGTCATAAATAACGGAATGGACATTGCCTGCAAAAACATCGAAAAACCTCCAAAATCTGTATTTTTAAATGGAGTATTCAAGACAAAAAAATGGCCTGCTATCACAAATAATATCGCACAGCTTCGAACTAAATCCAGCCCTATTATTCGATTTTGGCACGATTTTTGCCCCCCCCTAAATTGTTCTTGCATAATTACTCTTTTATTAATTTTTGAAATAGATTATCCCATTTTTGATAAATTACTTCCGACGAATATTCCCGTTTCAGTTTCTCGAAAGCCTTCTCACCCAATCGGGCAATCTCGTCGGGACGGTTCCACAACGATACCACTTTTCGCTCCAAATCATCTAGATTATTAGGCTCGAACAAGTCTCCTATCGCCTGCTCTCCCCGACCGATAATCTCGGTAAAACCACCATGAGCCGGCCCAATAGTAGGTTTACCGTAACAAGCAGCTTCAAGAATAGCCATAGGGAACCCCTCGTAACAGCGACTGGGCATCACGACAAAACGGGAATGACAAATAAAGTCCGAAAGCTCTTCCTGCTGTAAATATCCCATGAACTCAACATTACCGGGAATCTCCATATCGCTTTGTTCCCGCTTAGCCCCGGCAAATCGAAACGGAATAGACGGGTTTCTGCGAGCTACTTCTATCAATAAGTCGTATCCTTTTTCATAACTCAATCGCCCGATGTACGCCACATAATTCCCCCCGGTTAAATCATACGAGGCCGGAGCATCGATGCCATTCGGAATAACCGTTACCCTTTCGGCTTCATATCCGGCAGCGATCAACTTCTGTCGTTGAAAATCGGTAATGCAAGCAAACGCAGCTACATTCTTTCGATAAGCACCTGTCCAACGGGCATATACATTGCGAAGGGTATATCCAATCGATTTTAATCGATTGCATTCGCAATTATATCGCACACAACTCCACTCATTACCTCGCTCCAAACACACTTCACACGGCAAACCATCACGCATAAACAATCCCGTGGGACAAATCAATCGGAAATTATGTATAGTCATAACAATCGGAACTCCGGCCTTTTTACACTCGAAAAGCGCAGCCGGACTGATAAACGGATACAGATTGTGCACATTCACCACATCGGGACGTTCCCGTCGCAAAGCCTCCCGCATACCTTGCACTCCGGACGGTGAATAAACTCCCGACAAGAATCCCTTTATCTTCCCAACGGCCGATTCTCTTACCCCCTCGGTTGTCCGGCGATAAAACGCCACCTCATGACCGTGAGACGTAAGCATGTCTGCCATCTTATCGACAACAGCCTCCTCCCCGCTATACTTCCCGTAATTATTATGGACGATAAGGATTTTCATTTATCTCCCTATACAATGATATACAAAGCCTATCCCTTCCAGCTCCTGTGCATCATATATGTTGCGCCCATCAAATACCAATGGTTGCTTCATCGCTTTTTTTATTACTCCCCAACTAGGTATTCTGAACTGTTTCCATTCAGTTAGTAGTATCAAGGCATCTGCATCAAGAACAGCATCATACATATCGGGTGCATATTCCAAAACATCTCCTACCCGCCTTTTACACTCCTCCATAGCAACAGGATCATATACTTTCAATTTACACCCGTTATCCAACAGATGTTTGATCATCACCAGAGACGTCGCTTCGCGCATATCATCAGTTTCCGGCTTGAAAGAGAGCCCCCAAATAGCTATTGTACGCCCCTTCAAATCGTTGTTAAAATATCGTTGAAGTTTTTCAAACAATATTGATTTCTGACATTCGTTAACCTCTTCTACCGCTTTCAGCACCCTCATTGAATAGCCTTTTTTCTCAGCCGTTTTAATCAATGCTTTCACATCTTTCGGGAAACAACTCCCTCCATATCCACAACCCGGATATAGAAACTTATTTCCAATTCGAGAATCCGAACCGATTCCCTTTCGAACCATATTCACATCGGCCCCTACCAATTCGCAAAGATTCGCGATATCGTTCATAAAACTGATGCGAGTTGCCAACATCGAATTCGCCGCATATTTAATCATCTCCGCCGATGGAATATCTGTAAAAATCACCCTGAAATTATTAAGCAAAAATGGTCGATACAATTTCGACATCAAATCCTTTGCTCGTTCCGATTCTACACCAACAACAACCCGATCAGGGCTCATAAAATCTTTAATGGCCGTACCTTCTTTCAAAAACTCAGGATTACTAGCTACATCAAAGTCTATATTCACTTTGCGTTTATCCAACTCATCTTGAATCACGGCTTTTACCTTGTTAGCCGTCCCCACAGGAACCGTACTTTTCGTAACTACCAACACATACTTATTCATGTGAGCACCTATTGTACGGGCCACTTCCAACACATATTTCAAATCGGCACTGCCATCTTCATCGGGCGGAGTACCGACTGCACTAAAAACAATTTCTACATCATCTAAACAAGATGATAAATCCGTTGTAAATTTAAGACGTTCTTCCCGAAAATTACGAAGCACCATCTCGTCCAATCCCGGCTCATAAATAGGGACTCGTCCCTGTTGCAAATCTTCAACTTTTTGTTTATCAACATCTACACATGTTACATTAGCACCCATTTCGGCAAAACAAGTTCCCGAAACCAAGCCAACATAACCGGTACCAACAATCGCTATATTCATAACTACTAAATGTGTAAAGTTTTTCTTATTTTACTATATAACCTCAAAGTTATAGAATGATATCTATAACACAGTTTCTCTATTCGTTTATTCGATTCAATATCTTTTTCAAATAAAAATTCATGACTATGTGCAATGTCCATATTTACCTTAAACCGAGAATAACGTTGTTTACAGTTGGTTGCCTCCTCTCCAAAGCCTATATTATCGACTTTGGAAATAAACGGACAAATAGAATATTTCCCTAATTTGAACTGATTATAACAAAACCGTATCGCCCACGAATGATTTTTTCCTTCCATATACCCCTTTAACATAGAATACATATCACTACCATTCTTATTAAAAGCTCTACGCATCTGTTTATTGGAAGAAAATTCATTCCAATCCTGTATATCCCAATCTATTTGTTCCCATCTATCCTTCCATGTAGCCCATCCCCACGAAGAAGACCTCCCCAAAAGATAGACATCTCCCACATATCCTCTCGGTCGTTTTATTTTTAATCCATATCCACAAATCGAAATAATCTTATTATCATTCTCATAAAAATCCAATGCTTGATTCATATAAGAAAGAAAATTGGGAGCACATATCAAATCATCTTCTAAGACTATCGCTTTACCATACTCCGCAATAATCGTACTTACACCAGCTATAATTGAATTGCCTAATCCCCTATTTACAGGAGATATTGATATATTCGAAGCTACCTTTCGAGCAATTGTAACAACCTCATCTACTTTCGCTTTATCTTCTTCACAACGAGGTCCATCGATAAATATGTATTTATCCGACTCCTCATAAAAAGAATTCATTCTTAATGAATCAAGTAGCTTTTGCAATGCCTCTGGTCGATTAAAAGCAAAAATCACAATTGGAGCCAACATAACTAAATAGGTCTTATTTTTTTAGGTAACAAATTTAACAGTATATAGGCATAAAGTTTATAACTGAACGGATCGTAACTGAGGGCTATAACTGCCTCATATATGCTTTTTTGGGGCATATTCAATCTTAAATACACCGAACTTCTCATTTTATGCCAAAGAGCATTATATAATTTCAAACCTTTACACGGGCAAGTCTTCAAAAGTTTTTTAAGTTCTTTCCCCACCACATCGTCTTCCGCAGGCAGCCGTTTAGGTTTTTCGGTAACAGAATAGCCTTCTACATTAAATATCGCCAGTGATTTTCTCGAATAAGCAATCACCCCACTCACTGCCAATCTTGCCCAAGTCAATAAATCTTCTCCTGATTTGATACCCAAAGGAAAGCCCCCGATAGCCTGTATCGCCATTTTCTTCACCATAATAGAAATTGAACAAATGGGTGGATGAGAACAACTTGCTACCTCGAAATAATTGGATAGTATTCCATCTTCTCCTTCAAAAGGCAATTTGCGGATAATAGTTGGAGTCACTTTTCCCTCGGAATCCCGAAATTCGTAATTACAAGCATATACACTACATTCGGGATACTTTTGATAAAGTCCGTATTGTGTTGCCAAATACTCCGGCATCCACACATCATCGGCATCGAGAAATGCTATCAACTCTCCACTTGCTTCTTCTATTCCTCGATTCCGGGCAGCAGAAACACCAGCATTGGTTTGATGAATCAACCGAATACGAGAATCATCGAATTTCTCGACTTCCTCCACACTGTTGTCAGTCGAGCCATCGTCGACAATGACAATTTCGAAATTTTGAAAAGTCTGTGTAAAAACCGACTGTAAAGTATGAGCTATCTGCCCCTCTTTATTATATAACGGTATAACTACGGATATCATATTTCAATTTCCTCGTTAAAACATTTTACTATCTCTCTACTAACAACCTTCTGCCCCTCAACATTTAAATGAATAGGATCGAACAGAAGATCATATCGAGTAGAAAACTTCGGGTTAAAATCCCAATAATAAATACAAGGAAAAGAATCGGCTTTTTGCTGCAAATAAGTTATAATTTTATGATACTCTTCCGGCTCATATTGATTTAAAGGTTCTGCAATCGGAGTATTGATTAAGACCACCCGAATACCTTTTTGCGTTAATAGGGACAGTGTTTTCTCAAAACAATCGATTAAATCTTGTTCGAAATGAATATGTCTCTGCGTTCCGTTTTTTATTTGTCCTTTTAGAGCATCAACATCAAGATTTCCGACTTTATAATTACTCCAATCCTTTCGATATCCACGAATCGCACTATTGATAAGTGCATCGGAATAACGGGTTGTACAAATCAATTTATGCAACCAATAATCCTTAAAATCGGCAGATTCCCGAATATATCGATCCATGTTTTCCTCATCGATAAACGGATAGAACAATTTATATGAATTTTTGCTTAACCCCTCTCCTGTAAACATAAACTGATCGACACCATAAAGAACCACTTTTAAAGAATCGCTATATGGAGAAGAGAGATACTGCCGAATCATTTCATACCGGTCAGCAACATTTACTCCTTCCCGACAATATTTCGACACAGAATGACCTATTCCTGCCTCGAAATTAACTTTATCCACAGCAAGCATTAAATGAGAATGACCGATTAACAAAACTTCGGAATGGCTATCAAGTCCAAAATACCGATTTAATCCGTTATTCATAACCCACCCTATTCCTCTATCCACACATACGAAAACGAGGAAAAACAATAATATGAAAAATATTCTTTTTTTCACCATTTAAGCTAAAATTGGAAATAAACGAATTGGTCTCCGGAAACTCCGAACAAACATATTCCTATCAAAAGAAGCATATACTCCCAAGCGTATTTTTGAGGTAGCACATTTCGATATAACAAATATTCCCGTACGATAAATACACTCAATAAAAACATAGAGAGCAAAGTACTAAACATAGAACTCCCCCAATATAACGGAGATACAAAATCGGTGCATATTCGAGACACGATATGCCAAGCCTCCATGCTATTTTCTATACGGAAAAATATCCATGCAAATGTAATCATTATAAAAACAAACAGATGGTATAGCGCATTAGGTCTCTTAGGACCAATAAAACGTTCTCCTAAATACAATATAGCATGTATAGCTCCCCATAAGACAAAAGACCATGTAGCTCCATGCCAAATGCCACTCAATAAAAAAACAGACGATATGTTTAATAACCATCGTGCTTTACTAACCCGATTTCCCCCCATCGATATGTAAACATACTCGGTAAACCACGATGTTAACGAAATATGCCAGCGATGCCAAAACTCTTTGAACGTATTGACACAATAAGGCAAATTAAAATTCTGCATAATCTTAAAGCCCATCACACGTCCGGAGCCAATTGCCATATCGGCATATCCACTAAAATCACAATAAATTTGAAAGCTATAAAAAACAGCAGCCAATGCCAACGTACTTCCCGTATGGGCATTAGGAGCATAATAAACTGCATTCACATACTCGGCCAATCGATCGGCTATAACGATTTTTTTAAATAATCCCCATACAAAAAGGCTTATACCCGCAGTTATACTATCCCAATTGATGGACGTTCTCTCTTTTAACTGAGGAATTAAGTTTCTCGCTCGCTCTATCGGCCCTGATAGCAATGTAGGGAAAAACGCAATAAACAAAGCCACATCAATAATATTTTTCTCCGGCTTTATTTTTTGTCGATAAATATCTATACTATATGACAGTGCTTGGAATGTAAAAAAAGATAATCCCACAGGTAATAATATGGAAGTATAGACTACATAAGCATATTTGAAAAAGGTCAACTGCGCAACAGATAAAATTACAGCAATTGTTACCGCAGACGTTCCTCTTTTTCCTTTACTTTGTTCTCTTACAATCCACTGTCCGCAAAAGAAATTAACAATTGTCGTGTATATCAGCAGAAAAACAAACCAAACATGCAATTGTGCATAAAAAAAATATGACGCAATCAATAATAAAACATTTCGTAATCTTAATGTTCCATCTCTATTCGTCAACAAAAACAAACAGAATAATGAACAGAAAAAGAATAAATATTCAAATGTATTAAAAAGCATAAGATCTATTTTTGCTTATATCCGACAATCAACCCGAGCATCATTCCATAAAATCCGCAAGGATAAGATAGAGTTGCCATCGTATAGTTAATAACATTATCGGTATACATAGTTAACAAAGTTCCTGCCGCCGAAGAACCGGCAATGATAGCGCATATATGTATGGCTGTATTATAACGCCTATTCTGAAAAACGATGAAACAATGAAATATCAAAGCAAAAAAACTACTGCCAAAAAGGATAATTCCAATTAAACCATTGTCACACAAAATTTGCACATAATCATTATGACAAATACGAATCGAACCGAAAGGGTGACGCAAAGCATAAAATGTCTCTTGTAGATTTCCTGTTCCTGTTCCTGTTAATTCTTTATTATGAAAAAACTTATCCAAGGACCATTCCCACATAGCAAAACGGCCATTACTATTGATATCGTCCATCGATATTTCTCCGGCATTCAACTGAGCTATACTTTTGTCACTATCATCAAAAAACATTTTCTCCCGTACCGAAGGAATAGCAAAAACAGCTACAACAAACAGTACGAACACAGTAAAAATTACAGGTAATGATTTCAACTTGTATTTAAAGAAAAAGAATGTCATCAAAGCCAATGTAGTACCCATAATACTGGTACGGAACACCCATAAGATACAAGGAAGCATAAACAACACGCATAGTAAAAGATTCTTTCTCCTTTCATCGGTATAATAGAAGAGAGCCAAAGAAAACACACACATCGTAATATAGTGTATCGCACTTGCCGTACCATACCAAAATACTCCGGGAAAAAGACGAACGACATATGGTATAAAAAAAACACCGATAGAGACGAGAGCTACCAACCGGGCTCCTAATCCGGCTTTGAGAAAGACCTCTTTATCCCGCACCGTAGCCGAGGCAAAAAGCATTATCAACAGAGGATAGAGGTATTTCAAAATTACCCGGAATCCATATCCGGGAGCCGGAGAATAACTCAACCCGATTACTAACCAAACAATATATAACAAATAAAGTACTATGGCCGGACTCCATTGCGGAGATCGCTTACAAATAAACAGGCCCACTATGCAAAAGATCTCTAATACCATCAATCGGATAGCCATCAAATCTAATGCTCCGGGAGCCGATAGTGCTAATAATCCGGTAGAAAAAGTCAACACCCAAAACATCTCCGGGCCGTCCATCACCATCTTCTGCTCCCGATTCAGCGGGTTGACCATCACTCCCCGTTTCATTGTCAAAAACTTCAATCCCAACAGAGTGATAATAAGAAAATATATGTAGTTGAGTAAATACATATTTACCGCTTAGTAGTTATCAATCTTTTATACAAATCATTAAACAACTGAGAATAGCGTTCGAAACTATACCTACGAACGTACCGTATCGCTTTTGATGAATATTTTTGCAACAACTCAGGAGTCGCGATCAGCGATATGATTTTATTTGCCATATCGTCGATTGAACCAACCTTGTGCAACAGCCCGACTTCTCCGTCTTGAACAACTTCGGGCAATCCCCCCGTCCGGGAAGCGACCACCACACAACCGTTAGCCATAGCCTCGATAGCCGTCAGTCCAAACCCTTCGCTACGGGAGGGCATCAATACGATATCCATGCGGCGATACCACTCCATCAATCTCTCCTGCGGTTGACGACCTGCCCACTCGACATTTTCGGTACAATCGAATTCTTGTGCCTGTCGTTGCATTTTCACCCGCAAAGAACCGTCCCCCACAATCACCAATCGGGTATCGGGATATTGCTTTTTCACCTGTGCGAATGCCGGAACAACCAAATCCATACCCTTAATCTCTTCCAATCGGCTGACAACCCCTATCGTGATTGGGCGAACAAAGCCCCTATTCTCTCTCACAATAGAAAAGCCGGGAGGCAACGCATTATAAATCGTGAAATGGTTGCGTTTGCTCAAAGGAGTATTCTCATTATACAATCGAGATGTCCCGAAGAAAGATCGCTCGGCCAGCTCGGTAATACATGTAAACGCCCGCACACAATGTCGTTGAATAAAATGTACCAGCCGTAAATTAGGATAGATATCGGCTGCCGTATGTGCCGTGGTAATAATCTGCCGTACTCCTAACCATCGCAGCAACAGGATAGGAATAGCACCCGGAGCCATATATTGCACATGAACTACATCGGGCTTATACTGCTTCAATACCCTGCGTAATCCTTTGTATAAAAAAAGTATTCCCCGCCAACCATTCACCCGCGTTCCGGTAGGGCTCAGACAAACCACCTCGCTACCGGCTTTTCGGAATCGGACGACCATATCATCGCTATATTCAAAATAGCATGTCGTCACTACCCGATGTCCTCCGGCAACAAGTGCCTGTACGAGATTCAATGTCTGAATCTCCGTTCCACCAGTCATCAAACAAGGTATGCAAATAAGGATTGTCATAACTTACAAGTGCAACTTTTGTTTAATTTTATTCTTATAATAACAAACTGTCGGATTCAAATCTTTCAAATTAATATTTATAAAACATCGTGTTCTCAACAAATCCCGAATCCATGTCCATAAAGATAATTCACCATTTTTCACGTAAAGAAAATCCAAAGAATAATTCATCATATAAATCCTGTGGACTTTATTCTTCTCCATTTTCATGTCCGGGTTCAGATATAATGCATGTAAATTCGCACCTGCTGCAGTCGCCACATAAGCCAAGCCTTCGTTTCGAAAATTCACTTCCATAAAATAATTCTTATTATCTCTATGAAGAAATTCCACACTAAACGGCCCATAATAATTAGCTTGCTCCAAAAATTTCTCTACACAGTCCACATCAATATCAAAATCCTCCATCGGCCGAAACTGCCCATAAGCCCCTGCACCGATCAAACGAGGATAGTGCCTAATCTTCCTCACTCCTCCTGCCACATACATCTCCTTATCGGTCCTCACACCAATACAATCGATCTCGTACTCTTTATCGATAAACTCTTGGAGGATAAAATCGGCACAATGACTTTCAATTGCTAACGCAGCCTCTACCTCTACCTTACTCCGGCAGATATGAATATCGCCTTTTTCACCTCGCGTACTATTAAGAGGTTTTAAGAGGATAGGATACTCAAAATCAATATTATCTACATTCTCCGTTCGATGGAAATTAATCGATTTTGGGACTGTCAAGCCACATTTTTCAGCCAACTTACATTGCTCATCTTTATTAAATAATTTACCGATCTGTTTTCCTCGTGCGGGAGTACGAAAAAAAGAAGACAATACCGGTTCCTTCTTATCGATAAAAACTGCCGCCTCGTCAAAACTACAAATTATATACTGTTCCCGGGCTTCATCTTTCAACCGCTCCAATATGGACATGCACTCCTCTATCTTACAAATACGATATACCTTACTCTTTTTAAGATATTTGCTTTCTGCGACAAAACAGGTATCTTCATCGCATTTGAGGATTAACGTTTGTGCTACATTTGCCTCCCCCAAACTACGAACGACACTTAATGTATTATTGGTCGAATCCCCTATAATAATAGCTTGCTGACTTATCTCTCCCATCATCGTTCCCTAAAATATAGTTCCCCCCTCCAACGATTTGCCCCAACAAAAACCTTAGGTAAAACACCCGACCAAGGACGGCCACAAGGCGCTACCGGTTGTATATAGGCATCAATCGCTCTATTTTTAGCAGTATGCTCCTGTCCATTCATTTTCAATACACAAGCATTTTTCCAATCGATATTCCATGTATTATAATACCAAAACCACACACAATATTCATACAATTCCACGCACGAGTCCTCTCCTATCAATTTCTTCACTATGTCACCCGCAGCCAAGTGGTCGTTCCACCCTTCTCCCTTATGGGGAATAAAAATAGCTTTCGGCCGAAGTTTATCGATCAAGGTTCTCAATTTACAGGTCTCCGGACAATCGAATGAGATTTCGCCATCGGGATAATCGAGAAAATGAAGATGATTCAATGGCAGCCCCAATATACCGGCAGCCGTTCGTGATAAAGCTCGCCTAGATTCTATCAATTCTTTTTCATCGATACTGCAACAGCCACTATGACTTTTACCTCCACCAGATAATATGACGACATCTACCGGCTTCTCTTCTTTTAACGATCTTTGTATCAGTCCCGAGCAGCCCAAAACTTCATCATCGGGATGCGGTGCAATGATTAATATCCTTTCTTTTATAGGTAACCGACGCTTGCCACAAGAAAGGATACTAATTATAATCACTCTTAGTGAACGGACTGTATTTTTAGCAAATGATAACATTGAAGTTCTAAATTGTCTACAACTTGTCAAATTCTTTAAACAGTTTTTCCCATTGGTCCACAACACGATCTACATTATATTTTTCTATATCTTGCATCGCATTTTCTGAAAGTCGTTTTAATAAATCAGGATTATCCATTAATCGCCTAAGTTCTCTTTCATATTGCCTGTTAGAGAATGGTTTCACCAATATCCCATTACGTCCATGATCTATGATATCTGTTGCAGAAGCAAAACTATTAAATGCTATGGGCACTGCACCACACTGCATAGCCTCAGTCAGCACCATCCCCCAACCTTCGTAAAGACTCGTCATGCAAGATATACTAGATTCTAATTGATAAGGTAACGGATCTTGATAACCGACAAAACGAATATTAGGCATTCCTTGTGCCAAATATTCCATTCTCTCTTGCCAACCTTTCCGAGTATCGCAACCAACAAATACAAAATTCCAATCAGGATAATCCCGATACAATCGTTTCCATATTTTTACAGCAAAGGTAGGACTTTTTTCGGAACAAAAAAGTCCTACCCACAGGAGTTGCTTTTTCTTACCGCCTTTTAGGCGGTCGATTTTTTTTAAATTGTAGGAATTAGGATTAGGAATAGCTCTATATTTATCTTTATATCCAGGACAAATTTCATCCAATTCCTTAAAAAAATGTTCGGATAAAGTACAAACAATATCCGTTTGTGGCAATAACATCCGAAATTGTTCCTTCCGCCTTAGCTTATACTGGTATTTGATTCGAGGGTATAGAAAAACACGTACTATTCTTTTCAATTTTTCTATTCTTGTATTGTCTCGTAATGGAAAAATAACATTCCACAAATGAGTATAACCAATCCATGGATTTGAATGCAATACAGAAATAACCTTAACCTCCCACTCTTTTGCCTTTAACCACAATCGAGAGTCATCAAAATTTCCAGATTGATTTACTACAATACTAATATTATTTCTCTTCAAATAGCTATGATAAAACACTATATTTTCCTCTGATAGCAAATCACTCGATGGTAAATACTCCAATGGTGCTGGATAATCGTATTCATGCCTTATAGTAATTCCACTTGGATAAATTAAATAAAAGACATTATATCCTCGACGCTGTAATTCCAATGTCAATTGATGGGTCACTCTCCCTATTCCTCCCTTATTAGGATGAAATGGAGTTATATAGGCAAATAAAATATTTTTCCTTTTCATATCAATTCTATTGCAACTTTTTAGATAACTCCTGCGCTTCAACCATTCCATCTTCTATGGAGCAGTAAGTCCAACTACCATAGCGACCAATAGAGTACGCATTTGATTTTTCTAATAAGCCTTTTTTCACAGACACATCACGAAGTGATTTCTCCGTTATATGAACATATGCCGGATCCATAATTACATGATGTCGAGATACTAGTTTTTGAGTAGTAACAATGCCACTTTTTCTTAAATCCTCTAACACCCGCTCGAACCACTTATCGACATCGATCTGCGAGCCTTTATAAAATCCTAACTCTATATATAACGACATTCTATCTGACTCAAAAATATTGTCATAATATCCTACTCGATAGAAACATAAATCTTTATCGGGGAAATATACCCAGTTATTGATTTTATCATTTCCCTTAGAATCAAAGCCCAGATTGAAAACCAAAACTTGGTTCCATGTATATATAGACTTATCATACCCTATACCACACTTATCTAATAATACAGGAAATGGTATTGTAGAAATTAAATTATCAAAGATTATACTCCGCCTTGTAGTCGTCAATATATGTTTCTCCAAATCTATCGAAATAACAGCCTCGCCTAATAATAATTTTGATAGATCTATTCTCTGCAATAACGAATTTATATACTCAAAGGCTCCTCCCTTTGGATAAGTAAATGTTTCATTATACGATTTAGACGAATTACTTCTAAAATTAGCTATAATATCTTCCTTATCGGCATAAGGGAAAAAACGCCCCATCGCATTAATATCCAAGCAATTTAGATTGCAAGCATATAACTTTTCATTGTATGGAATTAAAAACTTTTCAGCTATACTTTTCCCAAATTTTGTATACAACATCTCACAAAAATTGGAACTACCAGTATATTGATTATTAAATAAGTCATATAAACAATCAATAAATTCTTCTTTTTCCAATTGATGAATATTCTTTTGAAAAGGAAAATCTATATATTTCCCTTTATACAATATCTGGGTATGTTTATGACATTTCAATATGGTATCTGGCTTTATATATTGGCATATATATTGCTCCAAATCAGGACGACGAAAATGGAAAAAATGACCTGAATAATCCCAAACAAAACCATCTTGTTTGATAGTTTTACAATATCCCCCTACTTCACAATCGGCCTCTATAACTAAATAATCATTAGTTGTAAATGATGCATAAGCTAATCCTGTGGCTCCAGCCCCTATAATTATATCCATAATCTTAACTTTAAAATATTAAATCCTAACTTTCTCCAAATAAGAATATATGGTATAAACTTCTTTACTTTTGTTCTATTCAACTCTTGATAAAGAGTAGGAGCCTCTTTCTTCAAAAAAACATCAAAATCTCGGCACTTAATCACACTTTCTTTTCTTCTGCCACCAAATTGAGGGGACAACAAAATATAATATGAAAATTTAAGGATTCTCAACAGGTGCTTTTCAAAAGCTAATCGGATATTAACATTACTACCTATATTCAACACCTGAGATTTATAAAAAAGCACCAATGTTTTTGATACATTCAAATAATCATCAATATGAAGATTATACCCAACAAGACTTGTACTTTGACCTTCTCGTCCAATCCAATATTTATAAAGATTAAGTTGAGAGAAATATATTGTTTGTACAAAAATTAACGGTCTTAAAACATAGTCTAAATCTGCATAATACTTCTCAGCAACAGTAATGTGATTATTTTGTAAAAGTTTTGTCCTAAAAGTTATCGTTGCCATTGGTAAATGTTTATCATGATTATTTTGTCTCAAATAATCGTCAAATTGAATTACCCGATTACATAACTCTATTGGATAAATATCGTTTTTATTTCCACCCGATATATATTCATATGAAAAAGAAGTAGCTACCAAATCTACATCGATAGTATCAAGTAGCCCAATAAATCCAACAAGAGCGTTCGAATCAAACCAATCATCAGAATCAAGTATCTTAAAATACTTTCCCGATGCCAATTCTATTGCCTTATTTATAGCAGTTCCCCATCCTCCATTAGGTTTATCTATCACTTTCAATATATCCGGATATTTCTGTTCATAATCTTGAGCTATAGCCAAAGTATTATCCTTAGAACCATCATTTACCAACAAAACCTCTAAATATTCTTTTATTTCATCTAACAGAATACTATCTAAACAGCGGCCCAAATAAGTTTCCATATTATATGCCGGAACAGCAATCGTCAACAATTTTGCCATTATATTTTATTTTGTTTTATATGAAGTATAAATACATAAAATTTCGAATACAATTTAAATCCTAATATTTTAATGATCAATAATTTAATACTATTCTTATTAAATAAGCCATTATATTTTATAAAACCAACACTATCTCCAAGGTTAGGAACAAGATCTTTTAGTTCTCTTTGAGCATAATCCAATTCTTTTGCTTTGACCTTTGAGCTAACTTCCAAATACATCTTTAAATTTGTCATTAAAAAATTGATTCTATCAATGGCCAAAAATGGATATTTCTTTACTTTTTCAGAGACGATAGATCTAGCATAAACAGCATCAATCTGTAATTTTATATTATTCTCTTTTTTACGAGTAATAGAATCACATCTGTAACAATGATTATATCCACCCATTTCCGAAAGAAAAACAGTTTGAACTTTATCCATTAATTCCGTGCAAAAAACAATATCTTCAAAAATTATCCTTCGAGGAAAACGTATATTGTTTAAAATAGCCCTTCTATATATTTTATTCCAAACACAATAATTAATTAAGCCATTACCTTTATACCAATTCTTTAATATCTCATTTCCTAAAAGCAACTGTTCCTTTGGTTTATAAAGAATTTTCTTATTTCCATTTTCTACTAAATAAGTCGGATATTGAACTATATCAATTAAAGGGTTATCTAAAAATATAGATATATTGTTTTTGTAAGTATCAATATTTCCCAAATAGTCATCAGAATCTACAAAAGTAATAAAATCACCCATAGCCAATTCCAACCCTAAATTTCTAGCAGATGCTACTCCTCCATTTTTTTTATGTATACTCTTTATTCTTTTATCTTTCCATGCATAATTATCACAAATCAAACCACTTGTATCTGATGAACCGTCATCAATAAGTAAAAGTTCAAAACTATTAAAACTCTGTCCTATTATACTTTCTATACAACGAACAAGACTCTGTTCCGCATTATAAATCGGAATAATAATACTCAGTAAAGGAGTATTGAATCCAATGCTGTTATGTAATCTTTGGCATGATTTTTGCTCCCCCCCCCTATTTCAAAAACAGTATTTTGCATAAATTTATTTTTTATAAATTATTCTTTCAGTAAAATATCTCATTCCCTTAGTACCAATATACAAAACTATATAATACAAGATCGAACTAATAATTGTTATACTGGTCGCAAATAATACCCAATGAACCCAACCATTCAAAATATAAATTTGTAAATTGAAATAATCAATACTTCGTTCCAAAGTAAAAAAAGGGATTGCTATCAATACTAAATATTTTATCCAATTACCCCAATATTTCCAAACCGATATTTGAAAGCCTTTTGTAAATAAAAAATAAGGTTTCCATATTCCTATGATAACAAAGCGACTTATTATTCCTCCACAAAGGATACCTTCTAATCCATAAAAGATACCACCTATAATTGCAATAACTATATATATCACAGATTCTGCAATTGGAGCCCAAGTATCATAAAATAATCCATACCCAAAAACAAATTGATCTGTAACCCCTCTTGTAATACTGATAAAAAAAGATAATAATAATAAGACTAATACTGTATCAGAAAGTAAATATTCATTACCAATCCACAGTACAATAAATGAAGGTAATAATTCATATAATAAGAATATTAATGTACCTGCAATCCAAAAACGAATTGAAAGAAGTTCCCAGAATACTTTTTTTATTTTTTCTTTTCCTCCTTCCGCTATCAAATTACCAACACCTGCTCCTGTACTTTCTAAAAAATTACTAATCAACAAACTTAATTTATCGGTAATAATTGTATAATTTCCATAGAACGCAACCGTTTGCAATGAAACAAAAGCATACGTCAAGAATGGGGTCGTTTGATTTTGTACAACACCTCCAAGTTTATGCACAAACAACTGCTTGGTGTACTTCATCACCTCGGGATATTTTTTGAATAGTTGCTTGCCTTGACGTACTTCACTACGAAGCCACGGGTAGACTTGATTGATTTTCCAATTCAATATGAAAGAATAAATGATGCCAAAAGTTAATTCAATGGCAACCCACAGATAGTAGCTGCCGGTATAGTAGGCCGAAGCCATTTGAATGAGAGTCTTAATAATAGTTGCTGTTTGGAAATAGGCGGTGACCACATAATTTTTTTGGTCGGCTCCCAAGAGCGTTTGTTTGTAGTTGGCAAAATAACCGATTAACGAGGAGGCCAAGAACGAGAAATAGGCAAAAAAGATAATCCCCATTTCAAACTCCGTATTGGGGAATATCAACGGAAGAAAGCAAGCCAGTACAATACCTGCACCCAAGATAATAAAACCTATCCAACGATAGAGGTAACCGAACACAGAGATAATCTCGTTGATCTTTCCCTCATCGTGCTCGAATAGGGGCTTATAAAGCACATAACCTATGGCGCTTCCTATCCCCAATTCTGCCAAATTAAGAAACCCAAGCAGGTTTTGCAACGTGCCGGTGAGTCCCACAAAATCAGCTCCCAGCGTATCGAGAAATATCTTCCGGGAGAAAAACGAGAGAATAAGAGTCAGGAAATAGAATATGAGATTGACCCTTGCATTCAACAATGATTTTTTGACCCGCGATTCTTGTTGAGGCATATAATATAAAGATATTCTATTTTTATTATCACCAAAAGAAATATTTACCCCTTTTCCTCTGAAACAATCGTTTCTTCCAGCGTCTCCCCTGTCTTGGATTTACATCGACGCAGGAGCAGTTTTATTTTCAATTCTATTTTACAAATCCACGCTTAAACTATTGTTTTTCCCTCTATCTCATCATGGGTAATAAGCAATAGCATCAAAGTACCACCAGGATTCAAAGCAAGAGGTAAAAGACAGATGAATTTACCCCCTAAAAATCCGTCCTATTCTATGAGCAATTTTATAGATGACATTACGTTTTTTCTTTCTTCCATGTTCCACTCCATAGCCGTAACCGTATCCATAACCATAGCCGTAACCGTATCCATACTTTTTGCTCTCCATTTCGACACCATTGATGACAACCGTAAGGTTCTTGAATTTATTCTCCCGGTAGAGTTTTTCCAATTCCGGCAAATAACGGCGATCCAACATTCCGTTACGGATTACATAGACCATAAGATCGGCTACCCGACCGATGATAGAAGAATCGGCTACGACTAATGCCGGCACGCAATCCAATATAATATAATCGTATTGTTTCTTCAACTCTTCCACCAAAACGGGTAATCGATCGCTCATCAACAATTCCGAAGGATTGGGAGGTACAATACCGGCCGAGATGATATCGAACATCGCATGAATGTTACTGGACTGAACGAGCTCGGACACACTGTTGTTTTTCCCGGAAAGCCAAGTCGACACACCGTTTTTCGTAGTCAGATCCAATGTTTTACTCAATGTGCGTTTTCTCAAATCCATATCGAGCAAAACCACTTTTTTATTGGTCATAGCCAATGTTACGGCAAAATTGCGGGAAACGAAACTTTTTCCCTCTCCCGGCATAGTAGACGTAAACATAACGACCCGTGCCTGAGGAGCGACGAAATCCATATTGGAACGTAATAACCTGAAAGACTCGGCTACACTGCTGGTCTTATTCTCTTCCACGACAATGGCATGTTCTCCATCTCGGTCTTTCATCAATGGGATTTCGCCCAATATAGGCATCGACGTATAATCCTCAATATCTTTACGCCCCCTCACACCAGTGTTCCACAATAATCGCAAAAGCTGTATCGCCAACGGTATAATGAGTCCCACGATAAAGGCTCCCATCAATAACATTCTGCGAGCCGGGGCGACGGGCGCCGACGAACCGAAGGGTGACTCGATCACCCGTATATTGGCCTCGGTAATAGCCAACTGCAAAGCATTCTCTTCTCGTTTATTCAGCAAGAATGTATACAACGACTCTTTAATACTTTGCTGGCGTATAATGCCCAAAGCCTTTTTCTCTTGTTGTGGTACCGACTCGATACGATCGAGTGTCTGCGACTCGACCTCCCGGGCCTTTCTCAATTTTAGTTTCAGTGTAGACAGATAACTATCCATCGAGGCTGTAAGATTGACTCTTACAGCGGCTAAATTATTGTCTAAATCTTTTACCAAAGGGTTATTCTCACCCGAGTTGGCGGCTAATCTTTCTCTCTGTAACAGAATCTCGTTATAGGTCGTTATCTGATTTTGCAAGCCACTATCCCCTACCCCCGATACATTGGGTATCAACTGCTTACTATGTTCATTATCGGTCAAATAACGTTCTACCGCCCGGGCGATAGCATACTCGGTTTCCAGCTGCACCAATTCGTCTCTCATCTTACTGCTTTCGCTCATAAATTGAGTGGCCGCTGCATCTATACTGACAATGCGATTCTTTTGCTTGAAATCGGTCAATTCATTCTCTACATCACCCAACTCTTTACTGATAATTTCGACTCGTTCATTAATAAATTTAGCCGTACTGGTCGCAATGCGGTTTTTATCTTCGATAATCGTTTCCCGATAAACATCAATCAAAGCGTTCAATATAGCCTCGGCACGCGAGATATTCGAGTCCACGCAGTTTATTTGTACCAATGTCGTACGTTCTCCGGCCAAAGAGGTCGAAATAAACGAATGATAAATATTTGCCGCAGTATTCAAGTCTATACGAGATACTTCGACCGGTACATTATAATAGGCCGATATTTTATCGGGGATATCCTCTACAATAAATCGACCAGCTGCGGAAATTATAGTATCACCGAACAAAAACTCTTGGCCTTCGTTATCACTTTTCTCCTTACCTATTTTGAGTTGATTCAGTAAAAAACGATTCCCATTTAAGGGCTTAATTTCCATAGAAACCGGAGCCGTATAAGCATCTAAGAAATTCACCCGGATAGGCGACTCGGCATACAACTGATCATAGTGCAACCAATTTTTTACCTGATAAGTGACGTCCAAATGTAAGCGTCCGACAACTTCACGCATTAATTGATGCGACTGCAAAATATAGATTTCATTCTCGACTCCGCTACCCGATATGCCCCCATTTAATTCAAGAACAGCCGACATATCGTTTCCCGATTTGTTTTCGCTCTTCACTAACATTACCGCGCTTCTCTTGTATAACGGTGTTTGCATAGCTAAATAAAACCATGCGACCGACATACATATAACGACCGATAGCACAATCCAATACCAATTATCGAATACCAACTCGACAATATCCCGCAGGGTTACCCCTCCTTCATTTTTCTTATCGTTCTTAGTTTCTTGAATGAGCTCCATATAGAGATGTTACTTATCTTTTAACACAATAATCATAGACACAATAGACAGCACCGATGCTACAAGAGATATAATACTACTACCGGCAGAAATAAACGACAAGGTCGAGCTACCTTTCACTCCTATCGATTTATTAGGCTGCACATAGATTACATCGTTTTGCTTTAAATAATAACAAGGTGATTCCAATACTTTTTCGCCCGAAGTTAAATCTACGGTATAAGTTTTTCGTTGGTCTCCATCCTCGCGTATTACCAATATATTATCCCGTTTTCCCGAGGGAGTCAAGTCACCTGCCATAGTCAAGGCTTCGAGAAGCGTAATACGGTCTCCCGATATAGTTTGCACACCGGGACTGTTTACTTCACCCATTACCGAAACCTTAAATCCCTTTATCTGTACATTCACCACAGGATCTTTTACATATTCCCCCTCGATGAGCTTGTTCTCGACGGCATCGGCCAACTCTCTTCTCGATAATCCACCGGCCTGCATCTCACCCAAAATAGGAACTTCTATTTTTCCGTCCTTATCGACCCTTAAACCAACAGTTTCCTGTATCGTGGTCGATGCCCCCGTACTACCTAATACCTGACTATTGCTGAATATTTCCAGCAACTCACCATCTTTACTACTCACTGTTATGAGTAACTGGTCGTCCGGGACAATCTTTAATTCATAGTCTTGTACTATGGTTTGAGGGGACTGCTCCAAGCCATCGGCTCCCTGCAAATAAACCATTTTCTTAGAAGGCACGCATGATACCAAACCTACAAGTATCACAGCCAAGAGAATTTTCGGAATATATTTCATTTGTCTAAAATAACAATTTAACATATCAAGCCTTTGAACCAGCCACTTTCCTATTAATCTTTTTAGTAAGATAAAGTTGCATAATGGTCCAAATAAAAATGTCTAAAAATAATAATAAATTTATATTTATACGAGTCAATAACAACAAATTCATGGCTGCAAAGCCAGCAGAGATTAACAATATCGTAATCATAGCTGCTCGATGCGAAAATCCTAATGCTAAAAATTTATGATGAATATGATTTTTATCAGGACTGAAAATGTTTTTACCAAAACGTGCCCTATGCAAAATTACCCGAACAACATCAAATACCGGTGTAATCAGCAAAGAAAAAGCAACTACGATAGCATCGGGAACTCGATGTAACACTGCATTATCATACATACTGAACCGAATCGCCAAAATGCTCAATATAAAGCCAATAGTCAACGATCCGGTGTCACCCATAAAAATTTTTCTACCTCGGTTTGGATTTCCGAAAACATTATAATAGAAAAACGGGATAATTGTTCCCAAAGTTACGATAGCGAGAGCCGCATACAGCCATTCTCTCTGATAAATAAACAATATAGTAAAAAATAACAATGCTATTCCGCTCAATCCAGAAGCCAGTCCATCTATTCCGTCTATCAGATTTATAGCGTTAGTAATAAAAACAATAGTAAATACAGTAAACGGGAGTCCCACTACCGGAGGTAATTCGTAAATTCCGAAGATTCCATAAAGATTATTGATCCATAATCCCGAAGACACCAACAAAATGGCACAGAATATTTGAACAATAAATTTCTGACGATAGCGAACTCCGATCAAGTCATCGGTAATACCTGTCAAATACAACAGCAATAAACTACTCAACCCAAAAGATAGAACGGACGTATCACTCACTCCGATAATAGAGGGAAACAATTCCTCCCCGTAAATTCTATTCAGCCCTATCATCAAAGAAAGAGTAAAAATAACGGCAGGGAAAAACGAAACACCTCCCAGACGAGGTATTATACCCTTGTGTACTTTTCGTTCATCTGGCATATCGAATAAATGCTTTTTAAACGATATCAATAAAATTCTTGGAATAATAAAAATAGAAAATCCCAAACTAATAAAAAATGACAACAATAAAATCGAAATATAACCCATAAAATATTAGATTTAATTCATCATTTTCAATACTAATAAACCCAATTTTTTCAACATATTGACCCAATTCTATGCAAAAATATCTTTATCCACTAACGCCCCCACTATGAAAGAAATCAATCCTATCTGTTAACCCAAAATCTCAGGCGAAAAAAATTACTTTATTTTTTATGCATTCCTTAAATATACGCCTCTATACTACTGGGGGACACCGAAAAGAAAGCTTTTCCCGGCTCTAAGAATCACTTATAACCCCTCTTTAACCCATCCCTATCTCAGTGGATAATCATTATTGGAAGGGTAAATAAATATAACGCTTCATACAAGAGATAGATTACTATAAACTATCAATTTCAGAAGAACTACATTTACTTTTCTGTGAAGAACAGGGTAAATAACAACAGAATAACTTAAACATATCTGTATATTATACTAACTCTGACTTCACATTTTTTGCAAAGGTAGCTACATTTCTTAAAAAACACAATAAAATCTTACAAAAAATACTTCCATTCTACAAAAATCCAGATAAATATATAGTATTGAGCAGTTTACAAATTATTTATTAAATATTAAACAAACCAGTAAAAAAACAGAAATTAAAAACACTTAATAATCACATAAAAAACTGACATTTATGTATAGTTCAGAAACCACCGGACAACAGTTTATACAACACAGCCGCTCTTTCATTTTTGAATATTACCGAATGCAACGTAATATAAAAAATGGGTGTATTTACAGCATATATATCAAGTATCCTGTGTAAACTACATAAGCAAAAATCATAAATACACCTTCCACCCGAGTAATCGTACGTACCTTATAATATCTCCCGGCAAAGAACAGCAACAAAGAAACCGCTAATAAATAAAATAGATCGACATTCGTTATTCCACCCAAAGGTAATGGGGTAATAGTAGCGCTCATGCCCAATACAAAAAAGACATTGAACAGGTTGGATCCGATCACATTCCCAATAGCAATCTCAGGATTTTTTTTCAAAGCAGCTACCACCGAAGTGGCCAATTCAGGAAGAGAAGTCCCCATAGCAACAAGAGTCAATCCTATAACAGACTCTCCTACTCCCAACGACCGGGCTATCTCGCTCGACCCATTGACAAAAAGCCGACCACCGAAAATCAAAGCGACAAGCCCTCCAACGATATACAATAAACAACGCCATGTAGATAACGGTCTAATTTCAGCTTGTTCTTCTCCTGTATTATCGTGTGCGATAGCAAACGTATACCCGAGAAATATGGCAAAAAAGCAAAGCATAAGCAAACCGTCCGCCCTATTCAGTATATTCTCCGCACCGGTTTCCAAAAACACATCGTTAGCACAAATTAAGACAACCACACACGAGAGAATGGCGAGCGGTATTTCTTTTGTCAATGTTCCTTTGGTTATTGTTATAGGAGCAACAACTGCTGTCACACCCACGATCATCAAAATATTAAAAATGTTACTGCCCACAACATTCCCGATAGAAAGTTCGGCACTCCCATTAATAGCCGATACGATACTAACTGTCAACTCGGGAGCCGAAGTTCCAAAGGCCACGATAGTTAGACCTATTACCAACGACGATATGTTAAACCTTTTGGCCAATGCAGCCGCTCCATCAGTCAAAAAATTAGCACCAGACAGAATTAAGCCCAAACCCACAAGTAAAAACAAAATACTCATCATGAATCTTTACGCTAATATTTATTATATGTAGGCAAATATACAGGAAATATGCCTAATATGAAAATCCACCTCAGACCGGAGGCGCTCTTTTTCGTCCAATACGACCCGAAAGCAACTTGGTTCGATCAACAGAAACCAGCTTTTCGGTGAAAAAGAATCTTTCTTCAAAAACAAAACACGTCCCCCCCCTTAAAACACGCCTCTATCGTCTTATTCGAATAAGCATATCTTCATTAATTTATATTAAGAAATATCAGCTGTAAGAAAATAATCCATACCTTTGTTCACAAACAAAGGGGTGCCTAAAAGCGGCTGAGATTATACCCTATGAACCTGATACGGATAATGCCGGCGCAGGAATTGTTCATAGTTCTATCTTTTTCAATACGGTTTTATGTGCATCCCCTTAAATGAAACAAACCGTATGAAAACTTATCCTGTCGTATTGACAATAGCCGGTTCGGACAGCAGTGGAGGAGCCGGAATACAAGCCGATTTGAAAACCATGTCGGCCATCGGGGTGTTCGGCACATCGGCTATCACGGCCATTACGGCACAAAACACCTGCGAAGTGAGGGACATACAAGGTATCGAACCCGATATCGTGCGGCAACAAATCGAAGCCATACTCGACGACCTACCTTGTACAACCGTTAAATTAGGCATGCTATACTCTCGCGCGACCATCGAAACGATTGCCGATTGCCTACAACGTTATCCGTTACGGAATATCGTGCTCGATCCGGTTATGGTTTCTACTTCGGGTTGTCGGCTAATCGAGGAAGAAGCTATCTCTGCCGTTAAAACACTATTGTTGCCACAGGCGACAGTCATCACTCCCAATATTCCCGAAGCCGAGATACTGAGCGGACTTGCCATCGACAGTGAGAAAGATATGGAAAAAGCAGCCAACAGACTGTTTCAAGCCGGTTGTCGTGCCGTTCTCGTGAAAGGAGGACATTTGAAAGGAGCAGAATCCTGCGACATACTCTTTATGCCCGATTCTGTTCCTGTTCGCTACACCTCACCCCGCATTTCTACCCGGAACACACACGGAACAGGGTGTACCTTTTCTTCTGCCATCGCCTCTTATCTGGCGTTGGGACACATGTTGACCGATGCCGTTTCCCTCGCAAAAAAATATCTCACCCAAGCGTTACAGGCCGGAGCCGACATTGCAATAGGAAACGGACATGGTTCGGTAAACCATTTTTTCGCCCCTCGTGTTTTAACCCCATTAAACCCGATTAAAGATGAAAATCTATATTAATCAAAAGGAAATAGAAGTCCAAGACAACATTTCCGTAAAAGAGTTACTCGATATGCAACAAATCGCCATCGAAGGTACGGCTATCGCCATCGACAACAAGCTGGTTCCCAAAAATGAATGGAACGATCGGATTTTAACCGATGGGAACAAGATAACGATTATCCGGGCTACATTCGGAGGATAACGAACGGATTTCTCGAAATGAAATATATAGGCATTACAGAGGAACGCCCCATAGAACAGGAAAACCGCTTAATCACCGCCCTGCTCGACAACGGATTGGATTTACTCCACCTCCGCAAACCGAAGTATTCCAGAGAAAAAACAGAGCAACTGTTACTTTCGATTCCTCCCCGCTATTACGCTCGAATAGTACTTCACGACCATTTTGAACTGGCGGAAAAATACCGGCTTGCCGGTGTTCATCTCAATGGAAGGAATCCGCATTACCGACCTCTGTCGAACGACTATATCCCCACCCTATCCCGCTCTTGCCATTCCATCGAGGAACTGGCGGACGGACAACAATACGACTATCTGTTTTTGAGCCCCATCTTCGACAGCATATCGAAAAAGGGATACCGTTCCGCATTCTCGCCCGAACAACTGACTAAGGCCGGGAAAGAAGGCGTTATCAACGAGAGAGTCATTGCCTTAGGCGGTATCACCCCCGAAAAGAAAACTGCTATAAAGGATTGGAATTTCGGAGGGATCGCCGTACTCGGTTTCCTATGGCAGGAACCGACCATTGCAGGGGTTATTCGACAGCTCACTCGATTAAGAAACGATTAATACGAACAAAATATGTTACAATTCATTACCCACCAGACACCCCGATTCGGAATCATAGAGGGAGCAGTCGCCGCCTTGAACGGAGGTTGCAAATGGATACAGCTCCGTATGAAAGGTGCTCCTATCGAAGCTGTCAGGCAAACCGCCCAGCAACTCATTCCGCTCTGTAAAGAACATGAAGCCATACTCGTCCTCGACGATTATGCCCAACTGGCGGCCGACCTCGACATAGACGGCGTCCATCTGGGAAAGCTCGACATGCCTGTTTCCGAAGCTCGTCTGCTTATCGGCGAGAAATACATTATCGGAGGAACGGCGAATACCTTTGAAGACATACAAGGATTAGTCCGGCAAGATGCCGATTATATCGGTTTGGGACCATTCCGATATACCGAGACGAAAAAGAACCTGAGTCCTATCCTCGGCCTCGAAGGTTATGCCCGAATCATGGAACAATGCCGGACGAACGACTTGAAAATTCCGGTGGTCGCCATCGGAGGTATCACAGCCGACGATATTCCGGCCATCATGGAAACCGGAGTGTCGGGAATCGCTTTATCGGGAACTATCTTGCAAGCCGAAGATCCTGAAAAGGAAACTAAAAAAATAATAGACCTATTAAATAAATATCGTAAAGCATGAACAAATTAATTATCGGAGGACGGGAATTTTCCTCCCGCTTATTCGTAGGAACCGGGAAATTCAGCTCAAATGAACTAATGGAAAAAGCCATCGAAGCCTCCGGATCCGAAATGATTACCGTGGCCATGAAACGTATCAACATGACCCAAGAAGCCACAGACGATATGTTGACACACATCGACCGCAATAGAGTACAATTTCTACCTAACACATCGGGAGTACGCAATGCCGAGGAGGCCGTACTTGCGGCTCAATTTTCCAGAGAATGTTTCGGGACCGATTTCGTTAAACTCGAAATCCACCCCGATCCCAAATATCTCCTACCCGATCCTGTGGAAACCTTGAAAGCTACCGAACAACTGGCAAAACTGGGATTCGTGGTACTTCCCTATATTCAAGCAGACCCCGTACTTTGTAAACGGCTCGAAGAAGTCGGCGCTGCCACCGTAATGCCCTTAGGCGCACCGATAGGCACTAACAAAGGATTGCGCACTCGCGACTTCTTGCAAATTATCATTGAACAAAGTAATGTACCAGTCATCGTCGATGCCGGGATAGGTGCACCTTCCCATGCCGCAGAAGCTATGGAACTGGGAGCCGATGCTGTGTTGGTAAACACGGCTATCGCCGTCGCCGGGAATCCCGTAGAAATGGCTATCGCATTCAAACAGGCTGTCGAAGCCGGCCGCCGGGCATACGAAGCCGGATTAGGCGCACAATACCATTTTGCACAAGCCAGCAGCCCGTTAACCTCTTTTTTAGATTAAACGCAAAAGTAATATGGACACAAAAAAAATAATCAAAGATTCTTATCCCAGTTCCGAAAAAATATATATTCCGGGGAAATTATTTCCCATACAGGTGGGGATGCGAAAAATAAACCTCACCGACACAGTCACCGTAGAAAACGGAAAACGGATACACACGCCCAACGCTCCCGTATACGTATACGACACCAGTGGGCCTTATACCGATCCCGATATTACGGTAGATATAGACAAAGGGCTTCCACGTCTGCGCGAATCATGGATTACGGCGCGAGGCGA
>ENA-ORUN01000990-ORUN01000990.1-human-gut-metagenome-genome-assembly--contig:-NODE-990-length-30892-cov-4.559328_pt1 | contig 30892 bp, 30 predicted proteins | sample MGYA00242080_ERZ509209 | MGnify/ENA primary metagenome ERZ509209 (study PRJEB26280, sample SAMEA2338786) | human gut metagenome | biome: human gut; feature: human-associated habitat; material: faeces... | reverse complement strand
AAAATACGCAAGCCTCATACCCACGTGTTTGTACCCATGAGTCACAAAGCTTTTCTACTGAATTACTGGAATCCAAAGGAACCGGCAGCGAACATTTGCCGCAGTCCCATCATCTCAAATTCATTTTTCTTCTATGTATCTTCCTATTATTCTTTCAACTTTCTTATCCGTTTCATACGACCGCACAATTTTCAAAAAGTCGTCTGTTGTTACGATTTGAAATTGATATGTCTGATAATATTTATGCAGCATTTGAAAGAATGTTTTATCGCCCATTGTTTTCCACAGTTCATACAGGAATAGTTCGCCACCCTCGTAAACAGAGTTTGAGTATTCGTCCGGCTTGTCCTGATAATCGCTTACGCTTCGGTTGATTGCTTTGGTGCGGGAGGACTGGGGGATAACAATTTTTTGGAACCAGCGGTCCATGTCTTTGCGGGTGGAATACTTGTCGCTCCACAGTTTTTTCTGTAATTTTTTATTTGCATAATAAGGGAATAACACGTCTTCACAGAACTCGCAAAAACCTTCGTCAAGCCACGGCTCCTTGTACGAGTCATTACCGATTGCAGCGTAAAACCACTGATGGGCGATTTCATGCGGAACATGCGCTTCCAGTTCCCCATAGGAATCCTTGTCAATTTTGCGAAAGTCCTTCACATCCGGCATGCCAATCATACAAAGTCCCGGATATTCCATCGCGCTGTTCATAAAGCAGTGCACGATTTTTAACTGTGAAAACGGATACGAACCTATCTTTTCCGAAAAAATGCGGACTGCCTCTTTCGCAAGCTGCATGGAATATTTGTAATAGCTCTGATTTTTCTCATAATTTGGTCCCAAAATTGAAATCGTTGTGCTGCCGGTCTTCGCATCCATCCGGCAAAAATCATCCGACAAAACCGCTGCAAACTCTCTTAACTTTTTGCCGGTAATCGTTGTTCCATCCTGCACAGAGTGCTGCGTGCCGGTCGCTGCGATTGTATATTTTTTCGGATGTCGGAATGTAACTTCATAATCTGCTGCCTCATACACATACGTCTCATCGTTGTCACCCACATAAGGATTTTCGTTCCACGCCCCTTTTTGATAGCGAGAGATACAGGGAAAACAAAACGAAAGCTGATACATTTCATGCCCGTCATAAGAGATATAGCCAAATCGGTTTTTCTGTTTTGGAATCTCGGTGCGGAATGAAAATTCAACAGTTACACACTCGCGGGCCGGTGCTAAAACCCGGTTCTTATCAGATAAATAAAGAACTGATGCATCTTCTTTTTTATCAATCTGCAAAGTATGTCCTCCGATTCTTGCCGAGATTATCTCGGTTTTGCACGCTTTCTTTTTCTGGTTCGTTTTCTCCTGCAAAATAGCGGCTGCCCAGTTGCGCACGCAAATACTCTTCAAATCATCATCGGTCGCATTTTTTAGTGTCGCACGGACCGTTCCGGAAAGAACCTTGTTGTTGGTGTCAAGCGATATGTTCATCCGGTATTTGCCGGCATACGCTTTTCCTTCCTTTTTTATCTTTTCGTGTTTCTGTTCTACTTTTGTCGTCTCTGGATGCCTTATGACAAAAACACCTGCGGTAACCGCCACTCCCATTACCGCCAGTATCATGACTGCTATACCTATTTTCTTCATTCGCTGCCTCACTTTCTATCAAGTTTACTTCTTAATTTCCCCTACAAAATATCCACACAAAACTGATACTTGGAAAGGTTTTTTGCTTCTTTCCTTGTTTTTGCGCGATACAATTTGAGGTTATCTGCCGTTGTGACATAACCATACAATTTCGTTATCACACGCCCTCTCCTTGCATAAATTTTCTGCTCCCATGGACCTTTTTTCTCACCAATTTCTTCAAAAGAAATCTTCTCACCGTTCTGATCAAACAATGCAATCTGGCTGTGCACGCCTCCGCTCTCCTTTGTAAACACAACAATCTGATAAGGGGAAACAAACACACTTTTTACTGCCAAATGACTGTTTAGCTTTTTATTGACTGCAATCTCTCTACTCCCTTTTTTATAAACCGTATACGGGATTTCAAAATTCCATGAACCGCAGATAGACTGCTCTTTATCCTGAAGATAAACCGTCAAAATCCGAATCCGAAGAGTTCCGTCTTTCTTAATGACATCCTCTTTATCAAATTTCATCATTCCGATAAACGTATGCTTGTCAACACATTTTCCATCCATCAAAATGTCGGAATCTTCTTTTGACATCTGTTTTCCAAAACTATACTGCGTTTTCACACAGATTCGATTTCCTTCCTTTGAAAAATCCATCTGCTCTGCCTGCATTTTCATCGTAACATACACAGAAAATCCATCGCAGTAAACTTCCGACGCCGTCAGTTTGATTCCTTGGCTTTGTGCACTTAAATGGTTTTCCTTTTCCTGTGTAATCTTTTTCGCATCCTTATACTCACCGGAGTAAATAACTCCCTTCTCTACCTTTTGAAAAATGGTTCCAAGAATCGGAAGATTTGCCGCAAGTGACGGATTTACCGCAAACACGCTGCCGCATATCAAAAGAACAACACAAGCTGCCACCGCCAGATGTTTCCACGTGCGGTTTTCAATTTTTCTCTCTGGTGCATCCGGCAGATTCTGCAATGTATCACAAATTGTCTGTTTTACCGCATCCGGCACCTCATCCGTTCTCCGAATATTGCCAAGCCATTTTGTAAATCTATCCATAATAAATCCCTCCAATTCATAAGCGTCCGTCGCTGTCAGGTGATGCTTCTTTCCCAATCTCATAAAATTGCTCTAAAGTCTTTCTCGCTGACTGCAGCCTGCTTTTTACTGCACTTTGTCCAATTTGCAGTGCCCCCGCAATTTCCCGGACTTTAAACTGCTGCCCGTAATAAAGCTCCACAACAATCCGCTGCTTTTCATTTAGAAAACCAAGCATTTCCTGCCACTCGATTTCTCCGTATTTATCCGAGCAGTCCATGACATCCGGGAAATTATCTGCCGTAACCGTCCGCTTATTTTCATTGTAAATCGCATAACACCGGTGAATTAAAATCCGCGTCATCCATGTTTTAAAATACTTAGCATTTCGCAAAGAACCTATTTTTTCCCAGCAGATAAGAATCGTTTCCTGTATGGCATCTGCCGCATCCTCGTCATTTTGCAAAATAGCAATTGCGGTCTTATACATACTCACCTGATAATTCTCCACCAGTTTCACAAAGGCTTCTTTGTCGTGCTTTTTCGCTTGTAACACAAGTTTTTTGTCCATGGTATGTTCCTTTCTTCCAAGGCCTTGAAATTAAGTACTACAACTATTAGATAAAAGAATACCACATTTGGTCGGTTTTTACTTCAAAAAAAGCCACATCTACCTGCGGGTACAGGTAAATATGACTTTCTTTTTTATGATTTCCTATTTTCTACTCATACCGAAGTGCTTCGATTGGATCGAGTCTCGCCGCCTTGTTCGCCGGATAGTAACCGAAGAACACGCCGATAATCATGGAAAATACAACGGAACCAATGATGGCAGCCACCGGAGCAGATGCCGCATAGCCTAGGAGGGAAGCGGCGACGGCTCCGAGAATAAATCCTAAGATAATCCCAAAGACGCCTCCCAGCAAGCAGAGGATAACCGCTTCTATTATAAATTGCAGGCGGATGGAGCTGTTCTTTGCACCAAGCGCCTTGCGCGTACCGATTTCTCTGGTACGCTCGGTAATGGAAACAAGCATAATATTCATAACGCCGATTCCACCTACTAAAAGGGAAATGCCGGCGATAAACGCAATCGCAATGGAAACGGTATCAATCATGTCGTTCATGGAACTTGTCATACTGCTCATCGTCGAGGTGCTGATTTGATAATCTTCATTCGACGCATAATACTCGTTATTCATATACGTTTCCAGTTCATCAGCAAAATCGGTAACACTTGCCACCAAAGAATTTGTCACAACCGTAAACTTCTCATAGCCATCGTCTGTGTGCATTTTTTCTTTTCCTGTTGTAATCGGAAGATAGGCACTCGTTGTCACATCGGAGTCGGAGTCAGAGGAAAATGAATTGGCATCCTCCTCGTACTCATAAACGCCGACAATATAAAAACTATATTTTCCAAAAATTTCTTCAAACTTTTGTCCTCCTGACTCATCGTATTCTTTACATTTTCTACCTTTAATCTAAGGAAAAAGTATGAACAGCCTGTGTTCATACTTTAATAATTCGGACATAAAGTTGTGATTTTTCTGTTAAATGGAAAATAGTTCCTCTAACTGCTCATACGTCTCCACCGTGTTCATTGCGCGCCGCAGAGAAGCCGAATGTGGGTAACCTGCGGTGTACCACGCCGCATGGCTCCGCATTTCCCGCATACCGCGTTTTTCGCCTTTCCACTCAATCTGCATTTTGGCATGGCGCAGAATCATCCGGCACACTTCGGAAAAAGGTGGTTTTTCCGGTACCATTCCGGTTTCTAAATATGTCTTAATCTGATGAAAAATCCACGGATTTCCCTGCGCCCCGCGGCCAATCATCACACCGTCACAATTTGTCTGCTCCATCATATTTTTCGCATCCTCCGGCGTAAAAATATCTCCATTTCCAATGACCGGAATTGACACCGTATCTTTCACTTTGGCAATTATTTCCCAGTCAGCCTTTCCGCTGTAATACTGTTCTCTCGTTCTGCCATGTACTGCCACAGCCGCTGCGCCTGCTGCTTCCGCCGCCTTTGCCATCTCGATTGCCTGCACTTCGTCCGCACCAAATCCTTTGCGAAACTTCACAGTCACTGGTTTGTCAATCGCTTTTACCGTTTTCTCAATAATTTTTGCCGCAAGCGGAATGTTTTTGAGGAGGGCGGAACCCTCGCCATTATTCACAACCTTTGGCACAGGACACCCCATATTGATATCTAAGATGTCAAAATTCCGATGCTCAATTTTTTTTGCCATCTCACTGATAATATCCGGGTCCGAGCCAAATAACTGCAGCGATACCGGACGTTCCCTGTCATCAATCCGAAGCAAATCCTCGGTATTTTTATTATTATAAAAAATGCCTTTTGCACTCACCATTTCCGTGCAGATTAAATCCGCTCCCTGCTCTTTGCAAAGCAGACGAAATGGCAGGTCCGTAACCCCTGCCATTGGTGCTAACACAATATTGCCATCTAAGCTTATATTGCCGATTTTCAGTTTGTTACTTCCCATCTTCACTCTTTTTCGTCCTCTCATAAATCAGACGCATGCCCTGTAAGGTCAGCTCTGAATCATAAATATCAATCTTATCGGTGCCCTCTGAAATAATGCGTCCGAGCCCGCCGGTTGCCACAACTTTCATATTCTGATAACCCGATTCTTCACGGAACTTGTCAATGATATATTCCGCCTGTCCAATCGTTCCGTACACAAGTCCTGCCTGCATACTTGTAATCGTGGTTTTCGCCATAATCGACTCCGGTTTTATAATTTCAATTTCCGGAAGTTTCGCCGCATTGCTCCAAAGTGCTTTCGCACTGATTCTTATACCGGGTGCTGTCACACCTGCGACAAACGCACCGTCTTCCGTCACCAAATCATATGTCGTAGCCGTACCGTAATCAATGACAAACACCGGCCCGCCATACAAAAAGTAAGCACCGACCGCATCGACCACACGATCTGCTCCGATTTCCATCGGATTTGTCGTTGCAATGCGGATACCCGATTTTGTGCCATTACCCACAATCATCGGATCACAGTCAAGATATTTTTTTACACCGCTTGTCAGAGAATACATAATCTTTGGCACAACAGAGCAGATAATGACATCCTCAACATCGTCCGCGGACACATCTTTGTGGGATAACTGCTCCACGATCTGGACACCAAACTCATCGGAAGTTCTCGGCAGACTGGTTGTCAGCCGAAACTTATGCAGAATTTTTTCTCCTTGAAAAAGTCCAAATGTCAAATTTGTATTTCCGATATCAATCGCCAGTAACATAATAACCCCCATTCAGAGTAAATGATTTCATTCGTTCACTCCGTCAATAAAAAATGTTTTATAGTAAGTCTCTAAATTTTCTAAAAGTTCTGCGTATTTTACACGGTATTGTTTGATTTTCAAATGGCTTCCGATTTCATCATAGAAGAAATCATTTTCCTTTGCCGTCGTAGACATATAAAGGGAGCCATCTTCATCAAATTCCATGGTAAATACACCGCCGACATCTTCCGTCATCGTCACCGCCATAATCTGCAGTTCATCCTGAATCGCAGATGGAAGCGATGCATAACGCGGATTTAAATAATATTTCTGCTCATAGGCACTGCACGCGCACAAAATCTGTTCTTCCTGCATGGAAAACCTCCTAATCCCGTTCACTTAACGGTGTATATGGTTTGTGTTTTGCCACCGCTTTATAAGCCGGACGAATGATTTTCCCGGCATTAACAAGTTCCTCTAAACGGTGTGCGCTCCAGCCGGCGATACGTCCAATTGCGAAAATCGGCGTATAGAGCTCATGCGGAATCCCCAGCATGCTATATACAAGTCCGCTGTAAAAATCAATATTGGCACTAACACCTTTATAAATATGACGCTCATTCGCAATCACTTTTGGTGCCAGTTTTTCGACCAGATTGTAAAGGGCAAATTCTTTCTGAAGCCCCTTTTCATCGGCAAGTTTCTGGACAAATTTGCGGAACGTTCTCGCACGTGGGTCAGAAATTGAGTACACCGCGTGTCCCATACCGTAAATCAAACCGGCACGGTCAAATGCCTGCTGATTCAGAAGGGCAATCAAATACGATTCTACTTCATCCTCATCTTCCCAGTTTTTGACTTTCTGTTTCATATCGTCAAACATCTGCGATACTTTTTTATTCGCTCCACCATGTCTTGGTCCTTTCAGCGAACCGAGTGCTGCCGAAATTGCCGCATAGGTATCGGTTCCGGATGAAGTTACCACATGGTCCGTAAATGTCGAGTTATTACCACCGCCATGCTCCGCATGAAGCACAAGGGCAATGTCCAAAATCTTTGCCTCTAACGGTGAAAATTTACTATTTGGACGAAGCATATGCAGAATATTTTCTGCGGTGGAATACTCCGCTTTTGGCGGGTGCAGGAAGAAACTCGTTCCTTCATGGAAATAGCATGCCGCCTGATAACCATATACCGCAAACATCGGAAACAGTGCTACTAACTGCAAGCACTGGCGCAGCACATTTTCCGTAGTAATATCGTCTGCTCTGTCGTCATAGGAATATAACGTAAGAACGCTTCGTCCAAGTGTATTCATAAGGTCAACACTTGGTGCTTTCATAATAATATCACGTACAAAGCTGGTTGGCAGGCTTTGACGATAATTGGCTAACATGTCCTTGAGTTCTTCCAGTTCAGATTCATTCGGCAGTTTTCCAAAAATCAGAAGATACACAACTTCCTCATATCCAAACCGTTTTTCAGATAGAAACCCATCCACGATTTCCTCAATATCAATGCCTTGATAAAATAATTTACCATCGCAGGGAACTTGTACCCCATCGGAAATTTTTGTTGATTGAATCTCTGAAATTTCTGTGAGGCCAGTCAATACACCACGTCCATTCAAATCACGGAGTCCGCGCTTTACTTCATATTTTTCATAAAGAGTAGAGTCAATGGTGCTGCTCGCTTCACACACCGATGCCATCTTATGTAACCACTCATTTCGATATCCGGCGTTTAAGTTATTGCTCATATTGGCTCCTTTCGTTGCTTTACCTCGGAAGTGTCACATACATAACCGCTTTAATTGTGTGCATGCGGTTTTCTGCCTCGCGAAATACCACGTCAGCATATTTTTCAAACACTTCATCTGTTACTTCCATTTCCGTCAATCCATATTTTTCATGGATTTCTTTTCCAATCTTCGTTTTCAAATCATGGAATGCCGGCAGACAATGCATAAACACTGCGGTGTCCTTTGCATTATCCATTGCCGCTTTGTTAATCTGATAAGGGCTTAATGCCTCAATTCTCTCTTTCCAGACTTCATCCGGCTCCCCCATAGAAACCCATACGTCGGTATAAAGAACATCTGCATCTTTGGTTCCCTCTTTTACATCTTCTGTGAGAGTAATGCTGCCACCGCTCGTCTTTGCATATTCTTCACACAAAGCGACCAGTTCTTTATTTGGAAAATATTCTTTTGGTGCGCAGGCAGTAAAATGCATTCCCATCTTGCTGCACGCAATCATCAGAGAATTTCCCATGTTATAACGGGCATCTCCCATATAAGTCAGACGGATTCCTTCCAAATGTCCAAACTGCTCCTCAATGGTAAGAAGGTCAGCAAGCATCTGGGTCGGATGATATTCATTCGTCAAACCGTTCCAAACCGGCACACCGGCATACTCTGCCAGTTCTTCAACAATTTCCTGTCCAAAGCCACGGTACTCAATACCGTCAAACATACGTCCAAGCACGCGTGCCGTATCCGCAATACTTTCTTTCTTGCCAATCTGGGAACCACTTGGATCTAAGTATGTCACACCCATTCCCAAATCATGCGCTGCGACTTCAAACGAGCAGCGTGTTCTCGTACTTGTTTTTTCAAAAATCAGGGCAATATTTCGTCCCTCAAATTCTTTCATCGGAACATGATTTTTCTTCTTTTCCTTCAAATCTTTTGCTGTATCCAGAAAATAGCGAATCTCTTCCGATGTAAAATCCTTAAGTGTCAAAAAGTTTCTTCCTTGTAAATTCATTTTTTCACTCTTTTCTCTGTGTTATTTTTCTTTACATGTTTCAATCACGGATTTTGCCAGTCCTGCAATCCCCTGAATTTCCGATGGAATGATAATTTTGGTTGCCTGGCCGTCACTTGCTTTTTCAAATGCTTCCAAGCTCTTCAAGGTCAGAACCGATTCCGTCGGTGCAGCTTCATTTAAGTATTTCAGACCTTCTGCTGTCGCCTTCTGGACTTCTGCAATCGCCTGAGCCTTACCTTCTGCCTCGCGAATCATTGCTTCTTTCTTTGCTTCTGCACGAAGGATTGCTGCTTCTTTTTCTGCTTCCGCTTCCAAAATCGCAGACTCCTTTTTACCTTCTGCTACAAGAACTGTCGATTTTTTCTCACCTTCCGCACGAAGAATGGATTCACGTCTCTCACGCTCAGCCTTCATCTGCTTCTCCATGGAATCCTGAATTTCTCTCGGTGGAATGATGTTTTTCAATTCCACACGGTTTACTTTGATTCCCCACGGGTCAGTTGCAATATCCAGATTGGAACGCATATGCGTATTAATTGTCTCACGTGACGTAAGTGTCTGGTCTAATTCCAAATCACCAATGATATTTCTAAGTGTAGTCGCCGTCAGATTTTCAATTGCCATAATCGGATTTTCCACCCCGTACGTGAAAAGCTTCGGATCCGTAATCTGGAAAAATACAACGGTGTCAATCTGCATCGTTACATTATCCTTTGTAATTACCGGCTGTGGCGGGAAATCCATCACCTGCTCTTTTAACAGAACTTTTCTTGCCACCTTGTCAATAATCGGAACCTTAAAATGCAGTCCAACCGACCATGTACACTGATAGCCGCCCAGTCTTTCAACAATAAACGCATGTGCCTGTGGCACAATTTTAATACAAGATGCCAGTACACAAAGAATAATTACTACAATCGCAATAATAATAATTGGTACCAGGCTAATCTCCATTTCATTTCCCATAACATGCCTCCATTCCGCGCTTTTGCGCTGTTTTTATCACTCTTTTACCAGTAACTTGACACCGGAAACCGATTGAATCGTTACCACCTTTCCCTCTTCAATCACCGTGTCATCTACACTGCGTGCCATCCATTCGACACCACGAAGACGTACCGTGCCACTTCCCTTTGCATTATCAATTGTTTCGATGACTTCCGCTTTCTGCCCCGGCAGTTCATCAATATTGGTCTTGGCACGACTTTTATCAAGCACTTTTACAGCAAACGGACGAACTAAAATCATAACCACAACCGACACGCCGGCAAACAAAACAATCTGTAACCACAAAGGGCTGTTAAGTCCTGCTGCAATTGCCGCTGCTACACCACCAAGACTAAACCAAATTGTCGTAAGACCCAGTGTAAAAATCTCAATTACCAACATAATGGCTACCAGTACAAGCCAAAAAATCGTCAACATCGTCTCGAATCCTTCCTTTCATTTTATTCACTGTTTCTCCTTATCATACTAAAAAATTAGGTTTTTGTCAAGATTTTAACACATTTTGTTTGTGGCGTGGGGGTGTCAATTTTTTTATTTTCCGTATTTTATTCGAAAAGTTTGCATGGCGTGGGCGCTCCCGCTAGACAAATACGCAGAAGTATCGACATGCAAACTACGCATGTCTCATACTTGCGCATTTGTACCCACGCCATACAAATCTTTTCGAATAAATTACTGGAATCCTAAATAAGTTGGCAGTAACCTCCTAGCACAAATCTTTTCTTCATAAATCACCGGAATCCTAAATAAGTTGGCTGCTGCCTCTTTACACAAATCTTTTCTTCATAAATTATCGGAGTACCGAATAAGTCTTCCAAAATGCCTCTGCTACCAATAGTGTAAGCAACCGAAGGCGAAATAACTCTCGCTGTACTCTATCTAAATGTTGCCCCAAAACAAGTTGCTTACCAATTCAGAATGCTTTCACGCCTAGCATTTACGGCTAGTTCTCTATAATTTCCAGTAATTTAGTACAAAAAGTTTTGGGGCTCATGGGTTTTGAGTGCGTCGGTATGTGGCACTGGTATTTTCAGTGCCCATACCGCTACGCAACTCAACGAGCGAAAGCGGCCCATGAGGAACAAACTTTTTGTACTAAATTACGGAAACTATAGCTACTTATTCCGCTGCACCTCATACATCAACAACGCAGCCGACACTGCTGCATTTAACGACTCCAGTTCGCCCTCCATCGGAATGATTACTTTTTTATCGGCGAGGGCGGTGACTTCATCACTCAGTCCATTTGCCTCGTTGCCGATTAAGATGCCGATGCGTCCATCATACGTTTCCTCGCGGAAGTTTTTCTTGCCCTGTAAATGAGCGGCATAAAAGTGAAATGACTGATTTTGCAGCTGTTTCATCTCCTCGCTCATTGACTCGCAGATATAAAATGGAACACGAAACATTGCTCCCATCGTCGAGCGCACAACTTTTGGATTAAACAAATCTACACAGCCGGACGACAAAACAACACCCGACATACCGGCCCCTTCTGCTGTCCGAAACATTGTTCCCAGATTACCGGGATCTTGTATGTTTTCGAGGCAGAGAAGCTTACATTCATCCGAGGAAATCATTTGTTCCCTGTCATAAGACGGCATTGTGATAACCGCCAAAACTCCCTGTGGATTTACGGTGTCTGACATCTGCTTAAATAACGCTGTCTTAACCACCTCAATCGCCGGACGTTTTTGCAGTTTTGCCAGTTCTTTGGCTAATGCTTGTTCTTCTTTTTCATCACAGTACAATTCCTGTACCAAATCTCTCTGCAATGCCTCACGCACCATTTTCCATCCCTCTACGACAAAGACACCTTCTTTTTTTCTTGCTCTTGCCTGCTTCATCAGTTTCTGGATGCGCTTAAATTTTGCATTTGCTGCTGACTCAATCATTCTTTCATCTCCCGTAACTTCTGTATCTCTGTATTATGTCCCAAAACAATTAAAACATCCTGTGGGTGCAGTGCATACGATGCAGATGGATTTACATTAGTCTCTTCCAATCCGCGGATACCGATAATACTGATGCCATAGCGTGAGCGGATATTTAACTGCTCCAATGTTTTTCCCGCCCAGTTTGACGGCACTGCCATATCCACAATACTATATTCATCCGAGAGTTCAATTGCCTCAAAATAATTACCATTCATAATATCGTTGCCAACACGGATTCCCATTGCACGGTCAGGAAAAATTACTTTGTCTGCCCCGATACGGCTCAAAATTCTTCCTTCCATATCAGTGGATGCCTTTGCCATGATAAATGGCACATTCAATTCTTTTAACTGCATCGTAATCAAAGCACTGGTCTCCAAACTCCGTCCGATGCCGATAATTGCACCGTCATAATTTCCAATTCCTAACTGTTTTACCGCTTCCGGGTTCGTGGCATCCGCACAAATTGTATGCGTCACTTCCGAAGCAATCTGCTCTAACCGCTCCTCATCTTTATCCACTACCATCACGGTAGCACCGGAATTGGCAAGGGTTTTCGCAACATACATACCAAAATCACCAACACCAAACACAACAAATTCTTTTCGTTTCATCGTATTCCTCCTATCCAACAGAAACCCGCTCTTTCGGGTACGTTTTTACATTCACAAAGCGCTTGGAGTTAAAAAACAGGGCAAGCGAAATCGGACCGATTCGTCCAATATACATTGTTACTATAATAATTAACCGCGACACCGTAGTCAAATGTGGGGTAAAATCTCTGCTTAATCCAACCGTCGCAATGGCAGAAACAATTTCATACAGACAATCCATAAAATTGCCCGGCTGAACTGCCGCTAAAATGACTGTAGCTCCTAACATTACACCGAAACTCACGGCAAAAATCGACAACGCACGGCGCACCGCCATATCACTGACTCTCCGTCCAAACATTTCCGTATCACGACGCCCCTTAATAATGGAAACAACCGTTAATACAAGTACCGCCATCGTCGTTGTTTTGATTCCTCCTGCTGTACCGGACGGTGACCCGCCAATAAACATTAAAAGACAGCACACAAGGGCAGTCGACTTATTTAACCCTGACTGTGAAATGGTACAAAATCCTGCTGTTCTTGTCGTTACTGACTGAAAAAAAGCTGCCTGAATTTTATCAAAAAAAGTCAAAGGACCAAGTGTTGCCGGATTTTGATATTCAAGAATTAATATAAAAATAGCACCAACCACAATCAAAAAAGCTGTCATAAAAAGTACAAGTTTTGCATTTAACGATAAATAATGTAAAGATTCCCTTCCGGTTCGGCGTTTTCGTTTTCCCTGTTTCATAACATCCAATACATTCCACCAGACCGGGAAACCTAGTCCTCCTAAAATAATCAGCCCCATTGTTGTAATATTCACAACCGGATTTCCGACATAACGGCTCAAACTATCCGGTCCGATTACATCCATCCCGGCATTGCAAAATGCGGACACGGCATTAAAAACAGAATACCAGATTCCCGCCAAACCGTAATCCGGAATAAACACTGTCATATAAAGAAGGGCACCCACTGTCTCTATGACAAGGGTCCCCTTTAAAATTTTTTTCACCAAAACAACAAGCCCCTGAATGGTATCAAGGTTATACGCATCCTGAATCAAAAGTCTTTCTTTCATGCCAATCCGGCGGCGCAGAATCAACATAAACATCGTGGTAAACGTAATTACACCTAAGCCGCCAACCTGCGCCAAAAGTGCAATCACAACCTGTCCGAACAGACTCCAGTGTGCGTATGTAGGCACCGTCACAAGGCCGGTCACACATACCGATGTAGTCGAAGTAAACAGTGCATCTACAATTCCGGTTGCTTTTCCTGTTTTCGAAGAAAGCGGAAGCATCAAAAGAAATGTTCCAATTACAATAGCAACAAAAAATCCTACTGCTATAATTCTCGTCGTTGTAAATTCTTTTTTCCTGCCGAAACGCTTCATTAACGAATCACTTCCCTTTCCTTATGGACATAATGCAGTACATATTTACCTCTGCCACGTGTCTTTGCTTTATAAAGCGAGTCATCCGCCTGCGTGTACATCTGCTCAAACGAAACCGGGACTTTTCCTGCCACTGCAGCTCCGATACTGCAAGTCATATTAATATTTCCATTCTCATTCGATATTGCTTTTATTTCGTGCTGAATACGGGAGCATTTTCCAGCCAGCCAGTCCTCACTCTTTAAGTTTCTGACATAAACCATAAACTCATCCCCGCCGACACGTCCAATGATATCCGAGCCACGGAAAATACTTGTCAAAAACTCCGCAACATTTTCCAAAAACATATCGCCGACAAGTTTACCAAGTTCATCATTCATGCGCTTCATATTATCAATATCAACAAGAAGAAGTGCACATTCATGTGACTCATCCCTTGCATTTAAAGTGTCACGCAGAGAATTTTCAAATGAAAACTTATTCAAAATTCCCGTAACAGGGTCTACCATACAGCGTCTCTGATACTCACGCTTCGCATTATTATCACGGATTCGAAGCTGCACAATCGTAAGTGTCATCATATAACCGAGCACCAATCCAATAAATGCCGTAAAGACGTCAGATTGGGCAATACGCGGAACTTTATACCAAAGAGTAACAATTGAGTAAACCAAATCAACAATTGCCATTAATGGTATAATCAATCGAAAGCGAAGAATAAATACCGTTGGTGTTACAATCAGTAACAGCGGCACAAAACTTGCCGGGACATTACGGTACGGAAAAATGTCAATCCATGCAGTTATTATAAACATCCCCAGTATAAATAATGTACAAATTGTATTTGCCACATAATAATGAATCTTTGGTCTCGAAGCATAAAAAACTGAAATTCCTGCTGTCAAAACAACAAATCCAAACAATACATAATACGGTAACGAAATAGTCCATCCACGAACCAAAAATGGCGTAAAGAAAAATGCAAACAAAATAAATGGCACCAATAAAATCGTGATTTTTTTTAACATTCTTAAATTCTGTCTGCCACTCTCTTCCCTGCAATCTAAAAAAAACTGTCTTCGTTCGCGGTTATATCTGTTAAAAAGTTCCGAATACAATTTCGTACGTGTCATAATCCCCTCTCCTTTTTACTTAATTCTGATTCATTTTTGCCAGTTTTGCTGCCTGATCCGCAGCAATCAAACTATCAATAACTTCATTCAAATCGCCATTGATAATCGAATCCAGCTTGTGAAGCGTAAGTTTAATTCGGTGATCCGTTACCCTTCCCTGTGGATAATTGTAGGTACGGATTTTCTCCGAGCGGTCTCCGGTACCAATCTGGCTTCTTCTCTCCTCCGCTTCCGCATCGTGTGCTTTGGCGCGCTCCAGTTCATACAGTCTCGCACGAAGCACCTTCAGCGCCTTATCCTTATTTTTCAACTGTGATTTTTCATCCTGACATGAAATAACGATGCCGGTCGGAATATGAGTTAAGCGCACCGCTGAATCTGTCGTATTGACACACTGTCCACCATTTCCGGAGGCACGGAACACATCAAATTTACAATCATTCATGTCCAATTCCACTTCCACTTCCTCCACTTCCGGCATAATTGCCACAGTAGCTGTCGAAGTATGGATTCGTCCGCCGGACTCTGTTGCCGGAATTCGCTGCACACGGTGTACGCCACTTTCATATTTTAATTTTGAATATGCACCGGTTCCATTAATCATAAAAACAATTTCCTTAAATCCACCGATGCCATTTTCATTTGAATTCATTGTATCCACTTTCCAATGGTTTGCCTCCGCAAACTTACAGTACATACGGTACAAGTCAGCAGCAAACAACGCAGCTTCATCACCACCGGCACCGGCACGAATCTCTACGATTACGTTTTTATCATCATTCGGGTCCTTTGGCAGAAGCAAAATGCGAAGTTCATTCTCAATGTCGTCAATTTTCCCTTTGCACTCATTGAGTTCCTCTTTTGCGAGTTCTCTCATTTCCTCGTCAGTTTCCTCTTCGAGCATCGCCAAACTATCTTCAATCCCCGCTTTTGTCTCCTTATATTCGCGGTATTTTTCCACAATCGGCTCCAAATCTGACTGTTCTTTCATCAGTTTCTGATATCTCGATGCGTCATTTAGCACCTCCGGCTCACTTAATTCTTTGAGCACTTCATCATAACGAAACAAAATATCTTCTAATTTGTCAAACATATGCTTCCTCCTAACGAACCATTTCCGTCTGTAAACCAAACACAATCCGGTTTCGTCCACAGTAATCTTTTTTTATTGTAATTTCTTTGAACCCTGCCGCTTCCATCAGTCCGCTTACTGCGTCTGCCTGTTCACAGCCAATTTCAAAAAACAAATAACCGTTTTTCTTTAAATATTTCGGTGCTTCTTTTATAATGCGCCGGTAAAAGAAAAGACCATCCACACTGCCATCTAAGGCAAGTCTCGGCTCATAATCCCTTACCTCCGGCATCAGCATCAAAATCTCATCACTTTCAATATATGGCGGATTCGATACAATCACATCAAACGTACCTTCGATATCCGCAAATAAATCACTCTGAATACAAGTGACATCCACTTGATTTCTCCCCGCATTTTCCTTCGCTGTAAAAAGTGCTCCCTCCGATATATCCGAAAGCGTTACACTCTTACAGTTGCCAAGTTTCCCCAGACTAATTCCAATGCATCCGGAACCCGTACACAAATCAAGCACATCTGCTTCCTCGCATTTTTTCAGCACTTCCTCTACCAGACACTCAGTATCCTGCCTCGGTATCAGGACATTTTCATTGACTAAAAACGGAAGTCCCATAAACTCCGTTTCGCCTAACAGATATTCGAGCGGAATCCGCTCGCACCGTTTCGCAATCAGTGCAAGAAAACGTTCGGTTTTCTCACTTTCAGTCTCCAACTCCTGATTTAAAAAGAAACCGCTCTTTGACGTTTCAAAACAATCCGAAAATAAATACCATGCATTTAATTTTGCCTCCGGTACACCTTTTTTCGATAATCGTTTTTCGCCTTCGTTTAAAAGTTCCTGCCACGTCATGTGTCTGATTCCTTCTTTTCTTCGTCCGATGGTTCCGGTGCTTCAAAATAACGGTCAAGAGCATTCAAAATTTCATCTTCCTCTCCATCATCCTCATCATCAATGCTGAGAATCTCGATTTCGTCCTCAACCTTTTCCTCAACCTTTTCCTCAACCTTTTCCTTAACCTCTTCTACCGGTTCCTCTTCGTTTTCTGTTTTTTCTTCCTCAAGAAAGGCTTTCCAGTCAAATACTGCTTCCACCGCCGCAATTGCCACCGCAATCATTGAGTCATCCGGCTCTTTCGTTGTAAGACTCTGCAGCATAAGTCCCGGTTTACTTAACACATTAATAACTTTATTATCATGCTCACCCGCATAACGGATGAATTCATAAGACAAGCCTGCAATAACCGGAATCAATAAAATACGCAGCACCATACGGAGCCACACATTTCCTACTACAATAAACATGAAAAACAAAATACTGACAAACATAACAATCAAAAGGAAACTTGTTCCACAGCGTTTGTGAACCGTCGTCTGCATACGAACATTTTCCACCGTTAATTCTTTGCCATTTTCCACGCAGTTAATCGATTTATGCTCTGCCCCGTGATACATAAACACACGCTTAATATCTTCCATACAAGAAATCAGTTTCACATAAGCAACAAAAAGAGCCACACGAATGACACCCTCAATCAATCCACGCAATTGAGGCGAAGGCACCGGGCGTTTCAATGCTTCGGAAATAAGAAATGGAACAATCACAAAGATTCCAACCGCCAGCACAATAGCAAGCAGCATAACAAGCCCCATAACAAGGCTTTCTTTTTTCTCATTTTTTTCTTTCGCCTCTTTTTCCTCCTCTTCAAAAAAAGAAGCCGAATAATTTAATGTTTTCATTCCCGTCGACAAAGACTCAGCAAATATCACCATTCCACGGATAATCGGCAGAGACGCTATTTTGTACTTATCCCGAATACTCGATGTCGCTTTTTTCGTCACTTCAATTCCACCATCCGGCTTACGGACGGCAACCGAATATTCTTTTTCATGCTTCATCATCACGCCTTCGATGACTGCCTGACCGCCAAGCTTTGAATACCTCATGAATACTCTCCTTTCATTAAATATGGAAAAAAGGGCAGAGTCACGCCGACTCTGCCCACATTCTCAATCCACTATTTCAAGCCATACTTACGATTGAACTTATCGATTGCACCACGAGCTGCTACCGACTTCTGCTGTCCGGTATAGAATGGATGGCACTTAGAACAAACTTCAACGTGAATCTCTTCTTTTGTTGAGCCTGTCTCAAACGTATTACCACAGTTGCAAATCACTTTTGCCTGGTAATATTCCGGATGAATTCCCTCTCTCATGTTCATTTCACCTCACTACTTGTATTTTCCTTATATATAAAAGGATAATTGTCTTGCTCAAAAACTGCTCGCTCATTATATCATGTTCCACCTTTAATTGCAAGCACTTTTTACTTATAAATGCATTTTTTTAACAGTTTCAATGAATTCCTTATTGTCCTTGGTTCGTTTAAACAAATTCAAAATCTGCTCTAAGGCAGGTTCTGCTTTCATACCGCCAAGTGCTTTTCGGATTTTGACTACTGCTTCCTGTTCTTCACTGTCTAACAGTAAATCTTCACGGCGTGTACTTGATTTCTGAATATCTATCGCAGGGAAAATACGTTTTTCCGATAAACTGCGGTCTAATACAAGTTCCATATTACCGGTTCCCTTAAATTCTTCAAATACAACATCATCCATACGACTTCCGGTATCTACAAGCGCCGTAGCAAGAATTGTCAGACTGCCGCCTTCACGCATATTTCGTGCAGCACCAAAGAAACGTTTTGGCATATGCAGCGCCGCCGGGTCAAGGCCACCGGAAAGGGTACGTCCGCTCGGTGTTACGGTCAGGTTGTAAGCTCTTGCCAGACGTGTAATACTGTCTAACAGAATCATTACATCCTCGCCGCTTTCCACAAGGCGTTTTGCATGCTCAATTACCATTTCCGATACACGTTTGTGATTTTCCGGTAATTCATCAAATGTAGAATAAATGACTTCTACCTGTTCGCCCTCAATCGACTCTTTAATATCCGTAACTTCCTCCGGTCTCTCATCAATGAGAAGAACAATCAGTTTCATTTTGGGATAGTTTGTCGTAACTGCTTTCGCAACCTGTTTTAACAAGGTTGTCTTTCCGGTTTTTGGCTGGGAAACAATCATACCACGCTGCCCCTTACCAATCGGTGCAATCAAATCGAGCATACGCATCGATACTCCTGCTCCCGGTGTTTCCAAATGAATCCTATTATTCGGAAAAATTGGTGTCAAATCCTCAAACTTTTTACGATTATACAAATAAGTCGGTGAATATCCATTTACTTTTGTCATATACAACAGTGCACTGAACTTTTCACTCTGGTTTCTCGTTTTTAAATTCCCCTCAATAATGTCACCGGTACGTAGTCCAAAACGACGAATAAACTGTGGTGCTACATATACATCATCTTCACCCGGAAGGAAATTATCACAGCGGATAAATCCATAATTTTCCGGCATAATCTCCAAAATACCATTTTTCGTAATACCACTGTCTAATTCTTTCAATTCAGACGGATGTACCTCCGTAATTTGACGATCCTTAACAATCGAAATCAGCCCATCGCTTCCATCATGATACTTCTGTGGACGATTATTGTAATAATAGTTCGACTGTGACACACGTTCATGCTGCTGCGGTCTCTCGGAGTGATAAGTTCTTTCATGCGAATTATATGTTCTCTCACTGTGTGAATCATTTCTTCTATCATTTCTATCACTGTATGAGTCATTTCTTCTATCGCTATAGGAATCATTTTTTCGTTCGTAGCCACTATTATAGCTATTATTGTTATAACCGCTGTTATAGTTACTGTTACTGCCATAATTATTATTGCTGCTATAGTTATTATTGCTGTAATTGTTACTGCTGTAATTGTTATTGCTATAGTTATTATTGCTGTAGTTATTGTTGCTGTAATTATTGTTCCGCTCATAACTATTGCTGCCATAGTTATTGTTATAACTGTTATAACCGTTGTTGTTATAGCCGCCGTTATAATTATTGCTGTAACCGCCGTTGCCGTAACCATTTTCATTGCGACGCATCGGACGACGTTCGTATCTGTCCTGACGGTCATTCCGTTCCATGCGGTCTTGTCTTACCGGTCTTGTCTGACGTTCCATCGGTGCTCTCTGGGAAACCGGCTTTCTCTCCATCGTTCTCTCCGGCATAACCTCCGGCTCTCTTTTCGTTTCCTCGGAAACTTCCATCAACCGCTGAATCAACTCCGGCTTACGCAATGCCGTAATTCCTTTCAAACCTTTTTCTTTTGCAATCTCGCGCAATTCAACTAATGTTTTTTTTGAAAAATCCATACATTACTTCCTTTCTAATGCTGATACATCTCTCAACCACTCTTAACTAATCCAATCTCATAATTAGGAAATCAAACTCAAACGCCCGAATTTCAGATAATCGAATTTCAAATGATTCTTTACGATAATTCTGAAACCTTATTATAACGAATAAGAAAAGGTTCGTCAAGTAGTGTTTGGGCTAAATTGCACGCTTTTTAAAATTCAATTTTATTTTTTTTCATCAAATCTCTCGCCGTATCCAAAGAATCAACACCGGTTCTGTTTTTAATCGGTGCAAATTCGCGTTCTCTCTCAACCTCAAAAGATAAACAATTGTCCATCATTCGAATCATATCCAGAACAAGAAGTTCAAATTTGTAACCGTTTGGCTCCTCCGGTTTCATCATCTGCCCATCTTCTGCCATATACGGAATCTTTTTCTCCACTACATGAGTCGGCATATATTCATTCATAATTTTTGTCAGCGTTTTTACATTAAACAGATAGTTCAAAATAACACCATAGTTGTATAACAGCCGTCCATTTTCATCTTTGGAATGAATCATTTCATCAGTCATTTCATAATACTCTACAATCGATGGTTTTCCATCCTCTAAACAGAGAACTCCTACTTTTTCATTTGGGTCTGCCTTTGCCACTACCTTTGATCCGCACACACAGCCTGCCTCAATCGTTGCACCAACGAATACCGGGTCAGCCATCTTCTGAAGTACATTATCCACAGAAAATACGTTCAGCCATTCCACGCCAAGTTCATCGATTTTATCCAAAAGACCTGCTTTTGCCAAGGACGAGAACCAACCGCCATTTCCATTTGGTGAAGTTGAAAGTTTTGCTTTACCTTCCATATAAATCTTTCCGTCATAGCTTACTGACGGTGCCATTTCCTGAACAAAAAAGAATACATAATCTTTGTTATAGCCAAAATAATCGTGTTCTTTGAAAAACTGTGTCGTATCGTCATTGTTCTTTTCACTTGTCATGATAAATAACGGAATCCATGCATTCGCTTTTTCTTTCACCTGCATCAAATTATGTATTAACTGTTCAAACAGATATAATTCTTTTGTCACGCCAACATTTAACATTCCTTTTGGCTTATCCAGACCAAGTCTTGTTCCCTGTCCGCCTGCCAAAAGAACCGCACCCACTTTGCAGTCATAAATTGCCTGAAGTCCGATTTCTTCATAATGCTCTCTCTTTGCCGCAATCTCCTCTAATGTCACAGCACCAAGCGGCTCCAATTTTCCTTTTGGTATCTCTTTTACACCGCCCTCAATCAAATTAAGAAGTGACAAATCCAAATCTTCAATCTGTTTCAACAGCGACTTTTTCTCCTCTTCTCCCAATTCCTCAAAATATTGTAATAAATGTTCCTGACCAACAGGCATTAATTTCTGCTTTGCTTCTTCGTAAGTCATCCTTTTTTCTCCTTTCCTTAGCGCCATGGCGCCATCCTATCCTCATTGTACCATTTTCCATAAAAAGTACAAGAGAAACTTATTGTGTTTGCCCTTGAAAAATGATATGATTATTGTTATATGTTTATTGGATTTGTACAAGATAGAATGGAGGATATTATGACACAGAGCGAAAAAGCGTTAAAGCTGCATGAAGAATGGAATGGAAAAATTACAACCACACCAAAGTGTGAGGTAAAATCAAGAGAAGATCTTGCCATTGCCTACACACCGGGTGTTGCAGAACCATGTAAAGTAATTGCAGAGAACAAGGAAGAAGCTTACCGCTATACCATCAAGTCAAATACGGTTGCCGTTGTTTCCGACGGAAGTGCCGTTTTGGGCCTCGGTAACATCGGCGCAGAAGCCGCTATGCCGGTTATGGAAGGAAAAGCTGTTTTATTCAAAGAATTTGGCGGGGTCAATGCTTTCCCAATTTGTTTAGATACACAGGATACCGAAGAAATTATCAAAACCGTAGTCAATATTGCCCCTGCTTTTGGCGGCATTAACTTGGAAGATATTTCCGCACCACGTTGTTTTGAAATCGAAACGCGCTTAAAAGAATTACTTGACATCCCGGTTTTCCACGACGACCAGCACGGAACAGCCATCGTAGTTCTCTCGGGAATCATCAATGCATTAAAAGTAGTGAACAAAGAAAAAGAAGACTGTAAAGTCATTGTAAACGGTGCCGGTTCTGCAGGAATCGCTATCACAAAACTTTTACTCCGCTATGGATTTAAGGATGTAACACTCTGCGATAAATCCGGTATTTTAAGTAAAAACAGTAAGGACTTAAACTGGATGCAGAAAGAAATGATGGAAGTTACCAATTTATCCGGCAAAGAGGGAAGTCTTGCCGATGCCTTTGTCGGCGCTGACATTTTCGTAGGCGTTTCCGCTCCGGGAATCGTAACAGAGGAAATGGTTGCCTCAATGAACCGCGACGGTATTTTGTTTGCCATGGCAAATCCGGTACCGGAAATCATGCCTGACCTTGCAAAAAAGGCCGGTGCAAAAGTGGTTGGAACCGGACGTTCCGATTTCCCAAATCAGGTCAACAATGTAGTAGCTTTCCCCGGTATTTTCAAAGGTGCCCTAGAGGGACGTGCCACACAGATTACCGAAGAAATGAAATTAGCAGCCGCTCTTGCTATCGCATCTTTAGTACCGGAAGATGAGTTAAATGAAGATAACATTATGCCGGAAGCTTTTGATCCACGCGTTGCAGATGTTGTAAGTGCTGCCGTAAAAGCACATATTGCTGATTAATCATGGAAAAATGGGGCGATAAACCGTACCACTCTCTGGATTACGAGAACAAAAAACGTTTTGGTGAAAAAGTATATAAAATTTCTCTGGCTGGTGGAACCACCTGCCCAAACCGCGATGGCACACTTGGTACAAGAGGCTGTTGTTTTTGCAGTGGCAGCGGTTCCGGTGATTTTGCCGCCACCAAAGGAAGCATTACCGAACAGATCGAAGAAGCCATTGCCCGTGTTTCCCGTTACAAAAACGCAGGGCATCATTTTACCGCTTACTTCCAATCTTTCACCGCTACCTACGCACCGGTTGAAACTTTGCGGGCGGCTTGGGAAGAAGCAATGACACATGAATCCGTTGTCACGCTTGCAATTGCAACGAGACCGGACTGTTTAGGAGACAATGTTCTCTCGCTGTTAGCCGACTGCTGTAGAAAAATGCCAGTGACCGTTGAACTCGGTTTACAAACCATTCATCCGGACACCATCCGCTACATCCGGCGGGGTTATCCAAACTCCGTATACGAAACAGCAGTAAAAAACCTGCAAAATATCGGTGTGAATGTTGTAACTCACGTGATTGCCGGTCTGCCCGGTGAAACAAAAGAAAACTTTCTCGATACGGTAAGATATGTTGCTGATATAGGAAGTGACGGTATTAAACTCCAGCTTTTGCATGTACTGAAAGGAACCGACTTAGCGTTGGATTATGAAAATAAAATGTTCCGGACACTGACTCCGGATGAGTATTTAGACTACATTGCCGAAGCACTTTCGATTCTTCCACCGGATATGGTGATACACCGTGTGACCGGTGACGGACCAAAGGACTTATTAATTGCTCCTCTGTGGAGTGCCAACAAGCGAATGGTTCTAAACTCCCTTCAAAAAAAAATGAAGCAGGAACATATTTTTCAGGGAAAATTCTATCACGGGAAATAAGGAGGGATTTGCTATGCCAAATGGCTCAATTACCATTTATAAACTAATTATTTTATATACACTAAGTAAAGTAGATTCTCCACTGCCGCCCGGCGTGATTTCCGATTACATCACAGACCGCGGCTACACAAATTATTTTAATTTACAAAATGCCTTTGGGGAATTGTTAGAAGCGGATTTAATCAAAGAGGACAGCACCTATCATTTAACGTACTACACGCTGACCGAAGCGGGTGCCGAAACATTAGAGTTGTTTGGCGCTCCTTTATCAAGAGAAATCCGGGATGAAATCAATCATTACTTAGAAGAACACAAATTTGAAATCATCGACGATACATCTTTAGTGAGTGACTACCATGTGACAAACGATGGCACCTATCTCGCCACCTGTACACTGCGCGACGGCAATCATGTTCTCATGCAGCTGTCTTTGGACGTTGCCACGGAAACAGATGCTATCAAAGTATGCGAAAACTGGCAGTCGAAAAGTGATATCCTCTATCAGACTGCCATGCAAAATCTTCTTTCTTAACTTGTATGAGGGAGTGCCGCATCAACCGACGCCGGTGCTCCCCATTTCTAAATATTTCAAATAAGCACCATATGTCATTGTAACCGCATTATCGCCGGTTCCAACTGCCACCGTAACTTTTTCAAAATCCGAAGCCGTCGCTTTTACTGCAGTCGTATCAGTCGATTGAGACGTTGTTTTCTTCTCTTCTACACCAGTAGAAGCACCACTTCCCTCATATGCATCGGAAGTAGTCGAAACCTTGCGGTTCGGAACAGTAACGCCTTCCTGCATAAATTTCTTTATCTTTTTCACGTAATTTGTCGTCTCTTTATACGGTGGCACACCGCCGTACTTTTTCACCGCACCGCTGCCGGCGTTATATGCCGCTGCCGCCAATGTGTAATCACCGTTAAATTTCTTCAAATGCGCTTTCAGAAGTTTTGCCGCTCCCATAATATTCTGCTCGGCATCAAACGGATCTTTGATTCCTAACCCCTTCTGTTCTTCCGGCATCACCTGCATAATTCCCTGTGCTCCGGCAGAGGAAACACACTTTGTGTTAAAATCTGATTCTGCCTTTGCCACGGCAACTAAGAAATCATAGGAAATATCATATTTTTCTGCCGCCCGCTCAAAGATACCTTTTAACGTCGTGCTTCCTGTACTCTCGGAAGTATCATTCGACGTTTTGTTTGTCTTTGATGCTGACGATGTTTTTTCTGTCGTCTTTGCTGTCATCTTTTTCAGCGACGCACTTTCTGTGTTTTCCTCAGAAGCCGCAGCATACAACGCATTTTCCTTTTCTAACACTTTCTGAAACGGAGTAATGGATGTCTTTGTATGCGAAGCGGACAGCGATACACTTGCTGCCTGATTGGTTCGATTTGTAATATCCTGAACATACATCGCCGACATCTTATTTCTCCTTTCACAAAAATCTCCAAACTTAATTTCATTATACCGAAAACTGTTTTAAAAAGCAAGACAATCCTAGCGGTATTTTTCCAAAAATTCATCCATCTTCTTCATAGATTCTGTAAGAACGGACACCTCCGGCAGATAGACAATACGGAAATGATCCGGATTTGCCCAGTTAAATCCGCCGCCATGTACCAAAAGCACATGTTTTTCACGCAGAAAGTCTAACACAAACTGCTCATCATTTTGAATTCCAAAACGCTTTGCATCAATGCGTGGGAAGATATAAAAGGCCGCTTCCGGATGAACAACAGACAAACCATCCACACCATCAATCGCCTCACAGATGCATTTTCGCTGCTCATACAATCTGCCGCCCGGTAATAAAAGCGGGTCAACATCCGGTCTGTTTTTCAGTGCCGGTGCCACCACGTGCTGTGCTAACACGTTGGCACACAAACGCATGGACGAAAGCATGTTAATTCCTTCTATGTAGCCTTTGCCCTTTGACAAGTCTCCGCTAAGCACCATCCAGCCGCTGCGAAATCCCGCTATGCGGTCTGATTTGGAAAGTCCGTTAAACGTTACTACAAACAAATCCGGTGCCAAAGATGCAATCGATGTATGCGTTTTGCCATCAAAAACAAGTCTGTCATAAATCTCATCCGCAAATAAAATCAATTCATGGCGTCTTGCCAGCTCTACAATCTGCTCTAACACTTCTTTTGGATACAAAGCACCTGTCGGGTTATTCGGGTTAATAATAACAATTCCCTTTGTTCTGGAATTGATTTTTTTCTCCATATCCGCAATATCCGGATACCAGTTGGATTTCTCATCACAGATATAATGAACCGGCGTTCCTCCCGCCAATTTTGCCGCAGCTGTCCACAATGGGTAATCCGGTGCCGGAATCAAAATTTCATCACCATCATTTAACAAGCCCTGCATCGCAAGGGAAATCATTTCACTGACCCCGTTTCCGATGTAAATGTGGTTCATCTCCAAATTCGGCAGCCCCTTTGACCGGTGATAATCTAAAATCGCCTCACGTGCCTCAACAATACCATTGGACTCGCTATAGCCCTGACTCATTGGGTCATCCAGTGCATCACGGATAGCGTCCAAAATCCACGAAGGTGCCTGAAAACCAAATGGTGCCGGGTTTCCTATATTTAATTGGAGAATCTCCGTGCCCTGGCGTTTCATCTCATTTGCCGCATCCAGAACAGGGCCTCTCACATCGTAACATACTCCATGTAATTTATCTGATTTTGCAAAGGTTCTCATCCTTCCACATCTCCATTCCTTTTTCTAATTTCATCACCATGTAGGTAGCTTGTCGTCCCTGCGAATAAATGCTTGCCGCCACAACCACAATGCAAAGTACATAAAAAATCACATACCAGATAGAAGCAATCCGGATTTGCCGATAGGCTAACCACTGACCGATTCCACTGATTAGATAAGAACTTAAATTAAATGCCATATGCATAAGGGTGCTTCCCCAGATACTCTGTGTTTTTTCAAAGATGTACGCCAAAATAATACCAAAGGCAGCCGCGTACAATCCCTGAACAATATTTTTATGGTATATACCAAAAATCAGTGCCGAAACAAGTGCTGACACATCAACCGGAAAACAAGTTCTAAGTCCACCGTAAATCACGCCGCGAAACAGTAGTTCCTCCGCAATCGGTCCCACGACAACAACAAGAAGCAGCACAGCAAACGGAGAACCGTTTTTCAGGCTTAAAATCTCACTCACATTGTCATAGGAAGCAAATATGTTTGGCAGAAGATACCGCAAAAATCCAACGGTGATGCCAATCGCATACTGCCCAAACAGCCCAATCGCCGTCAAACCGGCGATACGTTTTACCGTAAATAATGGGCGGTAATCCGGTCTGTAATGCCATTTATTTTCCCGCACGGCATACCAGAAACCAAACACAAATAATACAACCAATTTCAAAATAAAATTTGCCATAATCTGCACTCGGATTTGTTCCTGCTTTGTCATCCCTTTATGTAACGCAAGTCCAAACAAGGCACGAAACAACACTTCCAAGCCGTAACAGACAAGGAGGGCAAGCAGCGTCCAGCCAATTGTCTTTATTATTTTTTTCAATCTGCCATATCCCCCTTAAACTAATTTACCGTTTCGTTTCTATTTCCAACGGCATTGATATTCATTTTACCACGCCGCCTCCAATCGGTCAATTTTCTATTGCTAATTTTCTTTGTAAATGATAGTATGTTTATGATGCTGTGGGAGAACATCTGTTGGATGTAACATTAAATAACCGCCTGCTTATCAGGCTTAAGAATGGAGGATACTTATGAAACTCTGGGGAGGACGATTCACCAAAGAGACCAATCAGTTAGTACACAATTTTAACGCTTCCATTTCCTATGACCAGAAATTTTACAAACAGGATATTTTAGGAAGTATTGCACATGTAACAATGTTAGAAAAACAGGGGATTTTAACTGCTTCAGAAAAAGATGCCATTGTCAACGGCCTGCAGGGAATCCTGAATGATTTAGAGAGCGGTGCTTTAGAAATCACTGCGGAACACGAAGACATTCACAGTTTCGTGGAGGCAAACTTGATTGAACGTATCGGAGATCCCGGCAAAAAGCTTCACACCGGACGCAGCCGAAACGACCAGGTTGCTCTGGATATGAAATTATATACAAGAGATGAAATCGTTGAAATTAATGATTTGCTCAAAGAATTGATGGTGGTAATTCACCGGATTATGTCAGAAAATATTGATACTTTTATGCCGGGCTTTACCCATTTGCAGAAGGCTCAGCCGGTAACACTTGCTCACCATTTTGGCGCTTATTTTGAAATGTTCCGCCGTGACCGAAGCCGCCTGCGCGACATCTATGACCGCATGAATTACTGTCCACTCGGCGCCGGTGCTCTCGCCGGAACAACCTATCCTTTGGACCGCGAGTACACCGCTTCGCTTTTGAAGTTTGACGGTCCTACCTTTAACAGTATGGATTCCGTTTCCGACCGTGATTACCTCATCGAACTGCTCAGTGCTCTCTCGACGATTATGATGCATATGAGCCGTTTCTGCGAAGAAATCATTCTTTGGAACTCAAACGAATACCGTTTTGTTGAAATTGATGATTCTTATTCCACAGGCTCCAGTATCATGCCACAGAAAAAGAATCCGGACATCGCCGAACTTGTCCGCGGAAAAACCGGTCGTGTATACGGCGCTTTGATTTCAATGCTGACAACAATGAAGGGAATTCCGCTTGCTTACAACAAAGATATGCAGGAAGACAAGGAATTTACCTTTGATGCCATTGACACCGTAAAAGGATGTCTGGCACTGTTTACCGGCATGATTGACACAATGAAGTTTAACAAAGAAATTATGGAAGACAGCGCAAAACATGGTTTCACAAATGCGACCGATGCCGCTGACTACTTAGTCAACCACGGCGTTCCTTTCCGTGATGCACACGGCATCATCGGACAGTTAGTGCTGCTTTGTATCGAGAAAAAGATTCCACTCGACGACCTTCCATTGGAAGAGTATAAAAAGATTTCTCCTGTTTTTGAAGAGGATATCTACGAAGCAATTTCGATGAAAACATGCGTAGAAAAACGTAACACCATCGGCGCTCCGGGCGAGGAAGCCATGAAAAAAGTAATTGCTGCTAACGCTCTTTATTTACAGGAAAGTTAATTGTTAATGATTCAAAAAAAATCCCTGTCTTTTCGGTTGAAAATCTCATCCGAAATTGACAGGGATTTTTCATATGCGTACTGTTTACCGCATGATAAACCATTTCATTGTTTCATTACTTTTTATCGTCGTATTTTTTCTCATAGTTGGCAATACATTTTTCAATAACCGCAATCGCTTCTGTCGGACCGCCAAAGTCCTTGACGTCCGTTTCCTTGTTCTCCAAATCTTTGTATACCGAGAAGAAGTGCTGAATCTCTTCAAAGATGTGCTCCGGCAGCTGCTCAATGTCGGTATAGTAATTGTATGTTGGGTCGTTGTACGGAATCGCAATAATTTTCTCATCCATATCGCCATTGTCACGCATGTACATAACGCCAATCGGGTAACAGCGAACCAGCGACATCGGCTCAATTTCCTCCGAGCAAATCACAAGCACATCAAGCGGGTCCTTGTCATCGCCGAGCGTTCTCGGAATAAATCCATAGTTCGCCGGATAATGGGTCGAAGTGTAAAGAATACGGTCCAAAATAATCAATCCCGTTTCTTTGTCTAATTCGTATTTTTTCTTGCTTCCTTTCGATATCTCAATTGTCGCAATGAAATCGGTCGAAGAAATCCGCTCCTTGCTGATATCATGCCAAATATTCATGTGTGGCCCTCCTAATTTTTTCTTGTGTAACCCCACGCATTATTAGCGAATATAGTTTGTACGGATTACCGGTTCTCTCTCCGGGAATGCAATGCCCTTCTCTTTTCCTGCTTCAATGCATGAAAGAAGCCATGCCATATTGTTTCCGAGCGTCCGCATCGTCTGCATTCCCTCTTCGTCCTGCTTCACTTCTTCTGCCTTGCCCCCATGCACCTGATTCCAATACTGGGAACCAACAACCGGCATACAGTTAATGGTAAAATACTTATTAATCTGGTCGAATGCCGCCGACGCTCCTCCACGACGACAACTTACTACAGCTGCTGCCGGTTTTCCGATCATTTTACTGCCACCGCTGTAAAACGCACGGTCCATAAATGATGTCAATGCTCCACTTGCCGCAGCATAGTGTACCGGCGAACCAAATATATATCCGTCCACCTCTCCGGCTTTCGCAACAAATTCATTTACAACGTCCTTGCGGAAACATCCTTCTCCCGTCTTCGCACAGGCTCCGCATCCGATACAACCGGCAATTTCTCCATTACCAACCCAGAAAATTTCCGATTCAATGCCATATTTCTCTAACGCACCGGCCACTTCTTTCAGCGCCGTATATGTGCAGCCTTCTTTATGAGGACTTCCATTTACCATCAGTACTTTCATGTCATCCTTCCTTTCCAATGAATCAATCACTGCTCTTTTTGATACATTTTATTATCTTATCTTGTCTAGTATAACAGACCATTCTCCAAAAGGAAAGTAAGAAATGCTTCGCATCCCTCTAAAACATCATCATACGTCTCGTCAAAATTGCCGGTATACCACGGGTCTGCAATATCTCTTCCATCTCCGCTCCACGCTAAAAGTTTGCTGACTTTTCCCTCCGGGTCGCCGCCTAAAATCCGGTTTATGTTCTTCATATTCCAGGTATCCATGCCAATGATGTAGTCAAATTTGTCGTAATCGCTGCGGCTTAACTGGCTCGCTCTATGTGGCAGAACCGGCACTCCTACCTGACTTAGTTTGCGCACGGTTCCGCGGTGCGGCGGGTTGCCTAACTCCTCCGTACTCGTCGCTTTGGAATCAATTGTAAATTGGTCGGAAAGACCACGCTTGTTTACCATGTCTTGGAAAACAAATTGCGCCATGGTGCTGCGGCAGATGTTGCCGTGGCAGATGAAAAGCACTTTTATCATTGTTTTGTTTCTCCTTGTTTTGCCCCGGAATGCCCTGTTTTGCAAG
>ENA-ORUN01000954-ORUN01000954.1-human-gut-metagenome-genome-assembly--contig:-NODE-954-length-31549-cov-3.546072_pt1 | contig 31549 bp, 23 predicted proteins | sample MGYA00242080_ERZ509209 | MGnify/ENA primary metagenome ERZ509209 (study PRJEB26280, sample SAMEA2338786) | human gut metagenome | biome: human gut; feature: human-associated habitat; material: faeces... | reverse complement strand
CATTCGTAAGGATATCGAGGATGCCTTCAAGGAAGCAATCGGTGACCGTATCGAGGAAATCTGCAAAAATTTAAATGTAGAGATTGCTTATGCATATCAGGAATTAAATGCACTTCCGGAGGGAGTAGAACTTCCGGCAGACCGTACCAAACCTTGGGGAACCGGTCAGGCGGTACTTGCCTGCAAGGATGTACTCCATGAGCCATTTGCAGTTATCAATGCAGATGATTACTATGGAAAAGAAGCTTTCGTGAAATTACATGGCTTCCTGGAGAAATATACACCAGAGAAAGCAAATGAGTTCTGCATGGCAGGATTTATTTTGAAAAATACCTTAAGTGAAAATGGTGCAGTAACCAGAGGGGTATGCAAGGTAAATGAAGAAGGGTATCTGACAGGGGTAGATGAAACTTCAAATATCGTAAAGACTTCTGAGGGCGCAGGAGTAGATAATGAGGGAACACTTACACCAATTGATGCAGAATCTTATGTATCTATGAATATGTGGGGCTTAACACCAGAGTTTATGCAGACATTGGAGGATGGATTTAAAGAGTTCTTTGCAAATATGGGAGATAAGAATATCTTAAAAGCAGAGTATCTTCTTCCGATTTACATAGATGAACTGCTTCAGGCAGGAAAGGTATCAGTTAAAGTGTTAGACTCTAATGATAAGTGGTTTGGAGTAACCTACAAAGAAGATAAAGAATACGTTGTAAAATCCTTTGCAAAACTGATTGAAGATGGTGTATATAAAGAAAAGCTGTTTGAGGATCTGAAGTAGGTAGAGCGATTGAAGAAATCATTTACCAGACTGGATGAAAATTAAAAAAGAGATTGATGGAAAAAATTTTGAAAATCACCACGGCAGGAGTGTCGTGGTGAAAATGGAAAATGATTAGATTAACATTGATTGTAAAAAAGAAAGCTTGTACAAGAAATAGAAATCAATTATAATAAAAGAAAAATGAGTGCAGAGAAAGAGAGGTTTGCTTATGAATTATAAAGAGAAAAAACGTTCTATGTTTTTAGGATTGCCATGGACTTTTACTTCGTATACGATAACAGATGAGATTATAACAGTGGATTCAGGTCTGCTTCGGAAAGAAGAAAATGATTGCTATCTGTATAAGGTAATTGATGTCCGCTTGGAATGTACTTTAATGGAAAGAATTTTTGGACTTGGAACGGTTCATTGTTTTACGGGTGATGTAACAGACCCAGATTTGAAATTAATTCATATTAAGCATGCAAAAGAAATCAAGGATTATATATTAAGACAGTCAGAGCAGGAAAGGCTGAAGAGAAAGACTTTAAATACGCAGCATTTGGATGGAAATCCGAGTCTGGGAGAGATGGCAGATACAGATAGCTGTAAGTAGGAAAAGAGTAAAGTGTGAAAATATGAAAGTATAATAAGTTGGAATTAGAAAAATAAAAGAGAGCCAGGTGTCAGGTGAAATCTAAGAAGAAATTCACTCCAAATTCATAAAAGTTAAGTTACAATAAACTCACAAAAGCAATAGAGATGGAAAGTGAGGAAAAAGATATGACAGTAATTGGTGAATTTAGATACGTAAATCATTATTTTAAAATCTACGAAGATGGAGAAATTTATGTGGATTATAAACCTTTAGGAAAAGTATATGCAGATGGAGATATCTGGATTGCAAGAAAGAGAATGGGAAAAATCTATGCAGACGGAGAAATCTGGCTTGCAAATGAAAAAGTGGGATGCCTGACACCGAATAAGGAATTGTGGGTAAACGGAAAAAGAGTAGCAACTGGAGTTGGAAGACCTACAAATTCAAAAAGTTTAGGTAATACAGCTTCTAAATCAAAAGGAACGAGTGAAAATAAAACATATCAAACTCCAAAACCGCCTGTTACGACAGGAACAGGAATTCCAGATATGTCAGGAGTTGAAATTGCAGTTTTTTTAGTTGCTATTTGTCTTGCGGTATCGATTTTGTATGAAACAACTCAGATATTTTTACATGGAGGACTGCTTGGATCTACTTATAGACAGTATGCCGGTCAGTCAAAATTAGTTGATTTATTAATTTATGGAATTCCAGCAGGATTTTTTGCACTTGTTACAGGACTTCAGTGTGCATTTAACCATTCATTTGGTGTGGTTTTAATTGAACATGCAGTTTCTGCATTTTTGGAAATGTGTATTTTCAGTTGGGTAACAGGTTATCCTTTACTGGCTGGTACAGAATCGACAGGATTTTATATTTTACTTATTTTGATGCTTTTAATAGCAAGTTTGGCACCGGCAACAGTAAGCACAGTGATTAAGAAAATTATTTACTGGTTAAAAAAATAAGAACGGTTTTCTATGGTATAATTGCAAAGCAATTAAAATTATTATCTGGGGAAGGAATACAACATGGGATTAAAAGGCTTATTACTTGGACATGAAGTGAAGGTTTATTATGACCGTCATTTGACAAAAACAGAAAAAGCAGAAGATGCAGAGAATCCAAGTGAATATGAAATTTTAAAAGGTGTGGTGAACGGCGTCTATAAGGATATGATTTTAATTTCCTATTCTTATCGTGAGAATGTTCAGACAACCAAAAAGGGACTGTTTTCAGAAAAAGTGATAGAGGAAGAAAAAACAGTGGAAGCACATTCTCTGATTAATCGAAAATGTATCGTCAGAATAGATATTCTTGATTTGAACCTGGAAGAGGAAGAAGAGGAGTACGATGAGGAAGAATATGACGAAGGAGAGTATGAAGAAGACTACAACGAAGGGGAAGATTTAAAATATGACGAAGCGGATTGCGAATGTCCGCTTTACAAAAATTAAGATTAACCTGTAAGAAGGACAAAAAATTGCAGAAAATTTTATGAAATGGATAAAACAGAGATAAAAATTGAGACAATTTAGCTGAAAAAACATCCGAAAATACTAATTCTGGCATTTCATGCGAAACTATGATATACTAAACAAGACATGGCGAAATTCATGGCGAAATGATTAGGAATATAAACTCATAAAGGAGAATTTATTTATGTGCGGAATAGTAGGATTTACCGGAGAAAATCAGGCAGCTCCGATTTTACTTGATGGTCTTTCAAAACTGGAATACCGTGGCTATGATTCAGCCGGAATTGCAGTTCGTGATGGAGAAAAAGAGACAGAAGTTATTAAAGCAAAAGGTCGATTAAAAGTTTTGGCGGAAAAAACCAATGGTGGGGCTTCTGTGCCGGGTACCTGTGGAATCGGTCATACCAGATGGGCGACTCATGGCGAACCATCCGAAAACAATGCACATCCGCATATCAGCGATGATGGAAACGTAGTAGCGGTTCATAACGGAATTATTGAAAATTATCAGGAATTAAAAGATAAATTAACAAGAAAAGGATATACCTTTTATTCTGCAACGGACACCGAAGTTGCAGTCAAATTAGTGGATTATTACTACAAAAAATATGAAGGAACTCCGGTGGATGCGATTAATCATGCGCTGATTCGTATCCGTGGTTCTTATGCACTTGCAATTATGTTTCGGGATTATCCGGAAGAAATCTATGTGGCAAGAAAAGACAGCCCGATGATTCTCGGTGTGGAAAATGGAGAATCTTACATTGCATCTGATGTTCCGGCTATCCTTAGGTATACAAGAAACGTATACTATATTGGAAATCTGGAAATGGCCCGTGTAAGAAAGGGGGAAATCACCTTCTATAACTTAGACGGAGAAGAGATTCAGAAAGAGATGAAAACCATCGAATGGGATGCGGAAGCCGCAGAAAAAGCCGGTTTTGAACATTTCATGATGAAGGAAATCCATGAACAGCCAAAAGCAGTTTCTGATACCTTGAATTCTGTACTGAAAAACGGAGCATTTGATTTATCTGAAGTCGGTCTTAGTGATGAGGATATGGAAAAAATCAGCCAGATTTATATTGTAGCCTGTGGTTCTGCCTATCATGTAGGTATGGTTGCCCAGTACGTGATTGAAGATTTGGCAAAGATTCCGGTTCGTGTGGAACTGGCATCTGAATTCCGTTATCGTAAACCATTGCTTGATAAGAATGGGCTTGTCATTGTAGTCAGCCAGTCCGGTGAGACCGCAGACAGTCTGGCAGCCCTTCGTGAAGCAAAAGAAAAAGGAATCCGTACTCTTGGAATTGTCAATGTTGTTGGTTCTTCGATTGCAAGAGAAGCAGATAATGTGTTCTATACCCTTGCAGGACCGGAAATTTCTGTTGCAACCACAAAGGCATACAGCACACAGTTAATTGCTTCTTATGTACTGGCAATTCAGCTTGCAAAAGTAAAGGGACAGATTGATGAAGAACAGTATAGTGCTTATGTTGAAGAATTAAAAACCCTTCCGGAGAAGATTAAGAAAATTATTGAAGATAAAGAACGGATTCAGTGGTTTGCCGCAAAACAGGCAAATGCAAAAGATATTTTCTTTGTCGGAAGAGGAATTGATTATGCAATCTGTATGGAAGGCAGTCTGAAAATGAAAGAAATCAGCTACATTCATTCAGAAGCCTATGCAGCAGGAGAATTAAAACATGGAACCATTTCTCTGATTGAAGATGGCACATTAGTAATCGGTGTACTGACCCAGTCTGAACTGTATGAAAAAACTATCAGCAACATGGTAGAATGTAAGAGCCGTGGCGCTTATCTGATGGGACTGACAACTTACGGAAACTACAATATCGAAGATACTGTAAATTTTGCAACTTATATTCCAAAAACAGATGAACATTTTGCGACTTCTTTAGCAGTGATTCCATTACAGCTGATGGGATACTATGTCTCTGTAGCAAAAGGTCTGGATGTTGATAAGCCGAGAAATCTTGCAAAGAGTGTAACGGTAGAGTAAAAATAGAAAACAAATCACCTGGCAGTGTAAAAAGCACTGCCAGAGTCATCTTAATCCTGTTTGAGCAAAACACTTTTGCCTTGCTTAAATATGATTAGATTAACATTTAAGATGAGGGGCAATACGATGAAAAAGAAAAAAGAAAAATTTAGACAGCCAAAACAAAAGAAACATCGAAATCATCACCTGCGTTTCCTGACAAAATTGATTTTATTACTGCTTTTTGTGGCAGTTGGCATGGGGGTTTATTACAGTTATCAGTTGTTTTTTATTCCAGTTCATCAGGAAGTAAAAAATGAAGATAAGGGACTGACAAAAGAACAAAAAGAAGTAAAACAGGAAAGAGAAGAATTAGAAAAACAAGAGCAGGAAAATAAGACTTCGATTGACTATATTGCAGATGGAAGTCAGGAGAAAGACGAATCTGTCGGAAAAATTTCAGATGAATCTGACGCGCTAAATGCATTAAAGGCACTGCAGGGAGAACTTGGAATTGCGGATGTCCAAGAAGAATATCGGTTTTCAGAAGTGAAAGAATTAGAAGATTTAACCGTTTACGAGATGCAGCAATACTATGAAGGAATTGAAGTCTATGGACGAAGTCTGATGGTAAGTGTAGATGAAAGTGGAAACCTTCAAAGCGTAAATGGAACGTATGAACAGCCATCTAATGTGGCGGTGGAACCGGAGATTCAGGAATACGATGCCCGAGAGGCAGTTGAAGCGTATTTAAAAGAAAACGAAGATACGGACAGCTCAGAAGATCCAGAAAGTTCAGAAAGTTCTTATTCCCTGCAAAGTCAGGGGTATGTAATCTGCTTTAATGAAAATAATGCAGCCGAAGCGGGATACTTGTTCTTTGTTGTAATGGGATCGCAAAATACTCCGGTTCAGCAGATTTTTGTCAGCGGAAAAACCGGAGAAATTTTAGCAGATAACAGTCTGATTCTGACCGAGAAAGTAAGTGGAACACTTCAGGGACAGAAGTCTTCACAGACACTCGATTATGACAAACAGGGCGACGAATTTAAACTTTGGGATGAAGAACGCAATATTCAGGTTTATCGCACAACAAGTTCCGAATTTTTGAATGTCTATGTAAACTGCGATGAAATTCAATGGAAGACAGGAGAAACTCCGGATGCCGGAGCGGTTGATACGCTTGCAAATCTCCAAAAAGCGTATGATTATTATAAAGATACATTTGGAAGAGACGGAATTACAAATGATAAAAATGTTAAGCTGGATGCAATCGTTGGAATACAGAATGTAAGGGAAGGAAATGAAGTAACTGATTTTAGAGATAACGCTGCAATGAGTGGAACAGACACTATGTTGATTGGACAAAAAACAGATGGAAGTGCTACTTATGCAGCTGAACTTGATGTTATGGGACATGAATTTAATCATGGTGTGGTAAACGGTATATCTACGCTTTTACAGGGAGTTTATTCGGATAATAATGCGAGACAGCGTTCTTCTCAGCTTGCGATGGGAGAAGGGCTTGCAGATATTTTCGGAGAATTTGTAGAAGATTACAGCGATGATGGGAAATATAATGGCTCTTGCAGTTGGACAAATTCTGTCAGGAGCATGAACAATCGAACGGATATTTTAAATCATAATGGAATTTTGCAGGCAAAAGACTTTCAGGATGGAACAACCGATTGCCATCAGGGAGCAAGTTTAATTTCCTATCCTACTTATTTGATGGCAACCGGAGTAGATGGAGACAGCAAAAAAGCCATCAGCGATATCAAACAGCTTGCAAGTATGTGGTACACCGTTATTTCTCAGACCTCAAGTGCAACCGGTTTTAAAGAAATCCGGCAATTAATGGAAAGTCGTGCGCTTAGACTTGCATCAATGGGTCAGCTGACGAATGACCAGGTAGAAGGTGTTATCGATGCCTTTGACGAAGTTGCAATTGAACCAATGTATGATTATTGTCTGACCGATGATTCCGAAGTGATTGTCTATGGGGAAAATAATAAGCCCTATGATAATTACCGGATTCAGGTAAGCCGAAGATTCGGAGAAGAGGTATTAAACGAAGAAGTCAAAAGCAAGAAATTAAATCTGAAACTGGATGCCGGAATCTATAATGTGGTTTTGACAGACTTAAATAACGAAGATTTAACCAAAGAATTTACTTTGATTGTAAATGATGCAAAAAAAGGACAGAATATTTATCAAAAGCAGGCGAAGGTCATGACTCAGTTTGGCGCAAATGTTAGAGATGTTGTGCTTACACTGGATGTATCAGGCAGTATGGGCGGAACTCCGATAGAGGAGACAAAAGAAGCGGCACAAAAATTTATTGATACCGTATATGAAAAAAGTCCACAGACCAGAATCAGCATCATTACTTACAGCAGTGATGCACAAAAAGTAGTCGATTTTACGAATGATAAGGCAAAATTAAAAAATGCGGTTTCCGGAATTTACAGTGGTGGCGGAACCAATATAGAAGCGGGTCTTAAAAATGCTTATAAGCTGATAAAAGACGAAGAATCTTTAAAAAAGATTGTTGTTTTGATGAGTGATGGAGAGCCGACAGAAGGAAAGCAGAAAGACGGAAGTTATCGGGAACCGATTCTTAGTATGGCCAATAAAATGAAACAGGATAACCTCATGGTGTATACGCTTGGATTCTTCCATAATTTAGAGGGAGAAAATCTGGGAGAATGCAGACAGTTGATGGCAGATATTGCGTCGGAAGGTTATCATTATGAAGTCAGCAGTGCTGATTCGATTCAGTTTGTCTTTGATGATATTGCACAACAGGTTGGCGGTGGAGAATATGTTTATATCAAGATTGCGTGTCCGGTGGATGTAACAGTGCAAAAAGACGGTGAAGTGTTACGGTCAGAAAAAGAAAATCAGAATATCCGAACAGGCTTTGGAACACTGTCCTTTGATGGAGAAAAAGATGAGATTAAGATTCTGAGATTGAAAAAAGACCAAAACTATGAAATCTGTATCAATGGAACCGGAGAAGGCGAAATGGACTACAGTATTGGATTTGTCGATGAAGATGGCACGTATTCGGATATGCGAAATTTTGAAAAGATTCCGGTTACAAAAGAAATGCTGGCAGTGACCGATACCAAAGAAGGCAAAAAGACGACTCTTCAAGTCGATGAAAACGGCGATGGACGTTTTGAAAAAGTTTACAGTGCAAAGAAAAACTCGACAGCAGTAGAAGTTTCAAAAGAAAATCAGAAAAAAGTGCTGGTAGCAATAGGAATTGTTGTGCTTTTATGGATGATTTTAAAAATTCGTGCGGTATTGAAACGGGCAAAAGCAAATCGATACTGTAAATACTGTGGTAAGAAAATCACAAAAGAAATGAAATTCTGCGGAGAATGTGGCAGTCCGGTTGAGATACAGCCGTTATTCTTTGAAAAACATGCAAAAGAATCAAAAGGAAAACGAAAAGTAAAGCTTGCACTAATAGGACTTTTACTGTTATTCTGTGTATCGGAAACGATGATTTATCAGACGGCTTCAACGAAAGTTTATCGCTATGTGTGCCGGGGAAATTATACACTGGCAGAGAAAATGTATGATGGAAATGTAAAAGGTCATAAGATTTCCCAAAACTATCTGAACAATCTGCTTACCTATCATGAAAAACGTGTAAAAATAGCGTATCAGGCAGGTACAGTAAATGAAACTTATCTTACAGAAGTTCAGGAGATTGTAAAGAAATTAAAGTAGAAAAGATTTAAATTAAAAGACTTAATATTAAAAGACTTAAATTAAAAGATTTAAATTAAAAGACTTAAATAAAAAAAGACGGAAAAAAGGAGACGAAAATGTACGATTATCTGGTAGTAGGTTCAGGTTTATACGGAGCAATTTTTGCTCATGAGGCAAAGGCATCAGGAAAATCCGTGCTTGTGGTGGAAAAACGCCCGAATATTGCAGGGAATGTTTATACGGAAAAAAGGGAAGGGATTCAGGTTCACCGGTATGGTGCACATATTTTTCATACCAATAATAAAAAAGTCTGGGACTACATAACCGGATTTGCCGAATTTAACCGTTTTACGAACAGTCCGGTGGCAAATTATAAGGGAGAATTGTATTCTCTTCCATTTAATATGTATACCTTTAATAAGATGTGGGGAGTGGTAACCCCGGAAGAAGCGCAGGCAAAAATTGAAGAACAGCGAAAAGAAATCATTGGAGAACCAAAAAATCTCGAAGAACAGGCGATTTCTTTAGTCGGACGTGACATCTATGAAAAATTGATTAAAGGCTATACTGAAAAACAATGGGGACGAGACTGCAAAGACCTGCCGGCATTTATTATTAAGCGTCTGCCGGTGCGCCTGACCTTTGATAATAATTATTTTAATGCACTCTATCAGGGAATCCCAATGGGAGGATACACAAAAATGGTAGAAAATTTACTAGATGGCATTGAAGTACGCTTAAATACAGATTATCTTGAAAACAAAAAAGAACTGGATGCGCTTGCCAAAAAAGTGGTTTATACCGGTGCGATTGATGCCTATTTTAATTATGAACTGGGATATCTGGAATACCGCAGTGTACGCTTTGAAACGGAAACATTGGATAAACCGAATTTTCAGGGAAATGCGGCAGTAAATTACACCGATAAAGAGACACCATGGACCCGTATTATCGAGCATAAATGGTTTGAATTTGGAAAAGATGAAAATGGGGAAGAGCTTCCGAAAACCATTATCAGCCGAGAATATTCTTCTGAATGGAAACCGGGAGAGGAACCTTACTATCCGGTAAATAATGCAAAAAATGCAGCACTCTATGCCAGATATAAAGAGATGGCAGAAAAAGAAAATAAGGTAATTTTTGGCGGACGACTCGGAGAATATAAATATTATGATATGGATCAGGTGATTCTGGCGGCGCTTGAACGGTGTGAAAAAGAATTTAACCAAATCAAGTAAGTCCCCTGCTTCAATTACGAAAAGCAATAAGCAGGGGATTGCGAAGATCCGCCTAAGAAATAGAGGAAAAATAATGGGAAGACCAAGAAAAAATCCGGAGTACAATCCGGAAGAACAGTTTCAAAAAATGCTGGAGGACGTAAAAGGTGCTTATGAGAATGCAGATTCCCTGCGTTCTCTGGCATCAGAATTAAATATGACATTGTTAAAGCTTCGGAAATTACTGATTACAGCAGGCATTTTTACTTCGGATATCTGTATGGAGGTGAATCAACTGCATGAACAGGGAAAGACGATTCCGGAGATTATGAAAATTACAGGACTCTCAAGAGCTTCTGTTCATTCTTATCTGCCTTATGTCAGGGGAATTTATAATACAGAAGAATTAAGTCTGGATGCAAAGCGCTGTCGGATGTATCGCGAACGGATGGAACGTGTAAGAAATCTGCAGTTAAATCCAATTCCAAAAAGATTATGGGAAACGTTAGTGATCTTTGAAGATTATCCATTTCGAAGAGAGACAAATGAGTTGTTCCGCTATCAGGTATCTGAAGCAGGTAAAAATCCGAAGAAACTGTTTTTCAAAAACGGAGAGCATGAGTGGGTGCTGGAATGGAGAGAAATCCGTAAAAGCTTAAAAGAAGGAACAGAAAACCTTTATATTAAGGCAATTTTCAGCAGATTTGGTTTGGAAGATATGGATTAGAAGATATGAATAAATAGAATGTGCTTTACCGTAAAAACGATTTATCTAATATTTTTTTTAATTGTTCAGATTTTATTGTTTTTTAAAAAGCAGTGTGCTATCATGATTAATTGATATAGAATTAGTATGTAGAACAGGATGAATTATGCCCTTGGTGCAATAGTAACCATTACCGTAAATAGAACAGATGGTACGAAATTACAGATGATAATGGTGTGGGAGATATTTCAGCGGCTGACTATCGGTCAAAATTACACTATTTAAAGTAGTAACAAAAGAATAAGCAGAGGGGATGAGTAAATAGGAGATATTTATTTATTCCCTTTTTTTGATTTTATGAAAGAATTTGAGAGTTAGAGATTTTTTCCTGGAGTTAAAAAGAGAAACGGAAAGATAAAAGGAGGTGACAGCCCATGTCCATGGAGACTCTGAATGTTATCCAGTTTATAGAACTTTTAATAGGATTTCTTGGATTTACAGTTGGATTACCTGCTCTTGTTTTTTATAAAAAAGTGAAGCATTTTCAGGCGTCGGTTCGTTTTTTGATTTATTTTGTTATAGGAAATTTTTATATTATCAATTTAGTTCAGGTGTTGGAACTCGTATATGTTTCGTATCGAATTACATTAATATTGTTTACAATACTTCCGGTTATAATTGCAGTTATAAAAATTTACAAAATTCCAGTCTGGTCTTATATAAAGAAAATAGGAAGCGAGCTTTATCATTATATTTTGCGGGAATTAGGCTTTCGTAGTTTTTTAAGACACAGACTGAAAGAAGTGTGTAAAGCTTTCAAATTTTTGCTTCATCAGGCGGTACGTTTATTAAAAGAGCTATGGCTGGATCTTCCGTTTTTATGTATTTTGATTTATCTTATCTGGAAAATCTGTGGAGACGGAATCTTAAATAACTGGGGGTATGGCGCTTCTGATGTTACGGTGCATAACTACTGGATTAATGGATTAGTTGAAAATAAATTATATATTGCCGGAATTTACCCAATGGGGATGCACTGTATGTTGTATTATCTGGCAACCGTTTTAAATATTCCTGTTTATGTGACGCTGCGTCTGTTCTGGCTGGTTCAGTACAGCATGATTGTATTTATGTTGTTATTGTTTTTAAAAGGATGCTGTAAAACAAAATTTCTCCCGTATTTGGGAGCGATTGGCTTTGTGGGATTAAAATATTTCATGGAAATTTCTTACTCCCGATTTGAGGCAACACTTCCACAGGAATTTGGAATGTTATATATTCTTCCTGCGATTTATTTTTTACTGGAATATTTTAAAACCAGAAAAGCGGAATTGGAGAATGGAGAAAATAGAATCCGATGCCGTTCCTCCTGGAATCTGCTTGGTTTTTCAATGAATTTTTCTCTGACGTTATCGTCGCACTTTTATGATTCGATTATTGCCGGAATTATCTGCGTGGGAATTGCAATTGGATATAGTGCATGGATTTGGAGAAAAGGATATTTGTTCCGAATTATAGTTTCCGGAGTACTTGGAGTGTTAATGGCACTGCTTCCGATGGCAGTTGCATTTTTGACAGGGAAAGAACTTCAGGGTTCAATGTACTGGGCAATGAGCATTATAGGGTTAAAGAAATATACGGTACTTGTGTTTAGAATTCTTTGTTTTGCTGTAGTTGCAACAACAATTGTGGGTATCGTTTTTTTAATTAGGGGAATTAAAAAAAAGACAATTTCTTTTACGGAAAACAGACCAATCCATACAGAGGCAAAAGTGCTTTTAATTATTTTTAAATTATTTGGAGTATTGCTTTTAGCAGTTCTGTTGTTTCTTGGATGGAGAGAAAAAGAAATTGTTTTTTGGGGATTCAGCCAGTATGTATTTGATTTAACAGATTTTAATTGGATGATATATGCAGTTGGAATTGCAGTGATAGTTGGAATTACAGTGCTAGTTGGAATTGTACAGAGTTATCTTATGAAAAATATGGAGGGCGCTGCTCTCTTATCTCTGTTATCAGCGGAAGTAATGCTGGGAATAATTCTGGTAAGTGATAAGTTAGGATTGCCGGTTTTAATGGAAAATTATAGAGTTTGTGTTTATTTTTCTTATTTAATTCCAGCTGTATTTATTTTGGCATTGGACAATTTGATAGGAAGTTTGTGTTTCAACCGTTTGATGAAAATTCAAAAAGTAATAGCATTTGGTATGGTGATTATTTTATTAGGATATGGTGCAAAAGAGGGATGGGTGAAAGAATCTTTTGGTGGTGGAGATTTGGAAATGAATGAAGCGATTCTTTGTACCACGAATATTTTAAAAGAGAATAAAGGGAAAAATGATACTTGGACTATTGTTTCAGAAAATGATGAATTGCAAATGGTAGAGCTTTATGGTCGTCATGCAGAAATCATTACTTTTTTAGAACAGATGGAACACTGGAATCAGACAAAGGAAATTCTGATACCTACAGAAAGGGTTTATTTTTATATAGAGAAAAAGCCATTAAATTATGCAGATAAGTATGAAGGAAAAATTCCGGAAATCTCAGAAAAACAGGCTAAGAAAGCACTTCCGGAAAGTACAGGAATGAATGCTTATAGTGGTACAAATCGTTCGATTACGATGTCCAGAATGTACTACTGGGCACAGGAATTTCAGAAACTCTATCCAAATGAATTCAAAGTTTATTTTGAAGATGAAAATTTTGTTTGTTACTATATTGAACAGAATGTCTATCGCTTGTATAATTTTGCAATTGATTATGGATATAATTAAAAGAATCCGGAGATAAAGGGGTAAAAATAAAAAAACAAAAGAAAATGGAGTAAAGAATGGATATTATGCTTGTTGGTGGAGCTTCACCACTGATGAAAAAACTTTCTTTAAAATTACATAAAGAGGGACATCGGATTTTTGTTTTATCGGGAAGCCGAGACCCGCAGAATCATTATGAACATGTATTTGAGCGTTATGATTTTTCTTATGACAGAGCATCCGTAGAAGAGGTGTTTCGCAGTGTAAATCCGGATGTGACAATTTTGATGGGAGCTTATGACTCAAATTATCCGGGAAGGGATTTTAGAAGAGAAGCTGTAGCGTATTCGGCAGGACTTCAGAATCTTTTGCTTTCGTGGTCTGCCTTAAAAAAAAGCAGATTGATTTATCTTTCTTCCGTAGAAGTTTATGGAGGGAGATATCCGAGTGCCGTTTCCGAACAGGATAAGCCAAGACCGAGAGGCGTTCGACCGCGTATGCTCTATCAGGGAGAAGAAAGCTGTCGTTTTTATCAGGAAGAACTGTCAATGGATGTTGTGATTCTGAGACTGGACTGGCTGCATGACGTTTCCTGTAGTATGAAAGAGGCATTAAGCAGTATCTGTGGAAGAAAATGTCTGGATGCCTTTCGAGATGGTTCTGTTTCTTATCGAAGAAATTATGCCTATGCGCTGACTTATATGGGAGATGCAGTAGAGAGTATTTATAAAGTTGTGGCATGCAAAGAACATCAGGAATCGTTATATCATATTTCTTCATCGGAGGCATATTCCGAACATGATATTGTAAAAAAAGTCGGAGAAGTGCTTGGAGAGAAGATAGAACAGATTGATAATACCGTGGGAGAGCAGCATCAGCTTATTTTATCCAATGAACGTTTTAAGACTGAGTTTGGATTTAAGGTCTGGTGCAGACCGGAAGAGACAATAGAAAAAACGCTTCGGTATATGAAACAGCACGGCAATAAATTCTTAGATGCAGACCATCCCGGAATGGATATCTGGCATAAATTGTATTATGCCATGACAAGTACACTGGGAGCATTAGTTCCGTATCTTGAAAATCTAATCCTATTTATTCCGTTTTTTATGTTAAATAATCGTGCAACGGACAGTCAGTATTTTTCAAAGATTGATTTTTATTTGTTATATGTATTGTTATTTGCGGTTGTATATGGACAGCGTCAGGCAACCTTTTCCGGACTTTTGGCAATCGCAGGTTATCTGTTTCGACAGATGTATACCCGCTCCGGACTTGCGGTTGTAACGGATTATAATACTTATATATGGATTGCGGAAATCTTTATTGTTGGTCTTGTAGTTGGATATATGAAAGACAGCCTGCTGTTTTTAAAAGAAGAAAAAGAACAGGAAGTTGGTTTTTTATCGGAGCAGGTCACGGATATCGGTGACATTAATGACAGTAATCTCAGGGTAAAAGAGGGATTAATTGATCAGGTGATTAATTATGATAACAGTCTGGGTACGGTATATGATGCAACGGAACAGCTGGAACAGGAACAGTCGGTTGAAATTTTCTTTTGTGCGTTAAATATGATTCAGAAGCTGATGGATTGTCCGGATGTTGCAATTTATCGTGTTAACAAAGAAAAGTATGCGAGACTCTTTGCTTATAGTTCTGCAAAAGCAGCTTCTATGGGAAGTACCGTTTATCTGCCGGATAAGAAACCTCTGGATGAGGCATGTAATGAGAACAGGGTTTATATTAACCGTTCCATGGAAAAAGAGTATCCAATGATGGCATATAATGTGGAATCAGAAGAACAGATGGAGATTCTGATTATGTTATGGAGTATTCCTTTTGAACGAATGACCATCAATGAAGCAAACAGGCTGATTGTAATCGGAAAACTGATTCAGACTTCTGTCAGAAGAGCGGACCGTTATCTGGAAGCATTGTCAGAAGAACGTTATCATAGCGAAAGTCAGATCTTGAAAGCTTCAGCTTTTGAGGAATTAGTAGGAGCATATCGAAAGGCAAGTAAAGAAAAACTGACAGAATATGTACTGCTTCAGATTGAAGTGGAGGGCAAAAATGAAAAAGAAACCGTGGATAAATGTACTTTGCTACTTCGGGAATCGGATTATATTGGAAATCTTTCGGACGGAAAGTTGTACTTGTTATTAACAAATACCGATTTGAAAGGCTGTAGTTTTGTACAAAATAAATTAAAACAAAATGGGGTTGCCTCCAGCATTAGCGAGGAGGGAGGATTATGATGCACGCTAGCTATTGGTTTCTAATTTTGTTGATTTTAAATACGTTAACTGCATTGCTTTATTTAATCTGGTATCTGTTTTTTAAACAGGATAAAGATAACCGAATCCAGTATATCATGCATACGATAGTGATGATACTTTGTCCTTTAGTAGGTCCGTTGTATTTTCTGCTTGGATTTTTAAAGTATCATTTTATGAAATTGGGAGAAAGAGATTTATCAGATGTAGAGTTTGCAAAAAAAAGACATGTTTCCCGTGTAAAAGCAGATGAGGAAAGAGAGCGAAATATTGTGCCGATTGAAGAGGCTATTTCCATTTCAGATCAGGAGAAAAAACGAGAAAATATGTTGAATGTTTTATTAGGGGAAACAGATAATTCTCTGGCCTCTATTTCAGTTGCTCTAGACAGTGATGACTCTGAGGTGGCGCATTATGCGGCATCTTTCCTGCAAAGTAAAATGGATGAATTCAGAGAGCATGTAAGACAGGCAAAATTAAGTATTTCATCAAAGGACATAAAAGACGAGGAATGTCAGGAAGAAATAAAAATCTTGGTTGGATACATGAATCATACGCTGAAGCAGAATATTTTGACGAGCATAGAACAGGAAGATTATGTGCATCAGATGGAAGCATTATGTGAACAGCTCTATGAAAATGCAAGGGAAAAGTTAGAAGTAACTGATTATAGTTTTCTGCTTCAAAGATTAATCGAACAGAAATTTTATGAAGAAGCTGAGAAGTGGGCAGAACGGTTTATGACACAGTATCCGGATGAATTGAAACCGTATACGCTGTGTATGAAATTATATTTTGAAATGGAACAAAAAGAAAAATTCTTTGAAGTATTGGACAAATTACGGGCTTCTTCGATTGTCATTGACAATCAGACACTGGAATTAATTCGTATCGTACAAAGGTAAAGAAAAAGGAGGAAAAGAAATGCTTTCAAAACGAAATTTTGGAATGATGATGACGATTATCCTGGTAATATTAATCCTTTTCCTCTCATCGGCGGTATTAAGAGAGTATTTTAATGATTATAATGAGAATCATTCGGCAGATTCTGAATGGGTAAAACGGTCAGAAGAAACCAAAGAAACCAAGGACAGCAAAAACAGCGAAAAAAACTGGCATATCATTTATATCGGAAAACAGGATACAGGATATTATGAGTCCATTCAGGAGTGGTGTACGTATCGAAAAGCAGAATTTGAAGAATATTCTGAAACAAAAAAAGCATTAAAAAAAGCAGAGGCTTATGAAAAAGAAAATACGTATCTTTTAATTAGTGGCAGTGTTCTCGAGAAAGATACAGAAACAGTTTCCGATAGTTTGATTTCTTATGTGGAAGCAGGTGGAAAAATAATTTTTTGTTCTCTTCCGGATTATTTGGTGATTGCAAAATCAGAAACGTTAAAAAATCTTTTAGGGATTCAGCAGTTAAGAGCAAAAACGGTAACGCTCCAGGAAATCTGGTTGTATGGTGGATTTTTGCTTGGCGGAGAAACCTGTTATTCCTTTGATGAACTTCAAGATCCAGACAGAATTGATATGGAACGAGAGATTCCATGGTATGATATTTCTTCCCGGACGAAAACATATATGGTGGGCTTTATCAAAGCAGAAGAGCAGACAAAGCAGGAGCTTCATAATGAAGACATGCCGGCAATTATCTGGCGGTGTAACACAGGAGAAGGTTCGGTCTTTGCAGTAAATGGCGATTATATGGAGGGAAAATCGACACTGGGAATATTAGATGCCATGGTTTATGAATCACAGAATTATGCACTTTATAGTATAGTTAATGCGCAAAATCTTTCGGTTACCGGCTTTCCGGATCTAACCAAAGAAAATGAAAAAAAATTTGCAGAAGTATACGGATTTGATTCAAAACAGTTTTGCCAGAATATCGTCTGGCCTGATTTGGTATCTGTAGCTCAAGACGGAGACTGGAAGATAACCGCTTATCTGGCGAAAAAACAGGATAATGTTTCCAAAGAAGATGCGGATGTAAAATCCCTGGTTGATTATTTGAAATATTTCAACGAAGAATCGGCAGAAGCGGGAATATCGCTTGGAAGAATGAATGACACAGACATTCAAAAATCACTGGAAGCAGATAAACAGGAAATAGAAAAACAGGATATTACGTATCCATTTTCGGGTGCTTACATTCGAAGTGAAAATGAAGAACAGTTATCAAAGTTGGTAAAAGATGAAAAATTAAAAATATTTTCAGATGTTCGTACGATTTGTAAAGCGTATGATGAAGAACAGCCTGTTTTTTCCTGGCTGACAGACTGGATTACAACGCAGGCAATTACAATGAATGGGTATCAATATACGTATAAAGATGACTTCCGTTTAAAAAGCATTCAGACCACACTGGGTTATTCTAATGTACAGGTGGATCTGTATCAGTTAATCTGGCCCCAAGAGAGAGAAGATGAGTGGGAAGTAGTTTCTGAAAAACTGGCTTCTAATATTAGCACGTACTGGAATCCATTTTCTGTATTTGAAAAAACAACGATTACAGAGAGTGACACCAGAGTCCGCAGATTCTTAAATGAAAGTGTGACAAGCAGCAGAAAGGCAGATAAGATTTCTATAAAAGTAGAAAATTTTAATGAGGATGCCTGGATGATGCTGCGGACACATGGAGAAAAAATAGAATCCATGAAGAATGGAAGCTGGGAAAAGATAGAAGACGATGCCTATTTACTGCATCTTACTTCAAGTCAGGCAACGGTAACACTGAAATCGGATACAGAACTTTATTATAGTGAAAAATAAAGGAGATAGATAATGCGAATCTGTTTTATTGCAGAAGGATGTTACCCTTATGTGGTAGGCGGGGTATCAAGCTGGGTACATAGTATGATAAAAAATTTTCCAAATCAGGAATTTATCCTGTTCACGATTGTAGCAAATCGGGAGGCAAGTGGAAAGTTTGCTTATGAACTGCCGGAGAATGTAACGGAGGTTCATGAAGTTTATTTGGAAGATGTGGATTGGGGAAGTGTCAATAAACATAATAAGACAAGATTAAGTGAAAAGGAATATCATGCACTTAGAAGTTTGATTTTGAATCATGAAGTAGAATGGGACAATATTTTTGAATTTTTCCATAAAAAGAATATTTCCTTGAATCGGCTTCTTATGGGAGAAGACTTTTATCATGCAGTGTTAGATGCATACAATCTTCAGTATCCGGAGATTGTATTTTCAGATTTTTTATGGACGATGCGTTCAATGTATCTTCCGTTGTTCTTTTGCCTGACAACAGAAATCCCCAAAGCGGATGTGTATCATGCGGTGGCAACCGGATATGCAGGGGTTCTGGGAAGTATGGGAAAATATTTTTATTCGGGTCAGCTGATTATCTCAGAACATGGAATTTATACCAGAGAACGAGAAGAAGAACTGATAAAAGCAGAGTGGGTACAGAAAGTTTATAAAAAAATCTGGATTCAGCAGTTTCGTAAGATGTCAAAAGTAGCCTATGAGAGAGCGGATATTGTGACAAGTCTTTATCAGCATGCACAGGAATTACAGATTGAACTTGGTTGTCCAAAGGAAAAAACAATTGTGACACCAAATGGAATTAATTATGAGCGGTTTAAAGAATTACCACAGTGTCCGCCGGAGCAAAAAGAGTATATTCATATTGGAGCGGTACTTCGAGTGACTCCGATTAAAGATGTAAAAACGATGATTCAGGCATTTGGATATGCAAAAAAGAGAGAGCCAAAACTAAAACTATGGATTATGGGACCATATAATGAAGACCCGGATTATGCGGCAGAGTGTTTTCGGATGGTAGAGACAATGAAGATACAGGACGTAGAGTTTACGGGAAGGATACAGGTTACAGATTACTTAGGCTGGATGGATGTTACCATTCTTACCAGTATCAGTGAAGGACAGCCGCTTACGATATTAGAAAGTTATGCAGCCCATGTTCCGGTGATTGCCACAGACGTCGGAAACTGCAGGGGATTAATTGAGGGAGAAGAGGATGATTTTGGAAGGGCAGGAATCATTACCCATATCATGAATGTAGGAGAAATTGCGGAAGCCATGGTGTATATGGCAAGAAATCCGGAAGAAAGAAAGGCAATGGGAGAAGCTGGTTATAAACGGCTGATGAAACGATATAAAATCGAAGATATGAAACAAAAATATGAAGAAATTTATAAAGAGTGTGCCGAACGCCGGAACTTAGAATGGGAAGAATAACTTTTAAGATTTGAGAGTACATACAGAAAAAAGGAGAAAACAATGGCAGGAATAGGAGTAAAGTTAAACCGTATTTATCAAAAAAATACGATTACAACAAATATTGTGGGATTTTTCTATAGTATGACTATGACAATTGCACCGGTATTAGTTGTAATTATTAACCTGATGCTGATGCAGAAAGTATTAAAATTTAATACTGTTCGTTATATTGATCGTGAATTGTTTTCCTGTACGGTGCTTTATGTTTTTATTTTCTCTCTGCTTACAACTTCGCCATTTAATGCGGTATTATCCAGATATATGTCAGATGCAATCTTTGAAGAACGGTATGAAGATGTGCTTCCATGCCATCGAATCGGTCTGTTGATCAATATCTGTTTTAGCTGTCTGTTTGCAATTCCGTTTTGTTTGTGGGAACATTTCGTTGGAAAAGTGCCGGTGTATTATGTGTTTACAGGATATTGCTGTTTTGTTTCTCTGGTGCTTGTCTTTTATAATATGTTATATTTGTCTATTTGTAAGGAGTATCGATTGATTTCTTTGCATTTTGCACTTGGAATGATTGTTTCTTTTTTGTTATCTTTATTCTTTCGATATATCTGTAAAATGAGTATTCCTTATAGTATGCTTTTGTCACTTGCAATTGGATTTTTTGTGACCGCAGTATTCGAATGGGCAAAGGTTCATCAGTTTTTTCCGGATAACAGTGAAGAATACAGGCGGGTATTTGTCTATTTTAAGAGGTACTGGCATTTGATTTTAATCAATTTTTTATATACCCTGGGATTGTTTATTCATAATTTTGTATTTTGGGGAACCGATATGGCAATGCATCTGGTAAAAACATTTGTGTGCAATCAGCCTTATGATATGGCAACCTGTCTTGCAATGTTCACGAATTTATCGGCGAGTGTTATCTTTATATCAAGGGTAGAGATGTATTTCCATGAGCGTTATAAAGCGTATGCTGATGCAGTGTTCGGAGGGCGTGGTCTTGATATTCAAAATACAAGAAAGCGAATGTTTCGTCAGCTTGGCAGTGAACTGATGACCTTGATTCGACTGCAGTTTATTATTTCAGTTGTTATTTATCTGATTTTTGTAATCTTTCTTCCGAGAATGGGATATGCAGGATTGGTTATGCGAATTTATCCGATGGTAGCAGCAGGATATTTTATTTTATTTTTAATGTATTCAGAAATCATTTTCTTATATTATTTTGAAGATTTACAGGGCGCATTGGTTACGGCACTTAGTTTTTGCGGAGTAACGTTTCTTGCAAGTTTAATTGCAGTTCATCTTCCGGCAGTTTTTTTTGGAGTTGGAATCTGGACAGGTTCAGTAGTAGGATTTACCGTTGCCTATATGAGACTGCGCTGGATGGAAACACATATTGACGAGCACATGTTTTGCAGGGGAAATCTGATAAAAAGAGGAAAAGGAATCAAACCATCTGCAAAAGTGTTTGATATACGAGAATTAAAAAAAGAGCCGGAGGACGAAGAATGAGATGAAAAAAATATTATTTGTGATTAACACGATGGGCTATGGAGGTGCAGAGAGGGCATTATTAAATCTGATGTCCGTACTGGAAAAACAGACTTATGAAGTTTCATTGTTTGTGCTTACAGGTCAGGGAGAACTGATTCATCAGATACCGGATTCAGTGACACTCTTAAACAAAAATTATAAAGATGTCTCTGTTTTGACCTCGAAAGGTCGTATGGAATTAATGAAAACGATTTTAAGAGCTGGAATCTTAAAAGGAGCATTTTTTCGCAGGTTTTCTTATCTGATAAAAAATAGTGTAAACATGAAACAGCAGGGGCGTTTTTTACCAGATAAACTTTTGTGGAGAATATTAGCGGACGGAGCACCGACGATGCCAAAAGAATATGATTTAGCAGTTGCATATTTAGAAGGCGGAGCGACGTACTATGTGGCAGACAGAGTGAAAGCAAAGAAGAAAGCAGCGTTTATACATATTGATTATAAGAAAGCCGGATATGGCGAAAATCTGGATTTGGGCTGTTATGAAAAGATAGACCGTATTTTTACGGTATCAGATGAAGTGAAAGAACATTTTTTAGAGGTTTATCCCAAGTATCAAAACAAGGTGTCGGTTTTTCACAATCTGTTAGATATGGATAATGTAAGAATAATGGCAGAAAAGCCAGGAGGATTTCAAGATGATTTTAAGGGAATCCGTCTTTTGACAGTGGGAAGGCTTGTAGCACAAAAAAGATATGATATGGTGATTCAAACGATGATACTCTTGAAACAAAAAAGTAAGAAACCCATTCGGTGGTATATCATGGGGGAGGGAGAACTTCGTACAAGACTGGAACAGCAGATTTCGGAGAATCATTTAACGGAAGATGTGATTCTTTTAGGAGTAAAAGAAAATCCGTTTCCCTATTATAAGCAGTGTGATATTTATGTTCATGCAACCGGATATGAGGGCAAAAGTATTGCAATTCAGGAAGCACAGATTCTAAAAAAACCAATTTTGGCAACGGACTGCAGCGGAAATCGGGAGCAGATTGAGCAGGGAATAGATGGAAGATTATGTATACTTACTCCGGAAAGTATTAGTAATGAAATTTTATGGATGATAGAACATCCAAAGGAATGTCAAAGTTATGGAGAGAAGGCAGAGAAAAAAGTATTACAGAGTAATAGAGGATTAGATGAATTTTTAAATTGGATGAAGTAGTTTTGGTTATTTACGAATGAGGGAAAAAGATGAGGACATTAGTGTTAATACCAGCATACAATGAGGAAAAAAATTTAGAACGAGTGATAGAAAATTTAAAGAAAAAAGCTCCGCAGTTTGATTATATCATAATAAATGATGGGTCCACAGACCATACCGAAAAATTATGCAGGAAAAAACAGTATCATTATATCAGCCTTCCTGTAAATTTAGGATTGACCGGAGCAATGCAGACAGGGATGAAGTATGCAAAAGAAAAGAACTATGATATGGCAATTCAGTTTGATGCGGATGGACAGCATTTGCCGGAATACATACAAAAAATGGTGGACTGCATGGAGAAAACAAACTGCGATGTTGTGATTGCATCGAGGTTCTATGGAGGAAAAATGCCGCTTCGAATGAGAACAGCCGGTGCAAGATTGATTACAGCTGCCATTCGCTTGACAACAAAAAAATATATTTCCGACCCAACAAGCGGAATGAGACTGTATAATAGAACCATAATTGAACAGTTTGTAAAAGATGCAAATAACTCTCCGGAACCGGATACGCTTTCTTACTTAATCCGGCTTGGTGCAGATGTCAGAGAAGTGAGAGTAAAAATGGCAGAACGAACAGAAGGAAAAAGTTATTTAACACCGGTTAATGCATCGAAATATATGATGCAGATGCTGATGTCAATTTGCATCTTTCAGTGGTTTCGGGATAGAAAGGCGGTATTATAAGATGGGAATTTTAAGCTGGAAGTTTCGAATTGTATTGTTTTTGGGAAGCGTTGTTGTGTTTTTATTGATTGCCCGTTTCGTAAGAAAACAGAGAATTCAAGTGAAAGATGGAATTTTTTGGATTTTATTTAGTGTTATATTAATTATATTTTCAATTTTTCCAAGGCTTGCGATATGGGCTTCTTATTTAACCGGAGTACAGTCACCGGCAAACTGTGTTTTTATGCTTATTATTTTTACATTAGGATGTCACCAGTTCTTTTTATCAATTAAAGTTTCTCAGCTTACCATCAAAAACAGTGAGCTGATACAGGACATTGCAATTTATCGGACATTAGAAGGTGAGGAGAAGAGAGCAAATGGAGAGGAAAATTCATAAAAAAAAGATTTGCTTTTTTTCAGGAGACATTACAAGAAGTGGTGGAACGGAAAGGGTATCGGTACAGCTTGCAAATGAACTGGCGAAAGAAAAAGAATATGAAATCTGTTTTTTAAGCCTGGTAGAACAGGCAGACAAGCCTTTTTATGAAATAACGAATGATATAAAAAGATATTCTCTTGGAACACACTGGATTAATCCGGGACCTGGATATCTGCCTTTGATTGGAAAGTTAAAAAGATTTTTAAAAGCACAGGAAATAGATATTATAATAGATATTGATATTGTGTTGGATGTACTGTCGATTCCTGCTGCAAAAAGATTGAAGACAAAAGTGATTTCATGGGAACATTTTAACTGCGAATTTGAACAGAGTGTGCTGTATCGAAAATGGATTTCAAGATTGTCGGCAAAGAAAGCAGATTATATTGTAACGCTTACAGAACAGGATAAACAGAGTTATGGAAAACTTCTAAAAAGAACTTCAGATATTGAAACTGTCTATAATCCTTTTTCTCAGGTGGAATTAAATGAAAATATAAGACGGGAAAACTGGATTGTGACAGTAGGAAGATTAACCTATCAAAAAGGAACAGATTATTTGGCAGAAGTAGCAAAAGAGGTATTAAAACAAAATAAAGACTGGAAATGGATTGTTTTGGGAGATGGGGAAGAAAGAAAAAAACTTGAAACCATAACTAAAGAGAATGATTTAGAAAAACAATTGTTTTTAAAAGGTAGAGTAGAAAATGTAGAATGGTATTTAAATCGTGCAAAATTATTTGTTTTGACATCAAGATATGAAGGACTTCCATTATGTTTGATTGAAGCAATGCAGATGAATGTTCCTTGTGTGAGTTTTGATGTTAAAACAGGACCTTCGGATATTATAGAAAACAATGTAAATGGAATTTTGATTTCAAGTTTTGAAATTGAAAAAATGATAAAAGAAATTAATGCTCTTTTAAAAAATAAATGTAGACTTCAAAGTATGTCTAAGAATACAAGAGATAATTTTGAACGTTTTGAAATGGAAAATATTATTAAAAAATGGAAAAATATATTTGAAAGATTAGAAAAATAGAGGAAAAGAAAATGGCACAGGTAAGTATTATTGTACCGGTATATCAGATAGAAAAATATATCCGAAAGTGTATTGAAAGTATACAGTCACAGACATTTTCTGATTTTGAATTGATTTTGGTTGACGATGGTTCTAAGGATGCGTCTGGAAGTATTTGTGATGAATATGCAAAGAAAGACAATAGGATAAAAGTAATTCATAAGAAAAATGAGGGAGTAGCATCGGCAAGAAATGAAGGGATTAAACTTTCAAAAGGGAAATATGTCTGTTTTATAGATGGAGATGATTGGATTGAAAAATTTATGATCGAAAATTGTATTAATAGAATTTTAGATACAGAAGCTGATGTGATTTTTCATGGTTACAAACAGGAATTATGGAAAAGCAAAGCTGTAGTAAGTATGGAAGAAAAAAATATTTTGAATTCTTTTGATACCTTAACACATAGTGAAATGTCTGAAAAAATGGAGCAACTTTGGCCATATTGTAGCAGTTATGTATGGAGTTATTTTTTTACCAGAAAAATAATTAAAGAGGAGCGTTTTCCAAATGTAAAGATTTCAGAGGACCATATATTTATATTAAATGTATTAAAAAAATGTGATAAAATTTCTTTTTTAAATGATTTTTCTTATCATTACTGTATGAGAATGGGTTCTTCTGCAAATAGATGGAATGATACAGGATTGTTTTGTCAAATAAAGATGATAGAAACTTGTCATGAGTTTATGGAATCCTTTAGTATTTCTGAACAAAGGAAAAAAAAGTTGATGGCGCAGATAACTTTAAGCGCTTATTCTTATGCAATTTATACATTTTGTTTTCTAGAATGTAAAATTTCAGTAAAAGAGAAAATGAGACAATTAAAAAAAATGAAGAAGCAGTTAAATCTAAATGAATTTATTCCTTATGTAGAAATGAAAGGTTTGTCGTTTTCTGAAAAAATAAAAACCAAGATGATTTGTAACAAAATGGAAATATTATTAGTTTTAGCAGGTCCGATATTTATGAAAGTAGTGCGCAGGGCATAAAGTTAATAATAATAGAACAGAAATATAGGATTATTGAAATTGAAGGAGATTATTCAAATGAAGAAAATTTGTGTTATTATGGGCGGAGTTCTGCCAGTTCGGATTAAATGCAATTTCTGTGCGTAAAAAAAGTTCAATTCCTATTTTACAAGAAATGACCAATAAGCCAATACAGGTAGTAGTAGACCCTGTACTGTTATTACAAAAAAAAGAATGGGAGCAAGTTGCACGAGTTCCGCAAATAAAACAACTATACTTAGTATGCTATTTATTGGAAGATAATATAGCACAAAGAAAAGCAGTGGAAAAATTAGCAAAGCGATTAAAGTTAAAAATATTAACATTTCCACACATTTTGTGTAATGTAGTTCGAAAATGCGATTTGTTTTTTGGTGACATTCATGATTATACTTCCGGTCCTCGTGAGTTTATCGGGTTAATTCAAAATGCCGAGCTTATAGTTACAGATTCTTTTCATGCATCAGTTTTTTCGATGATATTTGAAACACTGTTTTATGTTTTTAAACGAGATAAGGCAGATGCAAAAAACAGTACCAATCGACGAATTTATGATTTCTTAAAAGAGTATCAGTTAGTATCAGAAGAGAGTTTGGCAGAGGTAAATAAGATTCCAGAAGTTGATTTTAAATATGCTCATCAGCATTGGGAAAAAAGACGAGAAGAATCTTTGGAATATCTGGAACATGCATTAGGAGTTAAGAGGAGAAAACACAGGTGAAAAATCAATTAAAGGCGGGAGTTATTTTTTCTTATATATCAACAGGAATTACAGTACTCATACAATTAATTTACTTACCGATTATGATTCGGATATTAGGACAAAGTGAATATGGTCTTTATTCCGTGGTATCAGGGGTAGTTAGTTATCTGAGTTTGTTCAGTCTTGGATTTTCAGGGGCATATTTAAGGTTTTTTTCAAGATTTAAATACCAGGATGATAAAAAGAAGCTTGCTTCTTTAAATGGAATGTTTATTATACTTTTTTGTGTTTTGGCATTCATTGCACTTGTTTCTGGAATTATTCTTAGCTTTTTTCCTCGTCAGATTTTTGGCTCTAAATTATCAGATGCTGAGCTGATAAAAGCAAGAATATTGATGGTGATATTGGTTTTTAGCATGGCAATAGTACTTGTTAGTAGTATTTTTGAAGCAATCACAAGAGCATATGAGCAATATATATTCCAGCAGGCTGTTTATTTAATGGTAGTAGTAGTTAATCCGTTTTTATGTTTGCCTTTACTTTTAATGGGATATAGAAGTGTTATGCTTGTGCTTGTTGGAGCAGTGATTAGTATAGGGCGGCTGGTTGCTAATGTTTGGTTTTGTGTGTTTAAACTGAAGATTCCGATCTCTTTTCACAACTTTGAATTTAAATTGCTAAAGGAAATTAGTGCATTTAGCTTTTTTTTATTGTTAAACATGTTGATTGAACAAGTTAATTGGAATGTGGATAAATTAATTTTAAGTCATACAAGCGGAACAAAAGAAGTTGCGGTTTACGGTGTGGCATCACAGATTAATGGGTTATTTATTAACTTTTCCACGACTGTTTCATCTGTGTTTTCGCCTAAAATTAATCGGATTGTGGCAGAAGAGAGAGAAAATTATCAAAAGAAATTTACAAAATTAATGGTTAAGATAGGCAGAATTCAATGGTTGTTATTGGGAATGCTTACAACAGGATTTATTATATTTGGAAAATATTTTATTGTACATATTTATGCCGGTAAAGGATATGAGAAATCCTATATCACTTCATTATGTCTGGTGATACCGGCACTCATACAATTAATTCAAAATGTTGGAGTTGAAATGCAACGAGCGTTAAATAAACATCAGTTTTGCTCAATTATTTATTTTGTAATGGCAATCATAAATGTAGCTATTAGTATTCCGTTGGCAAATAAATTTGGAGCTGTCGGTGCAGCGATGGGAACAATGATTAGTTTAGTAATATCAGATGGGATAATTATGAATGTATTCTATCATAAAATTCTGAAAATCAATATTAAATTATTTTGGAAAGAGATTATGAGTACATTAAAAGGATTTGCAGTTCCAGTGATATCAGGAATACTGATTATGAAATACATAAAATTTAGCAGTATTATGGAATATTTAGTAGTTGGTGGAGTATATGTAGTTGTTTACAGTATATCTATTTGGAAGATGAGTTGTAATGAAGAAGAAAGAAAAATGGTTTTAGGATTAATAAATAAATTTTAAATGCAGATTTACGATGCTGAAATTGAAAGGAAGATTGATGAAAGAAGAAAATGGAAGAATGGATTAATACTCCATTCTTCCCAGCAACAGTCCTTCTTCTTGCATGCCCTGCGTATTTGCAAGTGAAATTTGTTTTTCACTTTGTGCATCCGTAATAGAAAGAAAAACCTGATAAGAACCGGACTTAAGACTTTTTCGTGGCAGAGAGACCGAAAGAGTCTTTTTTTGTGTACTTTTTAGTTTACGAAAGTCGTAGTCAATTGGAACAGAAGAGATTTCTCCTGTTTCTGTATTTTTAAACTTCAGTGTAGCATGAAATTCTTTTAAGGCGTTTCCAAATCCGGTATTTTGAAGTCCAATGGAGAGATTTAGCTGAGAGTTTAAAAATCCGGAAGATTTCATTGTGCATTTTGTAACCAGATACCGGTAGCCAAGGTGTGCCTGAATATAGGTATAGCCATCACATCCATAAAAGGCATCGTTTTGATTCCAGGTTGTATTTTTCCACTTATCGAGTACGGTGTTGTCATAGTCTGCATTTAAATAGGAAACATGCATGGTGGTTAAAGACTCAACTGCAGAAGGTAAATCATTATAAGAGTTGTCGGAAACCACTTCTCCGCCATTTGGAACATACTGGCATAACGTGTTTTGAAATTTTAATTCGTCTTCTCTTGTACCTTTATAGGACGGAGAAGTGGCATCTTTTCTTTTTGTATCGCCATAAGTGCCAAGGTCAGACACAGATCCTAACATTCCATCATTGTAAAGCCCCAATCTTGCTATAAGATTCCCATTTGCCTGAAAAGCCGGAAATTTTTTCGGAACATCGTATAAATTTGTAATCATACGCCAGTGGGCAGGAGTCCGGACAGATAAATAAATCGAAGAATCAATGGATTCATTTAAGTGATTGATTAGGGTATGAACGGAAGTATCATTCATAAATTCAGACCCATGCATTTCACCCCAGTTTCCGATAAAGATTCCCTGCATCAGATAAACAGAATCAGAGTACCGGTTTACGATTTCACTGACCTGGTCTATGTGGGTAAGGATGGTAGAAAGTGAGTCTGGTTCTGTCGCCTTTGCGATACCATCCAAGTCATAGAGAAAACGAAGAAGAATCTGAGTGTCGGTATTGGACCAGTCTTTGAAAATCTGTTCTAATTGTGAAAGGGCATGTTCACTGATATCGGTATTTTTATAATTTTTTAAATTGATTTCTAGAAGAACCAAAGAATCGGAATACGTGTCAGCGTGTGAGGCAATCGCTTCATCTGTGTCATTTAAAGTATACCCGATGATGTGATAATAACCTTGATAAGGATTTTCTAAGACTTCGTTACTTTCAGAAAATTTTTCAGCGGTAAAAGTGACGGATTGGCGCATACATCGAAGAATCAGAACAAGAATCAAAAGCCCGAATAAGAAAATGAGAAATCTTTGGATTAAATTCATTTTTTCTATTTCCTCCAATTTTTTCGTGTTTTTGATATTCTATCAATTTATGGGAAAAACGTCCAGATAAACTTAGAAAAAATTATTTGGATTTTTGGCATACGGGTGTATAATGGATGAAAATACGAAAGAAAAAATGAAGAAAATGGAAGAAAAACTTAAAAAAATAGTGGAAGAACAAAATCTGGAACAGGAAAATCCAGAGGAACTTGCCCTGCTTTTATGGCAGGTTTTAAAGCAGTATGAACATGTAAAATTTCAGACAGTGAAAGGACTTGCGTTTACTTATGTAATAAAAGGCAACGAAATGTTTATTGACAGGAAGGAAAAGTCGATTACGAAGTCTTCGGTCTTACTTGCGTTTCAAAATCTGGTTAAGCAAGGAGGCATCATCAGTGGTCCGAAAAAGCTTGGAACATTTGGGGCGAGTTATTTATATCCGATTTTTATGGAATTAGGATGGATTGTGGAGTGACAGGTTTTGTCTATACAGGGAGAAAAAGAAAAGATTTTATTGAATAATCGAGAATAGACAAGAAGAAAGGTTGCAAAATTGGAAACTTATCTGTATAATGTGGTATTGGCTATAAAAATGAAAACAGAAAAGTAGAAAAAGCACGAATACAATAAAGAAATAGCAGGAGATTTACAATGACAACATTAAAAACAAGCTTATTATCCTACAAGAAAACAGAACTGGAATCTTATGCAAAGACATTAGGGATTAAAAGAATTTCCTCTTTAAAAAAAGCAGAAATTGCAGAAAAAGTAGCAGACGAATTATTAAATCCGGAAGTAATGGCAAAACGTCTGGCAATTCTTGATGATGCGCAGATTGCATTGTTTGAAAAAGCAGCAAAGGGTGCTTTTATGGCAACAGAAGCAGAGATGGATACAGCTTATGAAGCCTGTGCGCTCGACTACATGCAGGTATCTGAAGAGGGAATGCTTGAGGTTACAGAAGATGTAGCGGAAGCTTATGAAAAAATGGACCAAGAGACATTTGAGAAAAAGAGAAAAGAAGTATCCTGGTTAGCGAAATGTCTTTCTTTTTCAGCAGCCATGTATGGGGTAGCACCGGTTGATACGGTCCGCACAGTCTATGAAAGCCGTCCACATTATCATGCAGATAAAGAAACGTTTATGGCATTATTTGATGAAATCCCTTATGAGATCAATCCATGTGTTATTTCTGAAGATGTCATTATGGACAGAAAATTAATCGCAGGAGATGCCTATGAAGCATTATTAAATGAACAGCAGGGAAAAAAATTCTATGTTCCATCCTGGCAGCAGGTGGAAGAACTTGCTACAAAGGGATGTCTGTTAGATGAAGCTTCTTATAAGAAATTGTTTGCATTTTTCCAGAAAGAATTGGAGCTTGGATATGAGGAGGCAGTAGCCGTAACAGCAGATATCTGGAATCATTTGTCAACAGGACATGGTGATGTTTACGGAAAACTTCAGGAAGTAATCGAAAAATATCATTTCCAGAGTAAGGAAGGTGTAAGAACATTCTCTACACTGCTTCAGGGAGTGGTAAACAGTACCAGAATGATTATTTACAGAGGTCATACTCCAAATGAAATCACAGTAAAGAGACCAAAAAATAATTTCCCGAATTTCCACACCGCACAGCCAAAGAAAAATCAGAAGATTTATCCGAATGATGTATGCCCTTGCGGAAGTGGTAAAAAATACAAAAAATGCTGTGGTAAAAATTAAGAAATAAATTTAAGAAACGAAGCAACAAAAGGAATGCCCGATTACAAAGAAAGAGTGAGGCAATATGAAAAAAAAAGGCTTATTTATTTTACTTGGATTGATTTGTATCGCTGTTGTTGGTGGTTCAGGTGCATTATTTATAACACGCGATAAGACAGGTCCTAAAATTATAGTTTCAGAGGACCGGAAGATAGCCTACAGTACAGATAGTGATAAAACAGTATTGCTTGACGGTGTGACGGCAATCGATGAAAAAGATGGAGATGTTTCGGATTCACTGAGAGTCGAGTCTGTGCGAAACAATGAAGATGGTTCATTAGAGGTGACGTATTCGGCAGTGGATGATTCCAATAATGTAACAAAACTTACCTGTAAGGTGGAAACTCTGAATCAGGAAAATTCAGATGAAGATGCGAAAGAAGA
>ENA-ORUN01000939-ORUN01000939.1-human-gut-metagenome-genome-assembly--contig:-NODE-939-length-31852-cov-3.577570_pt1 | contig 31852 bp, 29 predicted proteins | sample MGYA00242080_ERZ509209 | MGnify/ENA primary metagenome ERZ509209 (study PRJEB26280, sample SAMEA2338786) | human gut metagenome | biome: human gut; feature: human-associated habitat; material: faeces... | reverse complement strand
CCACCATGCAGCGGGCGGAGCAGGCCCTTTCCCAGCGGAAGTTCAATGCCGACGAGCGGCTTGTGTCCAAGGTGCTGGAATATGTGCAGGGCATCGCCGAGGTCAAGAATTTTGACCTGACCCACGACTCTGCAACGCAGGTACACGGGGCGGTGGAGGATGCTCGGAAGGCGTCCTTTGCCATGGAGATCCCGTCGGTTCTTTATATGCTGGCGCAGTTCATCGTCAACAAGCTCACCGGCGTTGCCGTCTGCACCGCTGCCATCGTCTTTTACTTCGGCGGCACCATGGAGCTGACAAACTGCCTTTTGATGCTCATCTGCTCGTTTATTCTCTTTGAGCAGCTGGACAGCGCCGGGAGCTTCTCGTCTCTGTTCCGCTCCATTGATATCGGCGTAGATAAGGCAAACGCGATTCTGCGCACAGAACCCATGGACATTGACGGCGAGGAACTGACTCCGGAGAGGGAGGACATTGCCCTGTCGCATGTGGATTTCTCCTATGACAGCAAGCCTATCCTGCACGATGTGTCACTTACCATCCCGGAAAAAGCCACGGTCGCTATCGTCGGTCCCTCCGGCTCCGGCAAGACCACTCTCTGCAATCTTATGGCGAGGTTCTGGGATGTGCAGTCCGGCAGCGTGCGCCTCGGCGGACGGGATGTACGGGAGTACAGCTACGACAGTCTCATCCGCAATTTCTCCTTTGTGTTTCAGCGGATCTATCTGTTCTCGAACACCATCGCCAACAATATCCGCTTCGGAAAGCCCGATGCCTCCATGGAGGAGGTAAAGGCTGCAGCAAAGAAGGCGCGGTGCTACGACTTTATCATGGCGCTGCCGGACGGCTTTGACACTGTTATTGGTGAGGGCGGTGCAACGCTCTCCGGCGGCGAGCGGTAGCGCATTTCCATCGCCCGGGCGATTATGAAGGAGGCACCAATCATCATTCTGGACGAAGCCACTGCCAATGTTGACCCCGAAAATGAAAAGGAGCTGATGGAGGCCGTTGCGGAATTGACCCACGATAAGACGGTCATCATGATCGCTCACCGGCTGAAAACTGTGCGCAATGTCGACAAAATATTCGTTGTCGATCACGGTGAGATCGTCCAGCAGGGCACGCATGACGAGCTGGTTGCTGTTGACGGGCTCTACCGCCGCTTTGTGGTGGAGCGCAAGCAGGCCGCCGGGTGGAAGGTCTGATTTCACTTTGCGTATTATTCAACAAAGCCCGTACCAGTTAAACTGATACGGGCTTTGTTATACTCCGCGTTTATCCGCCCCCCTAACGCTAATAACACAGCGTCTGCAAGGAGCAGAGAAGCACCTTGCCGCCTCTCTGCTCCCTCACTTTCTTGCTTATTTTCGGGGATTCTCTTCATCGTCCAGCAGGTCGGTCATATTCCGCAGGCTGATGCCAAGCGTGGACCCGTTGTGCAGCAGTGCCGAGGTGGTGGGCGGCAGTACCCCCGCCACGCCCAGCGCGATCAGTGTCAGGTTGAAGCCCACAATGAACCGGTAGCTGCCTTGGATGCGCTGCATCAGTGCCTGACCGAGCCTGCGCAGCGTTAGGCAAAGCAATCCACTACCTGCTGGAGAAGTGGCCCTACCTGATCCGCTATCCGGAGGATGGCCGTCTGGGGCTGAGCAACGACCGCGCTGAGCACAGCATAAAGCCATTTGCGATGGGACGAAGGAACTGATTATTCGCCAATACGCCAGATGGCGCCTGGGCCAGTGCCGTAATGTATAGTCTGATTGAAACAACAAAGGAAAACGGTCTGGATCCGTACCGGTATCTTTTGTGGGGGTTGCAAAGCGCACCCAAGTTGAGCGAGATGGACACAACATGGGAGGAACACCTCACGCCGTCCACGCACTGGATAAATGCAGGATGTCAAAAGATTAAAGAGAGCTGGCTCGTGCCAGCTCTCTTATACTGTGCGCTGTCAGGTTCTACGGTTACTATCAAAGTGCATTGACGGTTCCTGATTTCTCAAATATTCTGTTTCAGGCAGGTCTTAATGTCATCCTCAGCATTGGTAATAAGCCGCAAGTCGAATGTGTCCACTAAATACTGAAGCACATTCGGACTCAAAAATGCCGGCAGGGTAGGGCCTAAATATATGCCTTTAATTCCCAGACTCAATAATGCCAGCAAATCAGCAACAGCCTTTTGTTCGTACCATGATACGATCAACGACAAAGGCAATCCGTTTACATCGGTACCAAAAGCATCTGCTAAACCTGTTGCGATCCGTATGGCAGAATATACATCATTGCATTGCCCGACATCCAAAAGTCTCGGCAGACCCGCTACTTCACCGAAATCCAGTTTGTTAAATCTGTATTTTCCGCATGCGAGCGTTAATATCACGCAGTCTTTCGGGACCATCTTAGCAAACTCTGTATAATAGTTTCGACCGGGTCTTGCTCCGTCACAGCCGCCAATAAGAAAGAAATGTCTGATTTTTCCTGCTTTTACTGCCGCTACGATTTTGTCAGAATCGCTTAATACCGAATGATGCCCGAATCCGACAAGTATCTCGTGGGGCTCCTGATCCTCCGGATAGCCGCCCAATTCTATTGCCTGCTGAATGATTTCACTGAAATCCTTTTCACCGTTTTCTCTTTTCCCAATGTGTTTTACCCCTTCCCAGCCCACTACATTCGTGCTGTAGATTCGGCCTTTATAGCTCTCTCTCGGCCGCATAAGGCAATTCGTCGTCATTAGAATACATCCCGGAAGATCATCAAATTGTTTTTGTTGATCTTGCCACGCACCACCGAAATTTCCGACAAGGTGGGGGTATTTTTTTAATCCCTCATATCCGTGGCATGGCAGCATTTCACCGTGTGTATACACATTGACCCCCGTTCCCTTTGTTTGTTCCAGCAGCATTTCCAAATCCTTCAAATCATGTCCCGAAACAACAATAAAGGGTCCTTTCCTCATATGGATATTGACCCTATGGGGTGCCGGATTTCCGTAAACTGCAGTATTGGCTTCGTCCAATTTTTTCATAACCTCAATTGCCGCTTCTCCGGTGCGCATGGTCATTCGGATCAGTTCTTCCACTGTAAGGTTATCGTCTGTGAGAGCTTCCAATGCCTGAATATAAAATTCATCTACCTCATCACTGTAATAGCCCAGTTCTCTTGCCTGATGCCCATAGGCGCTGATACCTTTCAGTCCGTATAAAATGGTTTGCCTCAATGAGCGAATATCCGGGTCAAGGGATTTATCATACATAATTCCCGCGAATTGAGCATCCTTTAGCATTTGTGTTTTTGTTTCGGGAAGATCATAAGTGGCGTATGATGTCTGATTGTGAAGCTCTCCTGTGATTGTTCTCAAATTTTCTTTTATCCGTTGTGATTCGTTCAATAATTCCACGTGTACTTTCGAATCAAAATTAACATTCGTCAGCGTTGTGAAAAGAACATTTTCGATAAACCGTATGATATTTTTATCGATATGCTGTCCCTCATCTTGCAGAACTTTTCCGTAACAGCTGATCCCTTTGATTTGAAAGATCAGCAAATCCTGCAGATTGGCGATTTCCGGTGTCTTTCCGCAAACCCCAAGCTTTGTACAGCCCTTTCCGTTCGCTGTTTGCTCACATTGATAGCAAAACATTTCGTATCCTAAATCCATATTATTCATATGCTGACCATCCTTATCTTTCGTTTTTATAGTTAAAGTATCGGTCAGGAAACGAAAAATATACTTGGTATGAGAGACCTTGCTAATTGTCTCATGTGTGTCTATGCGTCATTTGCTGTGGCGGTTACGTCGAAACAACAGATATCGTTGCAGACAGAGAAACACCACAAGTTTTCTTGTTGACAAACTATCGCCATAGCGATATAATCAATTCGAGTTAAAACTATCAGTGGAGCGATAGGCTCGTGAAAGAGGCGCCGCTATGAATAAAATAATCTGCGTTTATCATGGTTCCAGTCAAATTATCCAACAGCCTGTTATTGGCAAAGGAAACCCAAACAACGATTACGGACTGGGGTTCTACTGTACTGAGAGTGTGGAGCTTGCAAAGGAGTGGGCTTGTTCCGCTGAAGCGGATGGCTTTGCAAATCGATATGCCTTTGATTTAAACGGCCTGTCTATCCTCTCGCTTACAGGAGGTAATTATCATATTCTCAATTGGCTTTATGTACTGCTGAATAATCGGAAGTTCCGTATTGGCGGGGCAGTCGCAAGGCAAGCCAAGCAGTATATTGACGAGCATTTTGCGGTAGAGTATAAGCAGTATGATGTCATCAAAGGATATCGGGCGGACGATTCTTATTTCTCATTCGCAAGTGCGTTTCTGAATAATACGATTTCTCTCCAACAGCTTGAAAAAGCGATGTTACTTGGGAAACTGGGCGAACAGATCGTTGCGATATCGGGAAAAGCGTTTGCTCGATTTATATTTGAGGAAGCCATTCCTGCACCGTGTGATATGTATTATCCGAAGAAGCTGGCACGAGACAGTAAAGCGCGCGAGGATTTTGCAAAAGAGAAGGATCGTGAAACGGTTTTGTCTGAAAAATATGTGCTGGACATCATTCGGGAAGAATGGGGGAATGAAGATGAACGCCTACAACGAATTATACTTGGATGATGCGATGGCCAATCTCGGAGATATGGTCGAGTACGCCGTGTGTACACTCGGCTATGCACCGGATGACTTCTTTGGCTGGTTCATTTCCTCCGGAATTGCCTCAAAATTCGAGAATGGAAATCCGAAGTATGTTGCAGGAATGTCGGGGGTCGAACTGGCAGACGCTGTGCTTGCTGCCGTGAATATGCAGAGTGAGCGTCATCATCAGCCCCATCTATCCTCAAAGGGGAGAGAGTACTGGGCCGGATGGATCCTTGCCTATTACCAGTGGGAAACAAACCGACGCTTCAGCGATATGGTAGAATACGGATTGACACTATCGGTAGTGATGTCTCTATATATCCTGCACGAAGCGGATGTAAGCAAATTCGTGGAGAGTGCAGATGAGATCATTCAAAGGAACAAGGGTAGCCGTAAGTCTAAGCTACAGCTTACACGGAAGGCGAGAGGGCTGACACAGCAGCAGCTCAGTGAAGCATCCGGAGTCTCCTTGCGAATGATCCAGCTCTACGAACAGAAGCAGTACGAACTTGCAAAAGCGCAGGCCGGTATTGTGCTTGACCTTGCCAAAGTACTTGGATGCGATGCCGCTGATCTGATCCAGGGATAGAGGGTAAAGATATTCAGCTGAACTGGGCTGCTGAACCTGCATTTTATCCAGACTACTATTTGACTATTACTGCGAAAAACATCAGAAGCCTTGTGGCGCAAGGCTTCTGATGTTTTCTCATAAAATGCCGCAAATTTGTGCAATTCCTACCAAACCCTTGTACCACAACAGTTTGTGGCTTGACGGTCTGATAACTCCGACTCTGAAGGCCGCTGGTTCGAATCCAGTCGGGCGTACCATATGATCGCAACAGTATAGATGCGCTTGGCTTTTCGCCAGGCGCATCTACTGTTTCCGGGCTTTTTGAGGTCCGGATTTTTTATTTTCGTGCGGCCGAAAGGCCAGTCTGCACCAAAAGTGCACCGATTCTACCCTGTCAAAAACAGCAGCAGGAGGCTGACGGACAGCAGATCTGCACAACCGCCGGGACTCAGGTTCTCCCGGATATATTGCCGATCCAATGCGGAGAGCGTGTCGGTCGATATGTCTGCGGCGGAGAGGGCGTTTGCTTCGGCGCGGCGCATCTGCGCAAGCTCATAGCCGCCGCGGTGGATCATGTTGGTATCCTCGACCCCGCCGATGAGGGCAAGAAGTGCAAGGGCTGCGGCATCATTGATAGAATGCCCCGCCTGAAGCGCACGGCGCAATGCGGGCAGACCGATCTGCATGACAGAAGGAAAGCCGCGCGCGGCTTCGCCGCGTATCCCCTCTGCGCCGTAAGCAAGATAACAGCGCTCACCGCTGGTATCGCCGGGGAGGGAAGGAAGCTCTGACAGCGCACAGCCTCCCAGTGTGCGGCAAACGGATAAAATGTCTGAAAGTGCGGGTTGGACCGGAAAAGAGAGGGCGGAGACCTTGCCGTATGCGCCGCCGAATACACAGAGAGAAAAAATGATGCCCTTGTGGGTGTTCACGCCGTTCGTTGCACGCAGCATGGCATCCTCAGCCTGCAGACCGATCAGACGCAGCGCGGAAAACATTTCGGCGGCCTCTTTATGGGCATGATTCCAGCCCGTGCGGAACATCTCGCGCAGCCATGGGGTCAGCGCCGAAGTGCTGTCAAGAAACGAAAAAAAGTCCATGTCGCTATGAGAGCCTGAGTTGCTGCGATCGACCAGACCGGGCTTCGGCGTGACAGATACCTCATATAAAAGCGCGCGGCAGGCGCAGGAGGCAAAGCGGTCGGCGGCGCAGTCGCGGAAGTAACCGTCCAGCAGCGACGCGATGCAGCTTTGAAGCACTTCGGGCGAATGCGCAGAGGAGCGCGCACAGAGCTTTGCATCCTGCCCGCAGACAAGGCAGCGCCGCCGGGACGCGGCAAACGCGGTGCGGGACAGCGGCAAGCCCTTCCGGTTCAGCACATCCATGTCAAACAGCCGCCCGATCGGGTGGCTGTTTTCAAGCTGCACCAGCCGGGACTTGACCGTTTCGGGCGCGAGATCCAGCGCGAGCAGCAGCTCACTGCCGGTATCGGCGCAGGTGACGCGCTTTTTCAGAATATGCCCCGCGAGGAGAAGCGAGAGCTGCTTTTTGCCAGCATCGAAGACCATTTGCAGCGCGGGGGACTGCTTGACCGGGCCGGGAATGTTCAGCGTGAAGCTGACGAGTGAGGAGCAGCCCGCTTCTTCAAGCATGGCGCGCTGCTCCAGAACGCGCTGTTCGCGCCGCAGCAGGATTTGCTGCATCGATACGGCCGGGCCGGAGAAAACATCAGTGCGCTTCATCTTCATCCTCCAGCGATTCGATCAGGCGGCGGGTCGGCTCGGGCACAAGCAGCTGTGCCTCGCGATACTGCCTGCGCTTTATCAGCGCGCGTACACGCGACGCACTGACAGGGGCGTCACCCAGCGCGAGACGTGGAATTTCGATAAATTCGATGCCATAGCGCGGCAGGATGCCGCGCATAGCGCTGTTGTAGCAGGCGGTGACGGGGTCGAGAGGTTCCTCGCCCGCAAAGCGGCGTGTGATGTGCAGCACGGGGGCGATGGAGGACGCGAAAAGCGTGATATCCAGTTTGCTTTGCAGCAGGGCGGAGTTCTCGCCGTCTTTGAGAAAATAGGTGGGGAAGGTGGCGGAGGAGATCATATATTGCCCGCTCAGATGCACGCGCACGTTGGCAAGATCCGCCGTGCCTTCCTGTACAAGGCGGAAGCGTACGTCGGTCGGGAAGAGCGAACGATCTTCCTCCACCACGAAAAGATGCAGCACATCGCAGCGCGCGGCGGCGTATTCCACCAGCGCGCGGTGGCCCAGAGTGAAGGGATTGGCATTCATCACGATCGCGCCGACGATTTTGTCCTCATCGCCGCGTCTGAAAAATGACTGGGCGAAGCGGCGCGGACCGTCGGGGCGGTTCTCAAGCAGCACGAGTTCATTTGTGCGCACCACGGGGTAGAATCCGCAGGCGGCAAACAGCGGCTCATTGTGCGCGCGCGTGATGACGCGCAGATCATAACAGCCTTTGGCAAAGCGGTCCTGCACAAGACGTGAGACAAGCGCGCCGAGGGCATTCTGCCCGCGCAGCGACTTGTCCACGGCAAAGCATTTGAGAAGGCTCCCGGCTGCGCAGCCGCAGCCGCGCAGCACCTCGTCCTCGTCAAAGACGCCGAAGGCGGCGTCGATGTCCGCTTCGAAGCCGAGGGCGTGGCGTGCCAAAAAGTCACGCAGCATCGCCGCATCCTCCGTTACCCCAACGGAGAGCGCGCGGACAGTGATGATATCGTTCATTTTTGGCACACCCCCTCAAGCGTATGAAAAAGGAAGAAAGCAGGAAAAAAGATTTGCGCTCAGAAACCGTAGAGCTCGGCGGGATTTTCAGAGAGCGCAAGCACGCGGGCCTTTTCCGTCGGCAGCCAGCGGACGATGCGTTCGGTGAGTTCCCATTCGTCAGGCTTGACCTTTTCGGTGACGTGCGGGAAATCTGTGCCCCACACGACACGCTCGGGTGCAAAGGCGGCAATGGCCTCGGCGGTCTTATCGGCGTCCTCCCATGGATAGCCCGCCGCCGTGTTGAGATACGGACCGGAGAGCTTGATCCATGTTCTGCCGCGGTCGATCATTTCCTGTAAAAATTTCCACGCCGGATCGTTGATGCCGAGAGCGGGATCGAGGCGGCCCATGTGATCGATGACGATTTTGCAGTCGAGCGCGCGGATGATATCTGCGTGCTGCGCGATCTGCTTTGCCCCCATGTGCAGCTGTATGTTCCAGCCAAGATGCTTGACGCGCTCGCTCAGCGGTGCGCAGTCGTCAAAGGAGACGACGGCGTTGCGCGGGTTCCATACGCTGAAACGCAGGCCGCGCACACCGCCGGCGTGCAGCGATTCGAGTGCTTCATCGCTTACGGTGTTGTTCACCACAGCGATGCCGCGGCAGTTTTCGCGGCCGAAGCGCTCGATGGCATCGAGCAAACAGGCGTTGTCCCGCGCAAACGGCTTGGCCTGCACAAAGACCGCGCGCGGAAGCGCCAGCGCATCGGCCAGCGCGCGGTAGGTATCGACCGTGCCGGACTGGGAGGCAGCCTTGCCGTCATTGGGAAAGGCGGGGTCGATAATATGCAGGTGCGCGTTGCAGGCGTTTGCGGGCATCCTGAAAGAAAGCTTGTGTTCCATATGAGAGATTGCCTCCGTTTGTTTTTCTCAAATCTACCATAGAACGCAGCGGCAGAAAAGCAAAAAGAAGGCGGAGCAATGCAACAAGCTGTTGCAGCCGTTCAAAAATGGTGTGCTTTTCATCTGCGTTTTCCCTCTATAAAATGAGGACAATGATATGGAAGGAGCTGCAATGATGGGAAAAACAGCAATCATGAAAATCATGGAGCGCGCCTGCGGCCATGAGGTGAATGTCGGCGACCGCGTATGGTGCCATGTTGACCTCGCGTCCGCACGCGATTTCGGCGGCGCTAACTGCGTGCTGCAATTTGAAAAGGAGATGGGGAAGGATGCGAAGGTCTGGGACCCTGATAAGATCGCCTATACCTTTGACCTGCAGGCACCGTCTCACTCGGAAAAGGTCTCGAACAACCAGAAAATCATCCGCGAGTTTGCAAAGCGTCAGGGCATTAAAAATCTCTTTGACATCAACCATGGCATCGGCCAGCACGTCATGCTGGAGGCGGGACTCATCAAGCCCGGCGACGTTGTGCTCGGCACGGACAGCCATATGAACCTGCTCGGCGCGGTCGGCGCGTTTGCGACCGGCGTCGGCAATTCTGATGTGGCGGCAGCCTACATCGGCGGCCTGAGTTGGTTCCGCGTACCGGAGACGATGAAGATCGAGGTTACCGGTAAGTTCCGGAAGGGTGTTTGTATGCGCGATCTGCTGACCTACATTGTCGGCGACCTCGGCGCGGGCGGCATGGATTACCTCGCTGTGGAGTTCACCGGCGAGACCATCGACAACGCAAACCTTGCCGAGCGCATCACGCTCTGCTCCATGGTCACGGAGATGAGCGGCAAGGTACCTCTTATCATGCCGAGCGGCGAGGTGCTCGATTGGATGGTGGAGCGTGCAGGAGAAGAGGTCAAGGAGCGTATCCGCACGCTGTCCGCCGACGCCGACGCACAGTATTGCAAGGTCTTGCACTATGATGTGAGTGAGTTGGTGCCGATGGTCTCCTGTCCGGACGCGCCGGACAATGTAAAGCCCGTGACCGAGGTTGCCGGCACGCACGTCGATCAAGTGCACATCGGCTCATGTTCCAATGGCCGCTTCGAGGATATCAAGGATGCCTATGATGTTCTGATGGCGGGCGGCGGCAAGGTCGATCCTGCTACGCGCGTCATCATCACGCCGAGCACCACGGAGGTCCAGCTTGCCTGCGCAAAGGCCGGTATGATCGAAAAATTCCTTGAGGCGGGCATTGTTTTTACAAATCCGACCTGCGCACTCTGCACGGCGGAGCATTACGGCGCGCTGCCAAACGGCGACGTTGGCTGCGCCACGAATAACCGAAACTTCATCGGTAAGGTCGGCAAGGGCAGCCACACCTACCTGATGAGCCCGATGACCGCCATGGCTACCGCCATCCGCGGCTATATCACTGACCCGAGAGACATTCTCGGATGAGAGGAGAAAAGAATATGAGCATTATCCATGCGCGCGCGTGGGTCTTCGGCGATGACGTCGATACTGATCTCATCTATCACAACAAGTATCTGGCCGAGACAGACCCGAAGAATATGCCGCAGTACGCCTTTGAATATTATCCCGGCAAGGAGAACTTTGCAAAAGAGGTCAAGCCTGGTGACATTGTAGTCGCGGGTAAGAACTTCGGTTGCGGCTCAAGCCGCGAGCACGCGGTCTACTGCCTGCAATATGCGGGCGTCCCCTGCGTGCTCGCCGAGACCTGCTCGCGTATTTACTACCGCAACGCTATCAATAATGGCTATCCTGTGCTGTTTGTCAAGGGAATCTCTGATGCCATCAAAAACGGCGATATCAGGGACGGCGATATGCTGGATGTTGATATGGACTCCGGTAAGATCGTCAACACAGCGAACGGAAAGACTTTTCACGGAGACGCCGTGAGCGATCTGGAGCACGACATTATGGAAGCCGGAGGCCTGTTCCAGTACATGAAGAAGAATGCAAAGGAGTAAAAGGAGGCAGCTATGGAACTGAAAAAACCGGCCGTTGCCGGTACCATGGAATCCAGCGATATTATGGTGACTCTCCGCCCAAATGAGAACGGGGGAATTGAGATCGATATCCAGAGCGACGTGAAGGCGACGTTCGGCGATGCGATCGAAGCGACCATCCGCGAGGTGCTCGCGGACTTCGGCGTGGAGAACGCCGTTGTTGCAGTCGTGGATAAGGGAGCGCTTGACTTTGTCATCCGCGCAAGAATGCAGTGTGCCATCTGCCGCGCGGCAGAGGCGTCCTATGACTGGGGAAAGGAGGACCAACATGCCTAAATCCGAACTGATGCGTACCTCCATGTACGCCGGCGGGACAAGCCCTGTCAAGATGATTCAGGCGGGCTTCTATAACGAGGACTGCCTTGTTTACGACCTCGAGGATTCCGTGTCCGCGGGGGAAAAGGACGCTGCACGCTTTCTTGTCTACAACGCGGTGAAGTATCAGCGCCCGAAGGATAAGTATATTCTCATCCGCGTCAACGGCATTTACTCGAAGGAACTCGACGAGGACCTCGAGGCCGCCGTGCGCGCTCAGCCCGACGCCATCCGTGTGCCGAAGGTCGAATACGCCGAGGAGGTGCAGCGCATCGACGCAAAAATGACTGCCATTGAGGAAAAGGCGGGCCTGCCCGTCGGCGGCATCAAGCTCTGGTGCAACATTGAGTCCTACCTCGGCGTCATCAACGCGCAGGCCATTGCCACGGCAAGCCCGCGCGTGGCTGCGATGGCGCTCGGCGCGGAGGACTTTCCCGCCAGTATGTCCGCCCAGCGCACCAAGCCCGGCTGGGAGATTTTCTATGCGCGCAATGCTATCCTTATGGCCTGCCGCGCGGCGGGCATTTCCGCGCAGGATGCGGTCTTTTCCGATATCAACGATGCCGAGGGCCTGCAGCGCGACCTGGAGATGACCCGCACGCTCGGCTTTGACGGCAAGACCTGCGTCCACCCGCGCCAGATCGACACGGTGAATGCCTGCTTTACCCCTTCGGAGAAGGAGATCCGCAACGCAAAGCGCGTGCTCGAAGCGCTGGAGGAGGCCGCACGCAATCACACGGGTGTGTGCGTGCTCGATGGCGGCATGGTCGATAAGCCGATGGAGCTGCGCGCTCGCACGACGCTTGCAAAAGCGGAGGCTGCCGGTATCAAGGTTGGAGGTGTCAAAAAATGATCAAAAACAGTCTGGGCCGCGAGCTGCCCGAAAAGATTGGCGATTATGTCGTTCGCCCCTATCAGGGTGCTTATGCAACGCCCGCGCCGCAGGAGATGGTTGTAACCAAACGCGTCATGGGCCACCGCGTTCCCGGCGATACCAAGCTTCTGCCCGATTTGAAGGCCGCTATCCGGGCCTCAGGCCTGCGCGACGGCATGACCATTTCGTTCCATCACTCGTTCCGGGAGGGCGACATGGTCATCGGTCAGGTGCTCACGGCCATCCGTGAGCTGGGCATCAAGCACCTGCGCTTTGCGCCCAGCGCCGTTGTCAACATCAAGAATCCCTCTATTGTCGATTTTGTCCGCGACGGTACGATCGACCGCATTGAGGCCAGCGGCATCCGCGGACAGCTCGGCGACGCCGTGCTCGCCGGTGAGATGGAGAATCCCGTCATCCTTCGTACCCACGGCGCGCGCCCCCGCGCCATTGAAGCAGGCGAACTTCAGATCGATGTCGCCTTCATCGGCGCGTCTGCGGCGGACGATTACGGCAACTGTACGGGGCAGATCGGCCCCAACGCCTGCGGTTCCCTCGGCTATGCCTTTGTGGATGCACACAACGCCGGCTGTGTGGTGGTCGTGACGGATAACCTTGTAGAATACCCCTGTCTGCCCGCGTCTATTTCCCAGCAGTATGTGGACTATGTCGTCAAGGTCGATCAGATCGGGGATCCGGAGAAGATCGGCAAGGGCGCGGCCCGCCTGACGAAGAACCCGCGCGATCTGATGATCGCCGAGCGCACGGCGGACGTGATCGCGGCCTCGCGCCTTTTTAAGGACGGCTTCTCCTTCCAGACCGGCGCGGGAGCCATCGCCATCGCCACCACCAAGTACCTCGCCGACCGGATGCGTGAGCGCGGGGTGAAGGCGAGCTTTGCGCTCGGCGGTATCCCCGCAGCGATCATCGATATGTATGACGAGGGCCTTGTCCGCGTGGTCGAGTGCAGCCAGAGCTTTGACGCGGTGGCAGCCTCTGCCATCTCAACGCGTCCCGGCGTGGTGGAGATCGACAACGCCGACTATGCCAACGCCTATTCCAAGGGCGGCTTTCTCAACCGCGAGGACTTCGGCGTGCTCGGCGCGCTGGAGGTCGATACGGACTTTAACGTGAACATTCTCACCGGCTCCTCCGGTGAGATGATGGGCGGCCTTGGCGGTGGTCCGGACGTCGCGGGCGGCGCGGCAATTTCCATCGTCACCATCCCCATTATCCGCGGACGCACGCCGTCCATCGTGAAGAAGGTCTTTACCCTCTGTACGCCGGGTGAGACAGTTGCCGCCGTCGTGACCGAGGCTGGCATTGCGCTCAACCCCAAGCATAAAAACTATGCCGAGCTGAAGGAAGATCTGGAAAAGACCAGCCTGAAGCTCGTGACGATCGAGGAACTCCAGCAGCTTGCCGAATCCCTCACCGGCGTGCCCAAGCCCATCGAGACGAGCGACCGCGTGGCCTGCATTGTGGAGTATCGCGACGGCACGGTCATCGACGTCATTCGGGAGGTCAAGCGCTGATGTACCTCACGCAGAAATTTGCTGCGTTTATTGCCGGAACAAATTATGACGACCTGCCGGAGCAGGTCGTCATGCTGGCGAAGGAACGCATTATGGATACGCTGGGCGCGGCCATTGCCGGCAGCGTGAACTGGGAGTATGCCGCTCAGCTTCGTGAAGCGTGCAAAAAGCTCGGCAGCGGAGAATGCAGTGTGATCGGCGGGGAAAAATGCTATCCCGCCGCCCATGCAGCCATGATCAACGCCACTTATGCTCATTCTGTTGAGCTGGACGACGGACACAAAAATGCCGGCTGTCACGCCGGGGCGGTGGTGGTCCCGACTGCGCTCACGATGGCGCAGGCGATGGGAAAAAGCGGCAGAGAGCTGATCGCTGCCGTTGCCATCGGCTATGAAGTGACGTACCGCATCGCCTCGCACGTGAATCCCGCGCAGATCAATAAGGGCTTCCACCCCTCGAGCAACTGCGGCGCCTATGGCGCGGCGGCGGTTGCGGGCAAACTCATGGGGCTGAACGAAGAGCAGCTTGCGAATGCACTCGGTCAGGCCGGGATGCTTGCGAGCGGCACGATGGAGGCGACGAAATCCGGCCAGCGCGCCAAATGCGTGCAGGTGGGAAACGCCGCCTACAACGGCATCCTTGCCGCCTGTCTTGCACAGACGGGGATGGAGGGCTGCCTCACGGCGCTCGAAGGTCCAAACGGCCTTTTCGCGACGCAGTCGGAAAACGTTGATGTCGAGGATGTCTGCCGTGACCTTGGCAAGGTCTACACCATCGGCGATACCTATAACAAGATGTATCCCTCCTGCCGCCATGCCCAGCCGGGCATTGAAGCGGCGCTCGACCTTGGCGTGGAGCACCGGATCGACCCGGCTGATGTTGCCGCCGTTCATATCGGCACGCATAAGGTCGCCTATGAGCTGACCGGCATTATCAAAGAGCCGAAAAACTCCGGCGAAGCGAAGTTCAGCCTGGCCTACGGCAGCGCTGTTGCGCTGCGCAGGCACCGCTTCGGTGTGGCAGACCTGATGGAGAGAAGCTACACCGATCCCGAGACGCTCCGCCTTGCCGATAAGGTCACCTGTGAGATCGACCCTGACGTGCAGGCTGTTTTCCCGAAAAAACGCGGTGCAAAGGTCCGGATCGAACTGAAGGACGGTACTGTTTACGAAAAGGAGCTCTATGACCTTAAGGGCTCGCCGGGCAACCCTGTCAGCATCGGGGAGCTTGAACGCAAGTTTATGAGCAGCGCCGGAGCTGCGATGCCTGAAATACGCGCACAGCAGCTGCTCGAACTGCTCAGAGACGTTGAGGCATTGGATTCCGTCGATGGGCTTGTCTCGCTGCTTTACTGATCGCCCGGGCAGGAGAGAGTGTATTCATCCCTGCACATCTGCCGCACGAGCCTGATGAGAGCCTTGGTATACTGCGGGAAATATTTTCCCTTCTGCGAAATCAGAAAGATCGAATTTTTCGCCGTCAGATCCTTGATGGGAAAGACGTTGAGCTGATTGTCCGGCGGGCACATCTGATTGAGCTTTCTGATGTTCGGCAGGTACATTGAAAGGCAGAACGAGCAGGCGTAGTCGTTTGAGGTCAGAATATGCAGCAGGTCAGGCTGGTTTGCTTCGTAGACAATGTTGAGCGAGATGCCGTTGGCCTGCAAGAATTCATCGAGGATCGTGCGGGAATTGAAGCCCGTGTGCGCCGCTGTGAAGGGCATACCTTCAAAAAGGCGCAGGTCTGCACCATTGGCGAATGCTCCTTTACAGGCGGGGTAATCTGCGGGAAAGTGCGTGCGCAGCAGATTGTCCGACACGACGAGATACAGGTCCTCGTCCATTACGCGCTTGAATTCGAGCGCCGGAGAGGTGCGGCGCGTCAGCCCGCCGAGCACAAGGTCGAGCTTGTTTTCCAGCAGCATATCGAGCATTTCGCTCGTCGGCGCGCTCACGGCCTTGAGAGTCACATTCGGGAATTGCTCCTGATAGCGCTTTAAGAGGTCGGGGAAGAAGATGCGCAGCCGTCCCTCGGTGATACCGAAGTGGATCTCACCGCTGTTGCCGGTGCGCAGTTCCTCGAGCGACTGCGCAGCGTTTTTTTCGATGCGCTCGATCTCGCGGAAGGCCTCAAGCAGCGTCTGTCCGGCATAGGTCAGCGCGAAGGTCGGCTTGCGCTCGAAGAGCGTCAGCCCGCACTCGTGCTCCAGCGTTTTAAGGTACCGGCTGAGACACTGGTGCGAGATATAGAGCTTTTGCGCAGCGTGAGAGATGTTCAGCGTTTCAGCCAGTGTGATAAAGTATTGATAATTTTGCAGCATACAGGCAATGGCCCCTTCCTTGCAACATTTGATTGCATTATAGCACGAAGTGTGCAAATGAAAAGCGAAAAATATAAAAGAGGTAAGAAATATGTCGAACTATAAACCCAACCGCAAGATTCCCTGTGTCTATATGCGCGGCGGCACGAGCAAGGCGGTCTTTTTCCGCGATGAAGATCTGCCGCAGGACGCGAAGGAGCGTGATAAGGTCATCCTCAGCGCCTTCGGCTCACCCGACCGCCGCCAGATCGACGGCATGGGCGGCGCGAACACCTCGACCAGTAAGGTGGCGATTATAAAAAAGAGCGATCGTCCCGGCATTGATGTCGATTATGATTTCGGTCAGGTTGACGTGATGGCCCCCATTGTCGGAAAGACCATGAACTGTGGCAACATTTCCTCCGCCGTCGGTCCCTACGCCATCGACGAGGGGCTGGTTGAGGCCGTTGAGCCGATGACAGAGGTGCATATTTTCAATACCAACACCCAAAAGGAGATCATCGCGCAGGTCCCGGTCGAAAACGGCCGCTTCCAGAGCGAGGGTGATTTCGCCATCGACGGCGTGCCGGGTACGGCGTCCAAGGTGACGCTCAAGTTTGTCGAACCGCAGGGGGCGGCCTCCGGCAGGCTGCTGCCCACGGGCCATGTGAAGGATACCATTGAGATCGACGGCAGAGTTTATGAGTATTCCTTCGTCGATGCGGCGAATCCGGTGATTTTTGTTCACCCGGAGGACTTCGGCGTCAAGGGAACGGAAATCCCCTCCGAGTTCAACGCCCTGCCGGACTGCAAGGAGATCTGCCGCAAGCTCGAGATCATTCGTGGTACCGGTGCTGTGCTGCTTGGCTATGCCAAGGACTTGGAGGACGCACGCATCAACAGCCAGACACTGCCGAAGATCGCTTTTGCGACGAAGCCGGTTGACTATACCGCTGGCAGCGGCAAGGAGATCAAGGCGGGGGATATTGATATTGTCGGACGTCTCTTCTCGGTCAATATGAAGATGATCGACGCTTATATGGGCACCGGCGCCATCTGCACCATCACTGCCGCCAACACGCCCGGCACCATCGTTAATGAGATCGCATCCGAGTCACTCGGCACACAGAAGATCGAGAAACTGCGCATCGGTCATCCCTGGGGCGTGATGATCGCCAAGGCTGAGCTGCGTGAGGACGGCGGTGAGGGAATCAAGTATGGATACCTTGACCGCACGGCGCGCCGCATTATGGAAGGAAACGTCTACGTGCGTGATTGAGTGCAAAGACTGAACCAAAACAAAGATGATTTTTACAACTTTTTGTTGCAGAAATGCAATCAATTGTTGTCGGATTATGAGTGTTATATTCTTGACAGACTAACAGTGTTAGTTTATGATATAACTATCAATGATACGGAAGGATAACGCGGCGGCGAAAAGCCCCGCAAGAATAAGCTTCACAGAATTGAAAGGAGACTGGATATGGCAAAGCAGTACACTGGCGAAGATTGGGATAATCTGAGCGACAAGGAATGGGAAGAAAAGCTCGAAGAGCGCATTGAAGAATTCAACGCCGGGCGCGGCGAGATCTGCAAGCCGCCCGCATCCACCGCGATTATGGACGAGGAGTATAACCGCGGCGTCAACAACCGTGAGGTCACGGAGGATCTCATCCGCCACTTTGCCGATGCCTGCGGTGACCCCAACCCCATCTGGCGCGACCCGACCTACGCTGCCGGCACCCGCTGGGGCGGCGTTTATGCGCCTCCGCTGTATGAAACGTGCATCGCTTTCGGCTCTTCCTTCGGCGGCCGCCTTCGTGTGCCCGGTATCCAGCGTCTTGCCGGCGGAAGCAAGCATATTTATAACCCCAAGGTGCTCATGCGTCCGCACGATACCTTTACCGTTTATGACCAGTACGACGGCTTTGTTGAAAAGAAGGTCACCGGTAAGAACTATCGTATGTTCATTGAAAGCGCGCCGCGTTATTACATCAACCAGCGCAACGAGTGCGCTGCCATTGAAGTCCACCGCAACATCTACATGGCGACGCCTCCCGGACTGCGCGGCAAGAAGAAAGAAAACAAGATGTATCAGGACAAGACCCGCCATCATTGCACGCCGGAGGAGCTTGAGCTGATCCATCAGAGCTATGAGGATACCCTTGCCGGTAAGTATCGCCGCGGTGCAGAGACCCGTTACTGGGAGGACGTTACTGAGGGTGAGGAGCTGCCCGCTGTCATGCGCGGCCCTGTGGACGTTGCCGATGCCTGCGCCCGCACGACGGTCAGCTGCTATTCCTACGCTTACGCCATCAAGTGGGCCTGTATGCGCGGCCATCTTTCCACCCACCCCATTGACCCGGAGACCGGCGAGTACTTCCTGCGCCGCGACTGGCACTACACTGACCATGCCGCGCAGGTGCTCGGCTATCCGATGGCCAACAGCGCCGGCGCGCAGAACGAGATGATGCTCACGCAGGCTGTGACCGACTGGATGGGCGATGACGCTTTTGTTATGAGTGTCGACTCTCAGGACCGCAAGATGGTCTTCTTCGGCGATATCACCTATGTCAAGGGCAAGGTCACCAAGAAGTACATCGACGAAGACGGCCAGCATCTTGTCGAGATCGAGGTCAACGGCGAAAATCAGGATCATGTTGTCCACACGCGCTCCGTCTATGTTGTCAAGCTCGTCTGCAAGGCAGAATTCGGCAAGGCGCTGTAAGGAGGAACGGAAATGTATACGGACCACGACGTTATCATTCTCGGTTCCGGCTGCGCGGGCCTGACGGCTGCAATCTACACCGGCCGCGCCGGTCTCGATACGCTTGTTCTGGAATCCAAGATCATGGGTGGCGAAATGGTGAACCGCCAGATGATCGAGAACTATCCCGGCTTTGGCCACGGCGTGATCGGCACGGAGCTGTCCCGGCAGATGCTCGAGCAGGCGGAGACCTTCGGCGCATCGTTTGAAAACGGCGAAGCGGTCGAGATCCGCGACAAGGGCAAGTTCAAGATCGTCAAGACCGAGGATGAGAGCATGACCTGCAAGGCTGTCATCATCGCTACGGGATGCCATCCGCGTCTGCTTGAGGTCCCCGGCGAAAAGGAGCTCGCGGGCAAGGGCGTTTTCTACTGCGCGACCTGCGACGGCGCGCAGTGCGCGGGAAAGCCGGTCGTTGTTTCCGGCGGCGGCTCCAGCTCGCTGACTGAGGCGCTCTACCTTGCTCAGCTCGGCGGTAAGGTCACCATCGTCTGCCGCTCCCAGCCGAGAGCGGAGCAGATCTTACAGGACCGCGTGGAGGAGAACGAAAACATCGACCTTCTCTGCAATACCGACATTACCGAGATCCTCGGCTCCGACTGGGTCAGCGGCGTCAAGATCCGCGACAAGGAGAGCGGGGAGGAGAAGACGCTCGATGTTCAGGGCATCTTTATCCGCATCGGCCTGATCGCCAATACCGCCTTCCTGGAAGACACTATCGACCTGACGCCTGCCGGTCAGATACCGGTCAATGTCCGCATGGAGACAGAGCTTCCCGGCGTTTATGCAGCCGGTGATATCCGAGTTGATTCTCCCAAGCAGATGGCCACCGCCGTCGGCGACGGCGCGACTGCTGCAATGGCCTGCTGTGAGTACATCAACACACTTTAATTCCTTTTGGCTTTTCTCAATCGCCGGCCGGACGGATCCGTTTGGCCGGCGGATCGAAATAAGCAGCTTCTTCACCTCACTGATTTGATTCGGGTATTCCGCGCGCCGCTGCCATGCGGCGCGGGAATATGGGAGTGGATTCGGCCTGGTGGCCGACACGGACTTCAAATCCGCTGTAAGGCGGCGATCCCGCCTCTGGTGCGTTCGATTCGCACCCATTTCCGCCAATTGTTCAGAATACCCCCAAAAGAGACGAAGGAAGAAACGCGGCTTCTGCTGCGGGAGACATGCATGGATCGACATATCGTGATTGGAACGGCGGGCCACGTTGACCACGGCAAAACGCTGCTGACCGCAGCGCTGACCGGTATCGACACCGACCGCCTTCCCGAAGAAAAGCGCCGCGGCATGACGATCGTTCCGGGCTATGTTGCGCTGGAGCTTCCGAACGGACTCAAGCTCGGGCTGGTAGACGTGCCGGGACATGAAAAATTTATCAAGAATATGCTCGCCGGTGTCGGCGGTATCGACATGGCGCTGCTGGTCGTTGCAGCGGATGAGGGCGTAATGCCGCAGACGGTCGAGCATCTCAACATTCTGCATTTGCTCGGTGTGCGGCGCGGCGTGGTCGCCATCACGAAGTGCGATATGGTCGAAGAGGACGAAGAATGGCTCGGCATGGTGCATGAGCAGGTGCGGAGGCTGCTGTCCCGCACGCTGCTGCGCGACGCGCCCATCGTGGATGTGTCCGCTGCGACGGGCTTCCATATCGAACAGCTCAAAGATACGCTTGCCTCAGTTGCCGAGACGGTGAAGGAGCGCCCGCCGGTCGGTTTTTCAAGGCTTCCGGTCGATCGCTGCTTTACAAAAAAAGGCTTCGGCACGATCGTGACCGGAACGCTTTGGGCCGGTGCTGTCAATATTGGCCAGCGGCTTGAAGCGCTGCCGCAGGGAACTGAGCTGCGCGTGCGCGGAATTCAGGTTCATGGACAGGCAGTCGAGCGCGCACTCGCCGGCCAGCGTACGGCGCTGAATCTTGTCGGCAGCGGAGCGGAATCATTGGCTGTCGGCTGCTGGCTCGCGGAAAAGAGTCTCCTGCGGCCGAGCCGGAGAATGGATGTCAAGCTCGACCTTTTACCGGATGCGAGTGAGCTTTCCCAGCACGCAAGAGTGCACCTTTTCCATGGTACGGCGCAGGTTTCCGCACGCGTGCGTCTGCTGGACCGGGAGACTTTGCGGCCCGGAATGAGCTGCCTGTGCCAGCTGGAGCTTGAAAAGGAACTGCCGCCGCTGCGCGGCGACCGGCTGATTCTGCGCTCGTGGTCACCGGAGGTGACCATTGCGGGCGCGACAGTGCTCGATGCCGATGCGCCGCGCTACAAGCTCAGCGCACCTGATACCATGCGCCGCATCACTGCCAAGGACGGACGCGATGACAGTTTGACCATTTTGGACCTTCTCGACCGCGAGGCAAAACCGATAGGGCTTGCAGGCCTTAAAAACCTTGCACAGATGACGGAGGAGAACGCTGCTGCCGCGCTTGAGCAGCTCGTGGAGCAAAAGCGAGCCGTCCGGCTCAAAACAGATCCGACGCTCTGGCTGTCTGCCGAGCTTTACGAGCGCTGGTCGATGATCCTGCATGACACGCTGCGTGCGTATCACAAAAAATATCCGCTGCGCAGGGGCTGCCCCATCGCGGAGCTGCGGACCGAGGTTTTCGGCCGCATTCAGACAAAGCACCTGAGCCTGTTGCTTCTATCCTATCAGTCACGCGGCGATATCCGCGTAGACGGTGCCGTGGCGTCGCTGCCGGATTTTTTCCCCTGTCCGGATGAGCGGCAGAGCAATGAGCTTGCGCGCATTGCCGCGACCTACCGCAAGAAGATGTTTGTTCCACCGGTCTGGCAGGAGCTGATGGCCTCCTTCCATATCGTGGATGAGGATGCGCGGGAGTACCTGCCGTATCTTCTTGATAAAGGTGAGATCGAACGCATTGAAAACGACTATTTCTGCATTGACGCCGTTTCTGAAGCGGCGCGGCTGCTCAACGCAAGGTACGATGTATTTACCGTCTCGCAGGCGCGCGACGTGCTCGGCACGACGCGCAAATACGCGCTTCCGCTCCTTGGCGAAATGGATCGCCGGGGCATCACCGCGCGCGAGGGAGAGGGACGGCGCTTCCGCAGCGCAATTTTCTGCGGCGAGCAAGAATAGCGCATTACTATGGAAAAGACGCGCGCTTTGCCCGTGCTGTCCGGGCAGGACGCAAGGCTTTTGATAAAACGAATCAAACAGAAAGGGAGTTGAAGTATGGGTAAGAACGACGCTTTTGAGTACGACGTAGTTTGGCCACGCGGCAAGACCACGTCGGGCGGGCAGAAGCTCGCCAGGCGTCTCGATACGCTCAACGGCAAGGTCGTCGCCGAACTTTGGGACTGGGTCTTCAAGGGCGACATCATGTGCGAAGCGTTCGAGAAGAGACTGAAGGAACTGTATCCTGACGTCACGTTTATCAGCTGGAAGGAATTCGGCGAGATCCACGGCGCAAATGAGCGCGAAGTGCTCGCGGACCTTCCGAATAAGTTCAAAAAATTTGGGGTAGACGCCGTTATATGCGGCGTGGGCTGTTGAGGCTCATGTATCGCCGCCGTGACGCGGTGCAGCATCCTGGTTGAGAAACTGGGAATCCCCACAGTTACCCTTTGCTGCGACGGTTTCTATACGCCGGGTAAGTTCACCGCAGCCGGTGAAGGCTTCCCGACCCTGCCGTTCGCACAGCATCCGGGCCACGTTAACGTGACGCCGAATGAGAAGGTGTTTGAAAACGCCTACAATATTATGGCCGATCAGGTCGTCAAGGGCTTGACAGTGCAGCCCAAGGATGGCAAGGCCGTGCGCGAGCCCGATATGCGGGATATCATTTATTCGGGCACGTTTGAAGAGATCAACGAATATTTTATCGACAACGAGTGGAGCGAGGGCATGCCCATCGTTCCGCCGACGATCGAAAAGGTCGAGGAATTCCTCAGGTTCACGCCACGCAAGCCTGATGAGGTGCTGGGTATCCTGAAACCTGAGAATCGTCAGGCAACCGTTTGGAACGTCGCGGTCAACGGCGTTATGTGCGGCTGCCGCCCGGAGTATATGCCGGTGCTGGTCGCGCTGACAGAGGCCATGTGCGATCCTTACTTTGGTCAGGAGCATCTGGGCCATACGCCGGGCACTGAGGTGATGATTATCCTCAGCGGTAAGATCATTAAGGAACTGAACTTCAACTGCACGCAGGGCGCGCTGCGTCCCGGCTTCCAGGCGAACACCTCGGTGGGCCGTTTCTGGCGTATGTATCTGCGCAATGTTGCGGGCCTTCTGCCGCACAAGTCCGATAAGGGCTGCTTCGGCGACAACTTCCGTATTGTGCTGGCCGAAAACGAGGAGTATCTTGAAAAGATCGGCTGGCAGCCGTATAGTGTTGACCGAGGTTTCAGCGCGGGCGATAATGTGATCACCATCATGACGTGCACGGAGCGCACACAGGGTATCGAGGTCGGTTATCCGACCGCTGAAGGTATCCTGCGCAGCATTGAGCACCGCATGGCGGATAACCACCTGTTCATTCAGTTCTTCTTCCGCGGCCAGCATGTCCGTCCTCTGATCGTCCTTACACCGACCATCATTGACTCGCTTGTGCGCGAGGGTATGACCAAGGCAGACGTCAAGGAGCATATGTTCAAGAATACCCGCTTCCGTCTCAGCAACCTCGGCGGCCGCCTGACCGAGCGCTTTGCCAAGGGAATTGAAGACGGAAACTGGCCGGAGTTCCTTGGTACGAAGGAGCAGTACGGCAAGTTTGAGGTCACGCCTATCGGCTCCCTTGCTTTCTATGATGAGAGCGGCAACTACACCGACGACGGCGACCAGAGATTTGTCCGGATGCTTGCCGAGCCTGACGATATTCAGCTTGTTGTCAGCGGTGACCCGGGCCGCGATCATATGATCATCGGTGCGGAGAACGGCTTTATGGGCTGGCCGACGAGCAAGAAGATCGAGCTTCCGGAAAACTGGAACGAGCTTTTAAAGAAAAAGCGCAGATAACAAAAACGTGCGGCGCCTGTGCGCAGCACGGGCGCCGCGAAATATTTAGGAGGGAATATGAGTCCTGATACTATTTTGCTGCTCTGCCTTGTGTCGGTCGTGGTTGCGATCGTCCTGAGCTTCTGGAAAGATGTCAACCTCGGCTTGACGGCTATGACCTGCGCGTTCCTGATCGGCACGCTCTGCATGGGCAAGTCGGTCGCGGATGTTTACAACTACTGGCCGAACAACTGGGTGTTCTTCCTCATCGCCGGCGCAGTTTTCTATGGCTTTGCGCGTGAAAACAAGACGCTCGACCTCATGGGCGCAAAGATGCTTTACGCCTTCAAGGATAAGGTCACGCTGGTGCCCATCGTCTTTATGGTCATCGCCATGGTGCTTGGCTACCTCGGCGCCGGTCCGGGCACCATTGTTCTGCTTGCCCCGATCGGCTACTCCATCTGCAAGCAGATCGGCATGGACCCGCTGCTGATGGTCTTCGCTATCGACTGCGGCTACAACTGCGGCACGATGAATCCCTTCACCGGAACCGGTGTTGTGCTCTACGGCCTTGTTGAAAGCTCTACCGGCGAAGCGGCTGACCTTGCATTCTCCACCTATTTCCACACTTACATTCTGTTCGTCCTCTGCAAGCTTATTCAGGTCGCGCTGATCTATCTGTATTTCCACTGGAAAAAGCGCGACGGCAGCGAGATCGGCAAGGGCGCTCAGATCGAGGCTCTTCAGACCAAGCCCGAGCCGTTTAACGATATCCAGAAGAAGACCCTGGTTCTTATCTTCATTTCCTTCATCCTGATGGTCGTTCCCAACGTCATCAACACCCTCTGGCCCCTGCCGAAGGAGTCCTTCGCCAAGAGCTTTGTCAAGCTCTGCAAGCCTCATGCGGTGCTGATCATCTTCTCCTTCCTTGCTTCGCTCCTGAAGCTTGCTCCGGCCAAGACCGTGCTCAAGCGCATCCCCATGAACACGGTCATGATCGTCTCCGGTGTTGCCTTCCTGATGGAGCTTGCCAAGGAGAGCGGCCTGAACGATGTGGTCGTCTCCGTGTTTGACGGTTCTTCCTTCCCGAAGTTCCTGCTTGCGCCGATCTTCCTGCTGATCAGCGCATTCCTGAGCGTGTTCTCCAGCGGCACGGGCGTTGTGCTGCCGCTGATGTTCCCGATGGTTCCTGCGCTTGCCGAGGCCACGGGACTCAACCCTGTCACGCTTTACACTGCCGCTCAGATCGGCGCGCTTGCTACGCCGATTTCTCCGTTCTCCACGGCGGGTTCTCAGTTTATCGGCCTTGCCCCGGAGGAGTACAACGGCTACCTTGTCAAGGGACAGCTGATTCTGGCGTTTGCAATGGCAGGCATCGCTGCGGTGATGGCGCTGATCGGCTTCTGCGGGCTCTGGCCTGTGTAAGACGGACTGTTACGGACCGCTTTCAGCATCAGACTCATAGGGTTGAGCAAAACGCGAGTTTTGCAAAGTCGAATCACAATATATATGGTTCAAGCAAGTTAGATGATACTATTTATTGTATGGCCTCATGAGCAAATCGGAGTTTTGCTCATGGCTGTCAGACTCATGAAAAGGGAGGGACAGCTTGCGCTGTCCCTCTTTTTTGCAGCTAAGAGCGGCAGTATTGCCGCGTGGGAAAGGAAACGATATCATGGATGCGATCAAGAATATGCTTTCACGCCGCAGCGTGCGCGTTTATACCGATGAACAGATCAGTGACGAAGCACTGCACACCATCCTTGAATGCGGCCTGTATGCGCCGAATGGGGGCAATCTTCAGATGCCGCGTTTCCTTGTCGTGCAGGACAGTGCACGGATGGAGCGGCTCAACGCCGTTATCCAGCGCGAGCTTGCCTCGCGCGAGCTTGTCGACGGACAGATGATGAACCGCGGTATTCTGCGCGCGCGCAAGGAGGGCTATCATTTCATCCATCACGCACCGACGCTTATCTCTGCCGTTGCGCCGCGTACCTACGGAAACGCCATGGCCGACTGCACCTGTGCGCTGGAAAATATGCAGCTTGCCGCCGCAGCGCTTGGACTTGGCGCGTGCTGGAGCAACCAGCCGCACTGGTTGACGGATGTGCCCGCGCTGCGCGCGTGCTTTGAAGAGCTTGGCCTGCGCGAGGACGAGGATATCTTCGGCAGTGTATCCATCGGTCACATCGGCTATGAGGCTGCGAAGGCTGCGCCGCGCAAGCCGGACCGTGTGCAGCTCGATATCCCGAGAGATCTGGAAAAGTAAGCAACGCCAAGAGAAAAAGCGATGAGACGACTCGTGCGTCTCATCGCTTTTTTCTTGATTTCGTGTAGGTTTTAACGGATCTTATCGATAGAAGTAAAAACGTCCTGCAACAATAAGTTGCAGCAGTTTAAAACCTCTTCGAGGCCTTCGCGGGACAGATCGTCGTAATGGATGCCGCAGCAGACGACTGCGGGTGCATCGTACCGCGCGCAGAGCGCCTGCGCCCAGTGTCCGCTGACGGCGCCGTCACGGTGACCGGCGAACTGCGTGGTCTGTGTAGCTCTGCCTGGCTCTGCGGCGCTGACTGCGCCGATGTGCGGTTTGCAGCCGCCTGTCAGCAGCACGGCAAGTCCGTCGGCAGGGATGTCTATCTGCACGCGGACAGGATGCCCAAGGCATTCTCTTTCCATGACGAGCTGCTTCATCTCATCCCTCCCAGCGCATGAGCGCATCGGGGGCACAGCCGAATTGATCGAGCACACGGCACGCCGCCTGACGGGTCATTTCCTCGAGCGTTTTTGCCCCGCAGTAATAGTTGAGCATCGGCGGCAGGATGACGGCGCCCATCTGCGAAAGCTCGTAGAGGTTGCGCAGGTGGATGGTGCCGAGCGGCGCTTCGCGCGCCACGAGCACGAGCTTTCGCCGCTCCTTGAGTGTCACGTCCGCTGCGCGAAGCAGCAGGTTGTCGCTGTAGCCGCTGTGAATGCCCGCAGCGGTTTTCATGCTGCACGGCACGACGATCATCCCGGCGGTGCAAAAGCTTCCGCTTGCAGGGGCCGCGCCGATATTCCTGTTGTCATGCACCACATCGGCGAGCGCTTTGAATTCCTCCACGCTTATGCCTGTTTCTGCAGGAATGGTCATTTCCGCGCCGCGCGTAAGGATGAGATGGCTTTCGTAGGGCGTCTGCTTCAAAAGCTGCAATACTTCAGCGGCGAGCGGCGCGCCGCTTGCGCCGCTGACGCCGACGATCAGTCGTTCCCGTTTCATCGCTCAGTCCTCCGGAACCCAGCGTGTCGGGTCAAGCTCGAGAAACGGCGCGCGCACGAAGCGGCCCTTCTGCGCGAACGGCACCGTGCAGTCGAAGATCGTCTTGCAGGCGTTGCCGCGGTTGTGCAGATTGGGAGAGTAGCGAGGGTCGTTGCTCGGATCGAGCGGGTGGCAGCGCACGTCGGGGATGGTGATGATATCGCGATCTCCCTGAAAACGCGTGTTCATTGCCCACAGCACGTCCTTGAGGTCGAAAGGATCGACGTCCTCATCGACAATAAAGATGTGCTTGAGCTCCATGAATGCGCTGAACGCAAGCAGCGCGGCCTGACGCTGCTTGCCCTCGTCTGTGGGAACAGACTTTTTGAACTGGAGCACTGCCATATACTTGCCGCCGCCGGGGGAGGCGCAGTAAACGTTCAGAAGCTTTCCGGGCATGGCCTTTTCGATCATGCCGAGAATGCTCGCCTCCGTCGGAATGCCGGCCATGGAGACATGCTCTTCGCTGGGGCCGATACAGGTCTGCATGATCGGCTCGCGGCGGTGCGTCACGGCCTTGACCTTGATGCGCCAGCATTCGCTGCTGGCCGGGCCGTTATAGCCGGGAAATTCCGGCATGGCAAAGCCGGTATGACTGTTCCTGTCCTCCTGCACGCGCTCACCGGTGACGATCTCACCTTCGATGACGTATTCGGCGTGGGCGATGGCCTGCTCGCGGATGGTGATGCAGTCGGTCATCTCTACAGCCTTGCCGCGCACTGCTCCCGCGATGGAAAGCTCGTTAAAGCCGAGCGGCGTCGTGGGCGGCTCAAAGCAGCTTGAGATCTCGATGGCAGGGTCAACGCCGATGCTGATGGAGATGGGCAGATTCTGCCCCAGCGCTTCGGCGCGCTCGGCCATCGCGCCGATGTGACGTGAGCCGGGCTGTAAAAAAACAGAAAGCTCGTCAGGCCCCTGAATGCACAGGCGATGAATGGTCACATCAGATACGCCGGAATCGGGATGGCTCGCATAGCACATGCCGAGCGTGATATAGGGACCTGCATCAACAGGGGTGTTCGTCGGCGCGGGAATGAGACGGTTCAAATCAAAGCCTGGCTCAGTCGCAAGGTGCACGACCTCCTGACACGGAGCGGGACCGCGCAGCGTAACGGGCTGGATGGGATTTTCGGCCGCGCGGCAGAGCAGACGCCCAAGCTCCCTTGGGTCGCAGTCAAGCAGCTTCCCCACGCGGCCGCGGCTGGCAAGAAGGCCGATGAGCACGCGCGCGTCGGGATGACCGGCGATGTTGTGGAAGAGCATGGCGGGGCCTTCCTTTGTAGGGCGCTTGACTGTGCCGCCAGCGCCGACATAGCGGTAAACGCCCGATAGCTCGGCCTCGGGTTTGACCTCCACATCCGTTTCGATCAGCTGGCCGGGGATAGAGCGCAGAAGTGCGAGCGCACTGCGCAGATCATGTACGGAATTCGACATGGACATTCCTCTTTTCTCTGGTTGTGATACTGATTTTATTAAAGCACGGGCCTGCGGCAAAAGAAAAGCAATAAAAAGTTGTGCTGCTGCAACAAAAATGCTATCGGGTTTTTGCAAAAAAAGCCGACTTTCGATTGACAGCGGGCGAGGATTTGCCTAAAATAAAGCTAACAATGTTAGTTGGAGAAGGGAGACGTTATGCGAGGAAAAGGATTGACGGCAGAAGCGATCACGGACGCGGCGTTTGAGCTGCTGGTGGAGAAGGGCTACGGCAATTATACTGTCCGTGACATTGCGGTGAGGCTGGGCGTCCGGGCCGCTTCGCTCTATAACCACATTGACGGCGTGGAGAGCATTGATCAGGAGGTCGGCAAACGCGCTGCAAAAATGCTGAACGAAACGCTGATGCAGGCCATTGACGGAAAGGAGAAGGAGAGCGCGATCGAAGCGCTTGCCTATGCCTATCGCAGCTTTGCGCAGGAAAATCCGGAGCTTTACCGGGCTATCCTCGGACTGCCGGGCCTCGGCGGGAACGACGAGCTGCGAAAGGTCGGGCGCGAGAGCTTTCAGGCATTCCGCCAGATCACCAACCGCTATCAGATCTCGCGGGAAACGGGCGTCCACTTTTCGCGCTGCTACCGCAGCGCGCTGCACGGCTTCATTTCGCTTATGCAATCCGGCTACTATGCCAACAAGAGCGTCGATGCAGAAAAGAGCTTTCGCTTTCTGATCCGCGGCTACGCGCAGTGGCTTGCCTCGCTTGAGGAAGAGAGCATCCAGCGGCGGGAAAATGAAACACCCACCGATGCAAAATAGTTTTTTTAAGAAATGGAGAGATCAACCTATGGCACACGGACCCTTAGACGGCGTGAAGGTGCTGGAATACTGCAGCTTCATCGCCGGCCCTCATTGCGCAAAGATGCTTGCCGATCTTGGCGCGGAGGTCATCAAGATCGAACGACCCGAGGGCGATATTGCGCGTAAGCACGGCCCTTATTTGCACGATGAGGTGAACCCGGAAGCATCCGGTATTTTCCTCTATGAAAACACGAACAAGAAGGGCATTACCCTGAATCTCGAGACGGAGACCGGTCGCAAGATCTTCAAAAAGCTCGTCGCCGAGACCGACATCCTGCTTGAGGATACCAAGGCCGGCACAATGGAAAACCTTGGCCTTGGCTATGAGGAACTCAAAAAGCTCAATCCCGGTCTTATCATGGCTTCTATCACGAATTTCGGTCAGTACGGCCCGTATCGTGATTATAAAGCCTATAACCTCAACAACTATCACGCGAGCGGCGCCGGCTACGTCCTGCCCGCCGCGTCCCCCAACGCCGACCGTGAGCCCATCAAGGGCGGCGGCTACGTCGGCGAGACCGATATCGGCGCCTGCACGTCCGTCGCCATTATGGGCGCGCTGTACTATCGTGAGAACGGCGGTACCGGTCAGTACATTGATATTTCCCGTCAGGAGGCTGAAATGGCGCTGGAGCGCATGAACATTGTGCGCTATTATATGCTTGGCACCAATCCCTCCCGCGTGGGTATCAACCGCGTGCGCGATACGCTGCTCGAGTGCAAAGACGGCGGCTACGTCATGGTTGTCCTCTATCCGCAGAAGCAGTGGGACGGCCTTGTGCGCGCGCTCGGCACGCCCGCGTGGACGCAGGAGGAGCGCTTCCTTGAGCAGAAGATCCGCGACAAGCACTTCTATGAGATGCGCGACCTTCTCCGTGAGGAGGCCAAGAAGTATACGAGTCTTGAACTTTTCTCCATGATCCAGGCCGAAGGCACCGCCTGCGCGCCTGTCTGCTCCGCTGAGCAGACCTTCAACTCCCCCCAGACCAAGGCACGCGAGTTCTTTGAGGAGATCGACCATCCCGTGGCCGGCAAGCTCATGTATCCGGGCATCCCCTACAAGATGTCCGCCACCGCGCCTACGGATAATGTCGGCGCACCGACGCTGGGGCAGAACAACGAAGAAATTCTGAGCAAGCTGGGCTACAGCAGGCAGGAGATCGTCTCGCTTGCGCAGTCCGGCGTGATCTGAGGAAGGGAGGCGGCAGACTATGAGTAAAATGGCATTGGAAGGCATTCGCGTTGCGGACTTCAGCTGGGTCTGGGCCGGCCCGTACTGCACCTCACTGCTCGGCTATCTTGGCGCGGATGTCATCAAGATCGAGAGCATGAAGCGCGTGGATCAGACGCGTCAGGGCTCCATCATGAACGGCGATACCTTTGAGGGCGTAAATTCCTCGCCCACATTCAACAACGCAAACCTGAACAAGAAGGGCGTTTCCATCGACATCACGACCGAAAAGGGTCAGGAGATCGCCCGCCGGCTCGTCGCCCAGTGCGATGTTGTGGTGGCAAATATGCGCCCCGGCAAGATGGATAAGCTCCATCTTGGCTATGAGGACCTGAAAAAGGTCAAGCCTGATATTATCATGCTTGAATCCACGGGCTTCGGCGTGACGGGTCCCTATCGCGGCTTTGCGGGCTTTGCCCCGATCTTCGCCTCCATGGGCGGCCTTGCCAATCTTACGGGCTACACCGACGGCGCGCCGAATCCCATGAGCGGCGTGCAGGACCTGCGCGCGGCTACGCAGGCGGCGTACGCTATCCTTGCGGCGCTTTATCACCGAAAAAAGACGGGAGAGGGGCAGTATATCGACTGTTCGTCCTCTGAGTGCATCACAACGCTCGTCGGCAACGAGATGATGGAGTATACGATGAACGGCCGCTCTCTCGGACGCACAGGCAATACCGACCCCGTCATGGCTCCGCACAACGTTTACCGCTGCAAGGGTGACGACAAGTGGATCAGCATTGCGGTCGGCACGGAGGAAGAGTGGCAGAACCTTGTTCATGCCATGGGCGATCCCGACTGGGCAAAGGACGAAAAATTTGCCGATATGTATGCAAGACACGAAAACAGTGCTGAGCTTGACCGGCACATGGCGGAGTGGACCGTCCGCTACGGACACATTGAGCTGATGCACCTTTTGCAGGATGCAGGCGTTGCGGCAATGCCGTCCTTCTGCGCGACAGAGATCCTTGAGGACCCGCACGTCAAGGCACGCGGGCTGCTTACCACCGTGGAGCACCCGCTGCTCAAGACACAGCATGTTTTCAATCCGCCGTGGAAGCTCTCGGAGACGCCCGCGACCATCCGGAAGCCCGGCCCCTGCCTTGGCGAGGACAATGTGGAGGTCTTTACCGGACTTCTCGGCATGAGCGAGGAAGAGGTCAGAAGACTCGAAGAAGAAAAGACGCTTTACTGAGCGTTCGATAACGGCAGAAGGATGCGCCGTCCGGAACAGGGCGGCGCATTTCCCTGCGGCAGAATGGATGTAATCTTATGGAAATAAAAAAGGCTTTGGAGGGCGTGCGCGTGGCGGACTTCGGATGGGTCTGGGCAGCGCCGTACTGCACATCGCTGCTCGGCTATCTCGGCGCGGAGGTCATCAAGATCGAAAGCCGCAGGGG
>ENA-ORUN01000911-ORUN01000911.1-human-gut-metagenome-genome-assembly--contig:-NODE-911-length-32428-cov-2.648689_pt1 | contig 32428 bp, 30 predicted proteins | sample MGYA00242080_ERZ509209 | MGnify/ENA primary metagenome ERZ509209 (study PRJEB26280, sample SAMEA2338786) | human gut metagenome | biome: human gut; feature: human-associated habitat; material: faeces... | reverse complement strand
GTTGTCTTTGTTTGTCAGGTCAGGAAAAGAGTAGGCAAGTTCTTTGCCGCTTTTATAATAACAGTAGGTGTTGCTTTGAAGGTCTATGGATTGAAGTTCGAGAATCTTGCCTGTCTTGTAAAAGTTGTCATCCAATCCTCCTTGCACGTGATAGGCTTTTGTTCTTCGTTGGTCGTAACAAAATGTATAGCTACGTTCCGGTAGAGTAGGATCGTAGTGTGTTGAGATTAAAAAACGTGTCCCGATCTGTAAAGGGAGAATTTTTGCGTAGTCCTCAGTGATGGTCAACTGGTTGCTATTGATGAGATAGAGCGTGTCGTTTAAGATATGGGCTGGCTGTAAGGATGGAGCTTGTACATAAACGTGCCCGTCCTTGACGGCTATTTCGGTACCTGTCTTGTAATTGATATCCATTCTTCCCAAATCGGCAACATCCAGTTTGCGCTTCCCGACTTCATTAAAGTAGAGATCAAATTTATAGAGCCATTGTTCGATTGACGGAGCTTGCTTGTTTTCTGAATTAACCAAGTCTATTGTTGTCCACAGATGGTTGTTATAATAAGCCATATGCCCGAAAGTTTTCCATGAAGCATCTTGAGGGAGGATACTCTGAAAAAGGAGTTGCCCGTCGTAATCATAATAGTATACCTCATGTCCGGTGCCGATCACGACCAGCCGGTCGTGGACAGGATCGACCGCATAGTCAACCAGTTCGACTGGCTGTCTCGTTCCTGGCAGATGTGCCGTTATTTGTCCGAGAAATTGACCGGAACTGTTGAAATGATAAAGTTGACGATCGCTGACAAGGAAGATGTCTTCCCGGTCGCGCTTGATCATTTTAATCTTGTCCGTTTGTTTTCAAAGGGATGGCGATCACCTCCTCGGCGACATCGGACAGACTTCCTTCCGGTTGACATTGAGGCAGATCGGTAGTATGGATCACTTGATATCCGATCCAGCCGTATAAGGCTATCAGACATATGAATAAAAGATTAAAGGTTTTTCTCATTTCATTTCTAATTAAAAAATTCCTTTGTATAAACGGACGATATTGTCGGTTTATTGCAAGGATCTCTTAATCCTGCAAGAAAATCCAGTTGTTTTCGGAGGAGATATCTTCTCTGTACCGGAATCCTTCCCAAGTAAAATCTTTTAATGCATCCGGATTGGTAATCCGGTTTTTAACGATGTAACGGGTCATTTGTCCACGTGCCATCTTGGCGTAGATTACGATTGTTTCAGCTTTCCCGTTTTTCCAGACTTTAAAATCCGGTGTTATTACACGGACTGATTGTTCTACCTTTTTCCAGTCGAATGATGGTTGTAGGTCCATGCTCCCCAGGTTGATCAGTAGGTTATCGTCGGCTTTCACTTCTTCAATAAGCGGTTCTGTTTGACGGGCACGCCAGTAAATATACATATTCCCTTCTCCTAATTCGGGCAGTTTCACATCATATTCCATCCGGTAAGGTTTGATCAGGTCCAGCGGGCGAAGGAGACCATAACAAATGGAAATGAGCCGCAAATGATCCTGGGCAAAGCGGAAGTCCGCCTCTGTAAAATCTTTGGGATTGATATTCTTGAATACGACACCCGTATAAGCCAATAAAGCTTGTAGCGGTTCTTCTTCTGCAGAATGGAAATTCTGAAAACGGTGGTAACTTTCCAGCATCAGCTTGGGACTGAGCTTTAACATCCTGCCTAATTCTTCGGCGGGATATTGAGCCATGTGCAATGCGATCTCGATTGCTTCCTGGTTGAATCGGGGCGTTGTACCTGCAGGCGCTTTTATTTGGGATGTTCCAGCCATTGTCTTGGCTGGAGATAAGATGATATGCATATTTGTGAATATATTGTTTTTATTATGTAAATATCTCGTCATTTATATCCGGTGCATAAATAAAAGTCGGATATCCCGCACCCATTTCCTGATATAACTGCCTGATATCACGATGCAGACTGCTGATAGCACTACTACTATTCCTCCGATCTGCATCGGTTGCAGATGCTCGCCTAAGAAAAGGACGCCCATGCATACGGCGGTAAGCGGCTCCATGCATCCCAAGATCGCAGTCGTTGTCGAACCTATATAACGAATGGCCAGTATCAGTGTAAGGTCGGATACCAACGTCGGGAGGAAAGCAATCATCAGCACGTCTATCGTTGTGGCCAGATTCGGCATCGGGTCGGGAAAATCTCCTTTTATCGCCAGATTTACCAGAAAGACAATTGCTCCGGAAAGCAGAATATAGAAAGTGGCTTTCAAGCTGTCGAGCCTGGCGATCCGGCTTCGGTTCATACCTACGATGTAGGCTGCATAGGCAATCACTGTAGCCAATACCAACATTAATCCTTTTATATTGATAGAACCTCCCGGCGTATTTCCTCCGCTCAACATATAGACACCGCTTATCGCCATCGCCATTGCCAGCAGTATCGGCATTGTCAGCTTGTCCTTGTAAAATACAAACATGATCAGGCTGACTACCACCGGATAAAGGAAATGGATCGTTGTCGCCACCCCGCTCGGAATATAAAGATAAGCCTCCGTCAGCCAAAGCGCCGTGATGGCATAAAGTGTACCTAAAATAAAAGCGATCCCGAATTCGCTTTTCTGTATATCGAACGGAATCTTTTTCACCCACATCAGTACGGCAACCAGTACGGATGCTAAGGAAAAACGGTAGAACAGCAACGAATCCAAACCTACGCCGTTTTCAAGCGCCGGAATGGAAAAAAGAGGAATCAATCCGAATGTGGCGGATGCGATAAGTCCGTACAAAAATCCTTTTACCTTCATGTAAATTCACTGTCTGTTGAAATGAGGGGACAAAAGTAGCAAATCTTTCTGAACCTTTTCTAATGAAATGGGAATCATGCTTTGCTATTCTTTTCGATTAATTTTGTATGTTTACGGCGTATTAGAAAATGATGGACAGCTAATTATGTCCGGGAGCATGATGAATAACCCTTGTTTAGGGTGTGTGGAAATTAATACAAACTTTATATTATATGAAAATCGGAATCGGTATTTTACTATTATTCTTTGTTACCTCTTTGCAGGCACAGAACATTGTAGGAAAGGTCATAGACAATAAAAAACAACCGGTAGATGGTGCAACCATCGTTTTGCAGGCAATAGATTCTACTTATATAAACGCTTCTATTTCAAATGTAGACGGAACTTTTGTGTTGGATAGCCAGCCTGAAGAATACCGCTTGATCGTGCAGCATCTCTTGTACAGGACTAAGGAAATCGAGGGAAAGGGCAGAGATGTCGGTGTCATTCAACTTGATCCGCAGGATTATGCTTTGGATGAGGTCGTGGTAAAAGCGGAGCGTCCTTTTGTGAAGGTGGAAGAAGGGCGTTTGGGATATGATCTGTCCGTTCTTGCCGGCGACGGAGTGGTGAACAATGCATACGAGGCTCTGACTAAACTCCCCGGTGTAAAAGAGACTAAAGGCGCACTCACTTTGGCAGGTACGGGAAATTTGACGGTCGTCTTGAATGGAAAACCGACAACAATGGACGCCGGACAACTTGAGACGCTTTTGCGCAATACTCCGTTGGATAGAGTGGAAAAGGCGGAAGTCATGTACAGTGCGCCTCCCGAATATCATGTAAGAGGAGCTGTGATCAATATTGTCTTGAAACGCTCGAATGATTATTCTTTTCAGGGAGAAGTCAATGCCGATTATACAAACCAATATTTCAATGGCGGTGGGGCGAACGGTAATTTCCGCTTTTCGACACCTAAGATGGCTATTGATGTCATGTATGGAGCCAATGATGTAAAAAAAATGGAATATATGGATCTCTATTCCAGGCATACATTGAAAAATCAAATATATGATATCAGGCAAAACGAGCAGTTACGGATGAAGTATTGGAACCACAATCTTAGGACTGCATTCGAGTATAATTTGGATGATGAAGATCATTTTAATCTCGCTTATACCAGCAGTTTTACACCTGAGCAGCATAGCAATAGCCTGACTTCCGGTAATTATCAGGCAAGCAATGTTGACAAATATGTCGAAACCCGTATGCACAATGTCACTTTGCAATATCATTCCGGATCTGGATTTGATGTCGGCGGAGATTACACGCATTATACGTCAGATAATAACCAAACTTTGTTTGCGGATTATGCGGATGGTGCTCAAAGCGGTTTCTCTATAATCGGTGGTCAAAAGATAGACCGTTATTCTATTTATGTTGACCGGAAGCGTTCTTTGGCTAAAGAATGGGATTTGGGGTACGGTATGTCTTACCGATTTGCAAAAGACCGTGACTTTCAGACCTATGATAAGGTTACAGGTGATATCCCGACCGAAAATACGGATTCCCGGCTTCGTGAGCAGACTGCCAATGTCTATGTTTCCTTGAGCAAGAACTATGCGACTGGTACATCGGTTTCTATCTCTGCTACAGGTGAATATTATACCATCGGCAATTATCGTAAGTGGGCTGTCTATCCGCAAGCATCTTTGACGTATGTAAAATCTTCCGAACATTTATTCCAGTTTTCGTTATCGACGGATAAGACTTATCCGGGTTATTGGGATATGCAGTCTTCCGTCAGTCATCTGAACGGATATACCGAGCTTTGGGGGACGCCGGGATTGAAACCTTCGACAGCCTATAATTTGAACGGCAATTATATATGGAAGCAAAAGTATATTTTCGGTCTGTTCTTCATGCATACGTCTGACTTTTTCGTACAGACGGGCTATCAATCGACTGACCGTTTGGCATTGATTTATAAGAATACGAACTGGAACTATATGCAGATGTGGGGGACAAACGTCATCTTACCCTTTAAAGCCGGAAATTGGCTGGATTCACGACTTACTTTGGTAGGTATGCAAGTTCACCAGCGTTGCGATGACTTTTTTGATATCCCGTTTAACCGGAGGAAATGGATGTTCAACAGTTCGCTGGATAACACGTTTAAGGTAGGTAAGAATCTGGCTTTCGAATTGATAGGTAGTATACAAACCCCGATGATCCAGGGAACTTTTGACATTGAAACAGTCTATAACCTCACTGCCGGATTGAAATGGAGTTTTGCTAGCGATAGGATAAATCTGTCTGCCCGTTGCAGTGATCTTTTCAACTCGGGCATGCCCAATTTGAAAGTTCGTTTTAATGGGCAACACTTGGATATGAACAACGATTTTTATTCGCGCTCTTTTACCATACATTTCAGCTACCGCTTCGGTGGATATAAGAAGAAAGAAGCCGGGAAGATTGATACCTCAAGGTTCGGACATTAGCATGAGCCTTGTTTATCTTTTAGGATTGTGTGTCGAATGTACTTGTTTCCGTCTTTATGGATAGCATACTGGACAAGTTACAATTTGTCCAGTATGCTATTTATTTTTTGTAAATTATTTCTACATGAGACAATTTGCCGGGAAGGCATTTCATCTCCTATCAGACCGTATATTCCATGCAACAGAGGTTTTACCCGGAGAGCGAGCCGTTCGCCCTCTTCTGTCAGGTAAATTTGTTTGTTACGCCGGTCCGTCGGGTTTCCTCGACGTTCTACCCAGCCTTTCTTTTCCAGATTATTGATAAGATTGGTCAAGCAAGCTTTGTCTTTAGCTGTCTGTTCTGCCAGATATTGCTGGCTGACTCCGGGTTTCTTCCATAAACGATGCATCACCTGGAGCATCTCGAATGTCATGTCGACATTATTGGTTCTCAATACTCTTTGTATGGTTTGGCGAAAGGTCATTCGCGTTTTCAGAATTTGGAGTATTAGTTCGTGTGCCGTTTCGTTATTTGCCATTGCTGTTTACTTTTACGGCACAAAAATAGTGAATATCCTTGAGATATCGGTTAAATGTTTGATTGTCGATTAAAGAATGCGCCGTTCCAATTCGTCCAACATATTCACGCGTTCCAAAGAAAATGTGTTGTCGTGCGTTTGTATATATTCCAAGATTGTCTTGGCTTTTTGCAACATCGCCTGCTCCTCGTCGGGATAGAGATAACTTTCTTCGATCAGGGTCTTGACGGCTATCTCAAGACGGAGGATTCCGCCGTTGTCATCACTGTCGAGTCGACGGACAAGCTCTTCGGGCTGGGCCGTCATAAGGGTAGGACGGTCCAGTTTGAGGGAACTGTATATGGTTTGGATCAACTCTGGAGTATGGCGAGCCGCATTTGTGTTGCGATTCATAATGATCTGAAGGACTACTTTAGCAAGTTCTTCGATCTGTATCATGATGAAGTCTCTCTTAAGCATAAGAAATATTAGCTTTGAAAATTGTCAATTTTCAATTGTCAATTGAATAATGCGGATATCCTTTTTAGGGCGGTCATATTCGTCGCGAGGTTGTCCGGCGATGATATCGAGCACATCGAATCCTTCAATGAGTTCGCCATATACGGTATAGTTGCCGTCCAGATGGTGACAACCGCCTTCTGTGGTGTAGGCTTTTCGTTGTTCTTTGGTGAACAGCAGATGTCCGGGTGTAGCACGTATCATTGAGTCTACTTGGGCGTTGATTTTACGCAGACGTTTTTGGTATTCGCGTTTATTGCTGGCTTTCTGCATACGTAGTTCGGCGCGGACGGGATAGAAGAATTTCTGCATAGCCTTCTCCTTGATATCCTGGTTGGCAATCATTTCCAGCGTGTCCAGTTCACCGCTGGTATAGACTTTTCCTTGTACGATATAGAATTGCGACATATCCGATTTCTTTTGCGGGTTGATGTCGTCGTTCTGGCGAGGAGCAGCCAACGCGCCCCGTTTGTTGAAATGGTGAGGCCGTATCTCCGGCATGATCTCCGAATTTCGGTCTCCGAAACCACAGCGGGCACCGGCGGGAGCATTGCGCGAATCAGGAGCACCGCCCTGTATCATAAATTCAGGGAGTACGCGTGTGAACAGCGTTCCGTTGTATTCGCCCCGTTTGGCACGTTCAATAAAGGTGCGGACGTGGTTAGGGACATCGTCATATAGTTTTGCTTTTAGGGTTCCGACGCTCGTGTTGATGGTGACTATTTTCGCAGGAACCTGTTCAGATGCAGATGTTACGGTGTCCGCATCGCCCTGTCCGAAGATAGGAGAGAGGCAGGCCAACAAGCCTAATAAGATACAATAGCTCTTTTTCATCTTTTAAAATATTTGGTGGGTAAAGATAGTATTTATGTTGTTAAACACAAAGTAAATGGCTACCTTTGCAACCTTTAAGGCAAATTTAAGATTATAACTACACGTATTATTATGAATTGGATTAATGATTTGTTATGGGGCGAGGGCATTGGCCACTCCATACTTCTGCTTTCCTTTGTGATCGCTGCAGGCATACAATTAGGCAAGATCAAAGTCTTCGGCGTATCTTTGGGAATTACTCTTGTGTTGTTTGTGGGGATCATTTTAGGACATTTCGGTTTTACGATCAACCACAACGTGATTCACTTTTTTAAAGAGTTCGGATTGATACTTTTTGTCTATTCTGTAGGTATGCAGGTCGGACCGGGTTTCTTTTCTTCTTTCAAGCAAGGAGGGATTACGCTGAATATGCTGGCGTGCGGTATTGTGTTCTTAGGTGTCTTGACGGCTGTCATTCTGCATTATGCGACCGGTATTCCGATGCCGACAATGGTCGGAATCTTGTCGGGTGCGGTAACGAATACACCGGGATTGGGGGCTGCCCAGCAAGCATTTTCCGATATGCACGGAGTGTCTGACAATACAATTGCTTTGGGATATGCTGTCGCTTACCCTTTAGGGGTGATCGGTATTATCTTGTCTATTATCTTGATTAAGTATATTTTCCGTGTAAGTTTCGATAAGGAGAACGAGCAGTTGAACAGCGAAGATTCTTCTCATACCAATGAGGCCAAGCCGATCTCGTTGATCGTGAAGAATCCCGCTATCTTCAATAAGACGGTTGCCGAATTATCGAACCTGCTGGAACATCGTGATTTTGTTATTTCCCGTGTCTGGCGTGATAGCAACAAGCAGATCGAAATAGCTTCGGCCAATACCGTATTGCAGGAAAACGACAAGGTTTTTGTTATCACGACTGAGACGGATGCCGAGACGATCAAGACCTTTATCGGAGAAGAGATCGATATGGAACGTAAACAGTGGATCCGTATGGAGAGCCAATTTATCAACCGCCGTATCCTGATCACGAAACCGGAGTTGAACGGTAAGCGTCTGGGACAATTGAAATTGCGGAAATTATATGGTATCAATATCACCCGTATCAATCGTGCTGGTGTCGATCTTGTTGCCAAACCTGGGTTGACTTTGCAGGTAGGCGACCGTGTGAACGTAGTCGGTACCGAAACAGCGGTCTCCAATGTGGAAAAGGTTTTGGGTAATTCGATGAAGCGTCTGAATGAACCGAACCTAATTACTATCTTCGTCGGTATTGCGTTGGGTATCGTGCTGGGTAGTATTCCAATTTCCTTCCCAGGTATTCCGCAGCCGGTCAAGTTAGGTCTGGCGGGCGGTCCGCTGGTTGTGGCTATTCTGATCAGCCGTTTCGGTTACCATTATAAATTGATTACTTACACGACACAGAGTGCGAACTTGATGTTGCGTGAGATCGGTATTACACTTTTCCTTGCTTGCGTAGGTATCAGTGCTGGTGACGGTTTTGTCGATACGATTGTGAATAATGGCGGTTTTGCTTGGATAGGCTACGGTTTCATCATTACGTTTGTGCCGCTGATGATCATTGGTTGTATCGGCCGTTATTTCTGCAAGGTCAATTACTTTACGCTTATGGGGCTCATTGCCGGTAGTACGACTGATCCGCCTGCATTGGCCTATTCGAATGCGACAGCCGGAAACGACGCTCCGTCGGTTGGGTATGCGACTGTCTATCCGTTGACTATGTTTCTCCGGGTATTGACGGCACAGTTGTTGATTCTGTTCTTCGCGTAATCGTACTAATTAATATTATGAAACGGGGGCCTGTATTTCTATATATGCAGGCCCCCGTTTCATGATGTGCCAGTCTTCTTTTATAGAAACGTGGCCTCTTCTTTCATACATATGAAATCCGGATTACTTTTTTGTATGTTCTGTTGCTGTCGGAATTTGCTCTGTGGTTACCGGTGTTTGCTGTGTGCTGTCTGGTACGGTGGGGCGCAGGGGGATCAGAGGATATTTCTTCCGTCGCCGGAAAATATCGGAGAAGCGGGTAAAGTCTTTCTTATACATGATACCTACGCCCTGTGTTGTCAGGGCTTGTTTTAGAATCATATACATGTCGTTGGCATGGTTGTAGGCTTTCAGGCGGATATCGCCGCTGGGCGTCAGCAGATATTCGAGGTCGAACTCACCGATGAAGGCATTCTTCTGATTGTTGATCGTACTGTTTTTGTACCCGAAGTTTCCGTTGAATATGAGGCGGTTGTTTAGTAATTGGCTGGACAGCAGCATTTCTACTTCCGTATCTTCGATACCGTCCTGGCTGGTCCGGATATTTGTACCGAGTTGCACTTTGTCGGTGAAGCTATTCATGATACTGGATATTTGGGAAGAAAGGGCGGATGAGGCCACTGCGCTGAAATCATTCGATTTATATTGCGCATTGTATTCCGGCGTATAGAATTTGTTCAGAACCAGCAGATAGATAATTTGCCGGGTCATCATGTCTTCTGTATCGACCAAACTTTTGACCTGCCGTTGGAGTTCTTCGTTGGAGCTCGGCAGTTCGAGGTCGAACGAGATAGTCGGGTTTCTCAGCACACCGTCTAATTTCAATACGCAATTGACCGGCGTATTGCGTCGGGAGCTTTCGTACGTCAGACTGGGATCCAGGTCCTGTATGTTGGCTGTTACGTTATAGATGGCATTTACATTCATCGTTGCCTCGAAGGGATCTCCCCGGAAATTGATAATACTGCCATCCCGTATCTTGAAGTTTTTATGGATGAGTTGTTGTAGGCTGAAATTATAGTTTCCTTGTACGATCCCGATGTTTCCATACATGCGCAAGTCGGTTTTCGTCCCGTACTGTATCTGGAGGCTTCCGTTGCAGTTACCTGTTATTTTATCGCCTGCGACCGGATCCATAATCAGCTCTATATCGGCATCCGGTGTGATGTCGAGAAGGAAGTTCATGCGCAATTCCGCCCCTTCGTCTTCGTTTTTGAAGATAAGAGGTTTAATGGAATCGGCCGGTTTGGTAAGTGCCATTTCCCGCAATTCTTTTTTATTCACGAAAGTGATGAAATCATATTCTGCCGCGGAAGAATTGTTCATGAAGTCGAGTTTGACGGATGTCTTGGGATCGCTTCGCATATTGATATCGAAGTTGATCAATTGCCCGTTCCCTTTTATGGAGGCTGTCCCGGTTCCGAAAACGGTTCCGAATATCAGTGGATTCTGTTTTTGGGGGGCATCGAATACCAACATATTGTTTGTCTGGACTCCTACATCGAAGCTGACATCTTTGAAATGTTTGTGATTGACGGTCAGATTAACCTTTGCCGAGTTGCCGAATTTGTCATGCACCGTTACGTTGCGTCCGATGATCGCTCCCGGTGTCAGATGGATGGAGTCGGAGAAAGTGTAGTAGGTGTTCAGATATTCGATACCCAGCCCACCATCGAGAACAAAGGCGTCCCCCTCTACATTCAACGCCTTGAACGGCCCGTGCAGATGGATATTCCCGAAGCCCCGTCCTTGCATGTTCTTAGCGATATTTTCGACGAAAGGATGCAGGAAAGCCAAGTTCAGGTCGTTTGCCCCGAAGAAGAGGGAAAGGCCTGCATTTTTGCCGACCGGATAGACATAGCCGCTCACATCAGTCCAAGTCGTATCGTTCTTGTAGATGCTGCCTAACATCAGAATACCTTTTTGCTGGTCGTCCCATTCGCTAAAAAGGTTGAGGCGTCCTAATTGTACTTGGTTGAACGAGAAGTTTTGTACTTCGAGATCGGTGTTTAGCATCCGACTGCCGTAGAGGTCGGTAATGTTGAAGGTTCCGGTAGCCTTTCCGGCAAATTGAAGTACTGGGATATTCAGAATGTCAAAGATATAGCTCAGTTCTACTTGTTTCAGATCCAGTAACAGTGTATCGGCCGGATCTTTTGAAACTGTTCCTTCCATGTGGAGATATTCGGTGCCATTGGAGACGGAAAAGTCTTGTATCCCAATCTTGCCGTCTGCAATGGTGATAGTAGACGGGGCTATGTGCCAGGTGGAATCGTTCAGGATCAGCGGACTCTTGTTCAGTGAGATTTCCGTACGTAGTTTGGCAGGTCCTTTTTCCTGTTCTTCCTCGATGAAGAGTGTGGAGGCGGAGAGGTCTGCTTTAAACAAGCGTTCTTTGTTGTTGGCCCAGCTGATCTGCGTCTGTATCCGGTTGTCTTTTGCATCGGCTTTCAGGTCCATATAGTTACGCAATCCTTTGGCATTGTAGTTGGTTGCCTTGAGCTTCAAGCTTACCCTGTCTTCCGGGTTGTCACAGGTCAGATAGCCGGATTCGAACATGGACTTGCCGATGTTGAATTTAGGCAGATAGGCCTCGAAGCGGAAGCGGTTGTACAGGTTATTGTAATGTCCTGTGATACGTCCTTGGGTCAACATCGTAAAAGGCAGTTTCAGGGTGTTGGATATGGCTTCCGTATTTTCGATAGTCAGCAAGAGGGAGAAATTGTTTTCCATCACCTTCTGTTTCTTTTGCGTGACGTTGATCAGAGCCGGGATATACCCCTTTAATGTTTGCATAAGGCTGGGAATGATTGTCGTGAAGGAATAAGCACCCGTCACTTCGCCGTTCAAGACGTCGGAGGTGATGGTCAGATGACGGTCCAGTGAATGCCCCGTAGCCTCTACCTTGAACTTTTTCAGGAAAAAGCTGTCCGGCTTGGTCTTGAAGGAGAGGCTGTCAAACGTAATGCTCCCTTCTAGGTTGTCGATATTGTTTCCCGTGAAGTCGGCATTCAGTGTGCAGGAGATATCCGGAGCCTCGTATTTATTCGTCAGATGGAGGCTGTCCGGATGGAAATGTTCCAGACGTGAAGTGAAGTTGAACATAGAATTTTTGCCTTCATGCAGGAATAGCCCTTCGGCATACAGTTTGCCGTTCGGATCGTTGATGTCCAACACTCCGTTGAACCCGTTTTTCTGGAAATTACCTGACAGGAGTATGTTTTCATATTTGTAGCCTTTGTATTCGAACTCGTCTATATTCGCCTTTATGTTACCTGAAAACGACCCGTTGGCAGGACGGTGTGTGTCCAGCGTAACGGCTAACTTGGCTGTTCCATACGGATTACCGTCTGGAAAAAGTTCATTCAGGTGCAAGGGGGAAGTCGAAAGGTGTCCTTTCAGGTAGGCGGCGATATTCTTCTCCTTGTCGTTTCCGAATATCAGGTCGGTCTGGACGGAACCGATCGCCGACGAGAACTTGCCGAAAGCGACCAGGTTGTCGAAGAAACCGGATATCTCTCCGGTAAAGTTGATCGTGCCTAACTTGACGATCGCATCCGGCAGCTTGACTGGGCGTTCGTTGAAGTTGTTAGCAAGGCCCGAAATTCCTTCGGTCGTGATATACATCTTATTGACTTGTCCGAAGATATAAGCGTCTTCCGGGTGTGTGATTCCTTTCATCTCCATCTTGCCGACAAAAAGCATCTTGTCGCTGTATTTCAGTGTCAGCCGTTTCAAGCCGATATTGTTTATGTAGCCCGATGCCTCGGCCGAAAGTTCGATGGTTTCCGAGAAGTTGCGGAATGCCGGGACGAAAGCGGAGAGGTCTTTCAGGCAAATTTGCGAAGGTGCGATATTCAGTTCGACTGGCGAATGATCCAGTAAATCGGATGCACTAACTGCTTCTCTGGTATGGATATGGGCGCGGTCTATTTTAAGATCTGTTTCTGGCAGCTTGATTTCAAAGTTGTTAATGATCGCGCTGTCTTTGTTGGCTACGATGTTGAGCGAAAGCTTGTTCAGCGAAAAGCCCGAAGCCTCGTCGAAACTCATCTTCTTGATATTAGCATTGAGGCTGTCCTTGTTGAATGCCTTCATAGAGATTTTGGCACTTATATTGCGGATGTCAATATGTTTGGCATTGAACTTTCCGGGGGTAGTGGCTGCATTCTTCACATCGTAACGGAAATTTCCCCGGCGTATTAAGATCGAGTTGAAACGCAGGTCGATATTGGATTGCTTTTTTACGGTGTCTTTGCTGGCGAAAGCATCGATGACGAATTGCAGGTTCAACTTATCTGCCGGCGTTTCCTTATGCAAGTTGACGGAGAAACCGAACAGGCGGACTGTCGAGAACACGATCCTGCCGTTTAACAAAGGCAGGATTTCGAAACCTGCCGACACATGGTTGGCATCGAACAGTACGGTTCCGCTTTCATCTTCGAGATACAGATTTTCCAGTACCAGGCGGTTGAACCATTCGATGTCTACATTCCCGATCCGTACGGGCACACCTAAACGCTCGGATAATTCTCTCGTTGCCGTCGTTGCCACTTTTTGCTGCACATAGGGAATGCGCAATAAGATGGCCGGAGTTGCATAGAATATCCAGAACAGAGTGAGCAGGGTGACAATTATGTATTTAAGTCCTTTGATATCTTTACTATATTTAAGCACAAAACTACAACAATATCCCGATAGATTTCGTTAATTTGCACAAAAATTGAAACGAAGATATGAGTGTGACAATCTTAGGAATCGAATCATCGTGTGATGATACTTCCTCATCTGTAATACGCGACGGCGTGATGTTGTCGAATGTAATTGCCAGTCAAGCTGTTCACGAAGCCTACGGCGGTGTTGTTCCCGAATTGGCTTCCCGCGCACATCAACAGAACATTATTCCGGTGGTTGCCGAAGCGATCAAGCGTGCCGGTATCGATAAATCCGAATTGAGTGCCGTTGCTTTCACCCGTGGGCCAGGTTTGATGGGGTCGTTGTTGGTCGGAACTTCTTTTGCCAAAGGTTTGGCGGCTTCGTTGGACATTCCGATGATCGAGATCAACCATTTGCAGGCGCATGTGTTGGCCCATTTCATCAAGGAGACGCCGGAAGACGATCATGCTCCTTCGTTCCCGTTCCTTTGCCTGTTGGTATCTGGTGGAAACTCGCAGATTATCAAGGTGAACGCATACAACGATATGGAGGTGATCGGACAGACGATCGACGATGCTGCCGGTGAAGCGTTCGACAAATGTGCGAAGGTGATGGGGCTGGGGTATCCTGGGGGACCTGTCGTGAATCGCCTTGCCAACGAAGGAAACCCGAAGGCTTTTACATTTAGCAAACCGCATATCCCCGGTTACGACTATAGTTTCAGTGGGCTGAAAACCTCTTTCCTTTATACCTTGCGTGACAAACTACAGGAAGATCCCGATTTTATCGAAAAGAACAAGCAGGATCTTTGTGCCTCTTTGCAAGCGACGGTGATCGATATCCTGATGAACAAATTGCGCCGGGCGGCGAAAGATCTGGGCATTAAGGAGGTTGCCGTAGCTGGTGGCGTATCGGCCAATTCCGGCTTGCGGGACGCATTTCTTGACCATGCGAAACGTTTTGGCTGGAAGGTGCATATCCCGAAATTCTCTTTCACGACGGACAATGCGGCAATGGTTGCCATAACGGGGTATTACAAATATCTCGACAAGCAATTTTGCCCGATGGATGCGGCTCCCTTTGCAAGGGTAGAGGTGAAACTAAGGTAACATGTTGGTCGTTTCATGGGCATGAAACAAAAGTTTCCCCTGCATGAAACAAAAGTTTCCCCTGCATGAAACAAAAGTTTCCTACAGGGGAAACTTTTCATAAGATATAGGAACAAGGTAAAGAAGATACGAATGGTTATAGAAAAAGAAATAGGTGAGTTGCTTCGTTCCCGCCATCTGACGATGGGAACGGCTGAAAGTTGTACCGGCGGATATATTGCACATCTGATTACACGTGTGGCTGGCAGTTCCGATTACTTTTGTGGAGGAGTCGTTTCCTACAGCAATGAAGTGAAGCACCATGTTTTAGGCGTTTCGGAAGATAGCTTGGCGCAGTACGGGGCAGTCAGTCGTCCGGTCGTCGAGCAGATGGCGTTAGGTGCGATCCGTGTGTTAGGTTGCGACTGTGCGGTTGCCACTTCCGGCATTGCCGGTCCTGGTGGAGGTACGCCGGAAAAGCCGGTCGGAACTGTCTGGATTGCTGCCGCCCTGAAAGACATGGTCGTATCAGAATGCTGTCATTTCGGGACAGAGCGTGAAGATAATATCCGGTTGGCGGCGAATACGGCGTTGAGGATGCTGCAGCAGTTGCTATAAAATATGTTTCTCATTATTTATTGGCCTTTAGATGTGAAACATCCTGTATAAAACATCCGGTTGTTTTCTCGTGCCGTTTGGTTGGACACTTTGAATTGCGGAAAGGCCTGTTCCAGCCTTAGCACCAATGTGTCGCCTAAAGATGTATATAAACTGTCGGCGGTCGAATTATAGGGAAGACTGCCGAAATAGCAAAGATGATTTTCATTCATGAAAAGATCGGCGCCTAACCAACCTTTTCGGATACCCCATTCGGTTGAATCGGGGAGGGAAACATAGAGGTCGAGACTGTCCGATTGTACCATCAGGTTCAACGGGGCGTTTTTGTCGAATGACTTGCGCAGACGATCTTGGTCGGGTAGCAGGTAACTTTGCCGGTTTCGTTGGATTTGGGCGACTTCTTCGAGTAGTTTCTTGCTGTAACTTGCCACCCATATGCCCTCGTGTTGATAATAACCGAAAAAACGGTTTCCGGTATCCGGGTAATAGGTAAAAGTGATGCCGTCCCTTTTTTGTTCCTGCGGAGCGAACGAGCCGAAAGCCTTTTGCAATGTGTTTTCCTCTATCCGGCCGACGAGGTTGTTTCCCGCTTGTGCATAAAGGATAACTCCCTGTGGATGGAAAGATAGAAGTAACCACGGGATACTCCGGTTGTTTTGGATGATGGAAAGGTAGATATCCGGAATCTTCGAGGCGAAAGCATCCCGTTCCGAGTCTCGGGATAAGATATATTTGGTGAAAGCGGCAGGGCGATTTACACTTAGGATCGCATCCGATGCCGGGGCGACTAAGGTATATAGATCAGTCCGCACCGTATCTTTCTCTTTTTGCATTTTGCCTAAAAAGAACCAGACTGCCACCAGTGTAGCGAGAGCAGCTATAACGAATGTCACTATTTCTCGCTTGTCAGCTTTCATTGTACGTTATGTTTTCTTGGGACTCAGGAAATATTTACACCAAGGTTTGAGACCACATTCTTCGCATTTGGGCTTGCGGGCGATACAGGTGTAACGTCCGTGCAGGATCAACCAGTGGTGGGCGATCGGGATTTGTTCCTCCGGGATGTGCTTCACCAACTCCTTTTCCGTTTCCAACGGGGTTTTGCTGTTGTTTGTCAGGCCGATGCGGTTGGCTACGCGGAACACATGTGTGTCGACAGCCATTGCCGGCTTGTTGTAGACGACCGAGGCTATGACGTTTGCCGTCTTGCGGCCTACGCCGGGCAACTTTTGCAACTCGTCGATATCGGATGGTACGACACCGTCGAAATCGGACATCAGCATCTTCGCCATGCCGACTAAATGTTTTGATTTATTGTTGGGATAAGATACGCTTCGGATATATTCAAAGATCACTTCCGAAGTAGAAGCGGCCATGACTTCGGGGGTCGGAAAATCCCGGAAGAGGGCAGGAGTGATCATATTCACCCGTTTATCCGTACATTGGGCGGACAGGATCACAGCGATAAGCAACTGATACGGGTTGTCGTAATGCAGTTCCGTTTCGGCGACCGGCACATGCTCGTTGAACCAATTCAAGACTCCTTTATATCGTTCCTCTTTGCGCATATATTATTTTATTAGTGACATGAAATTTTTACCAAGAAGCAATCCTAAGAATACGGCTAACAATCCTAACACATTGCTGGCGATCAGGTTTAAAAGTGCCAACTTATATTCGCCAGTTTTCATCAGCGACATCGTATCTAGTGCAAACGAAGAGAATGTGGTAAATCCGCCGAACAGCCCGGTGAAGAGAAATACTCTTGCGCCCGCAGATAGATTACAAGTTTCGGCTATACTCCAACAGAAGCCGATGAGGAAAGAGCCGATCACATTGACCGAAAGTATCCCGAAAGGGAAGGAGTGTAGCATCGAACGCTGTACCCACGTGGAAACTCCGTAGCGGAATACGGTGCCGATTGCCCCTCCTGTTATAAGTAGTAAAACCTTTATCATACCATTTACGTTTTTAGTGTGTTTTTCCCCGGGCTGGTTAAGGACCCGGGGAAGATGGTAAATGATTTAGGTTCTCAACTTAATTGGCTGACTCAAACTGTCTCAGAAAACGGACATCGTTTTCGGAGAACATGCGTAAGTCTTTTACTTGGTATTTCAGGTTTGTTATACGCTCAATCCCCATTCCTAAAGCATAACCGGAATATACTTTGCTGTCGATACCACAGTTTTCAAGCACATTCGGGTCTACCATACCGCAACCGAGAATTTCCACCCAACCGGTTCCTTTACAGAACGGGCAGCCTTTTCCACCACAGATATTACAAGAAATATCCATTTCGGCAGAAGGTTCAGTGAACGGGAAATAAGATGGACGCAAGCGGATTTTCGTGTCTGCGCTGAACATTTCTTTGGCGAAGAACAGTAATGCCTGTTTCAAGTCGGCGAAAGAAACGTTTTTGTCCACATACAAGGCTTCTACCTGATGGAAGAAACAGTGTGCGCGATAGGAGATCGCTTCATTACGATATACACGTCCCGGACAGATAATACGGATAGGAGGCTCTTGATTCTCCATGACACGTGTTTGTACGGAAGAAGTGTGTGTACGAAGCAATACGTCCGGATTATGTTGGATAAAGAAAGTATCCTGCATGTCGCGGGCAGGGTGGTCTTCTGCAAAGTTCAAAGAAGAGAATACATGCCAGTCGTCTTCGATTTCCGGTCCTTCAGCAATGCTGAATCCTAAGCGTCCGAAGATGTCGCAGATTTCTTTCTTTACGAGTGAAAGCGGATGGCGAGTACCTAATTCGATAGGATAGGATGTACGGGTGAGGTCGATGTCATCATTCGTCGTCTGTACATTCTCAAAGCTGGCTTTCAGCTCATTAATTCTATTTTGGGTTGCCTCTTTCAGCTTGTTGAGGTGCTGGCCGACTTCACGCTTCTGATCTGCCGCTACATTGCGAAAATCATTCATCAGCAAAGATATTTCACCTTTTTTGCTGAGATATTTAATGCGTAATGCCTCCAGTTCTTCAGCGTTTGCCGCTTTCAGGTTCTCTACTTCCTTAAGCAGAGCGTTAATCTTATTGATCATTTCTAATCATTTTTATTTTCAACGTGCAAATTTACTCCTTTCTTTGAATACTGCAACCGATTACGGCGGGTTTTTTTGAAAAAAGGGAGTCAACTATTCTCTTTTTATCAGAAATTGTAAGCTACGCCGATACCTAAAATATCTTTGAACTGAACTTTGGCGCCGCGTTTTTTGCCTTCATCATTAAAGGTTTTCACGTCGTTGTCGTATTTGAGCGTGGTGTTGAGTGTAGCATTGAGGTATTTGTTAATTTTCATGTTGATCAGAACATCCCAGTTCACGTCTACGTTACCGAACTGCTTATTATAAGGAGTAAAAAAGTCCACGTTTGTGATCAGGTTCACGTTCTCCATGATTTTTTGCTCTGCTTTAGCTTTAATATAAATATAAGCCCCGATCTCAGCCCGAAAACGGTCGCCGGGATCGACACCGAATGCACCTTCATTGGACAGATAGCCGTCTTTCACAAATGTAAAAAACAGGTAGCATTCGCTTTTGTTTACCCAGACTTCACAGATCAAAGTTATTATCCGTTCATCTTACCGTTTTCTTTTGAGCGGCAACCGAGGGAAGAGCTTTCTAAAACGGATCAAATGACTCGTGATGTTGCTGCCCGCAATGATGATTGTCACGGCGAGAATAATTAATAATATCCCGCAACCGATCCTTGGTGTCAAGGTTTCGCCGAACACGGCAACCCCGAAAAATACAGCTGTGACCGGCTCTAGTGCTCCCAGTATGGCTGTCGGTGTCGAACCGATATACTGGACAGCACTAGTTGTACAAAGGAATGAAATGGCGGTAGGGAAGACGGCAAGCGCGATCAGGTTTCCCCAAAGATACCATTTGTCCACAATATAAAGGTCTTTCCCGAACCCGACACGGACAAAGAATAGAGATACGCCGAAAAGCAGTATGTAAAAAGTCAGCGGAAGCGTAGCCACGTTTTTCAGTGTCGATTGGTTCACTCCTATTATGTAGATGGCATAGGAGAGAGCTGAAGCCATAACCAGCAAAACACCGGTGAGACTGAGTGTTGTGCCATCACCGCTTTTATAGAGCAGACCGATACCTGATAGTGCCAGTAAAATGCAAAAGACTGTTTGTAAGGTTAGTTTCTCTTTGAATACAAGTGCCATAATCAATGCGACCATGATCGGATAGACGAAAAGAAGTGTAGAAGCAATCCCGACTTCCATATAATTGTAACTTTGGAACAAAGCTAATGAAGAAAAAGCAACCAATAGCCCCATGACAATCAGTGGAACTGCTGCTTTATGTTCTATTTTGAAACTTCTCCCTCTCCCTTTAATCATCATGCCTAGTATGGGAATTGCGAACAAGTACCTGAAAAAAAGAACCGAATCAGGATCCATTCCGTCTTTATACAGTGGAAGAGCAAATAGTGGGTTAGTTCCGTAAGTTGCAGCGGCGATCGCTCCCAAAAAATATCCTTTTACCTTTGCATTCATGTCATGTAGAATTTGAGGTGCAAATGTAATAATATATATTGATCTTTTTTGTTCTGTTAAAATCTGCAATTTGTAATTTCCTGCCCTTGTATCTCTCCCTTTTGGAGGCTGGACAGGGAAGGAAGCGAAACTACAGCAGCTTACAATAATCCCTGCAAAAAGTTATTCACATTCGGATACCTATGAGAGGCAAAGGCATTTGCTTAGTCAAATAATAAAATAAATGTTTCCGGGCATTGAAATAAAAAGAGGATAAATATTGGGGGAGGATACCCGGGAACATTCTTTGTCTTTAATTTATTTTGACTTTTTCCCCTGATGGGCTACGGCATCCATTAGTTTTTTGATTTCTTCCGGATCGCCGAGGAAATAATCCTTCACGAAATTCAGATTATCGTCAAACTCAAATATATACGGTACGGCAGTCGGCAGATTGAGATGTACGATTTCGTCGTCCGGAATGTTTTTTAAATATTTGATGATCCCGCGTAGGCTGTTCCCATGAGCGGCAATCAATATCTCATCGGAAGTTTCGAGTGAAGGGAAAATCTCCTCTTTCCAATAAGGTAGAATTCGTTCTACCGTATCTTTCAGCGACTCGGTACGGGGAAGCTCGTTATCGGGTATATCTTTATAACGGAGTTCGAAACGTGGGTTGCGTGGGTCGTCTTCTTTAAGGGGTTTGGGAGCAATGTCGTAACTCCTTCGCCAGATCAGTACCTGTTCATCCCCGTACTTCTCGGCCGTTTCGCTTTTGTTCAGACCTTGTAGGGATCCGTAATGTTTTTCGTTGAGCCTCCATGATTTGTCTACGGGAATCCAGTCCCGGTCCATGCGGTCCAGAACGCAATTCAGTGTTTTGACCGCACGTTTTAGGTAAGAGGTATAGGCTTTGTCGAATTTGAAATCATTTTCTTTCAACAGGTCGCCGGCTTTTGAAGCTTCTTCGATGCCTTTTTCGGTAAGATCGACATCGGTCCATCCGGTAAACCGGTTTTCCTTGTTCCAGATACTTTCCCCGTGACGGAGCAATACTATTTTTTTCATATTCTTCTGTTTTTACATTTATATATATAACAACAGGACGAAGGCGATGGATTAGAGCTGCTTTTTCATTAATCTGTAAAAGTGGTTATATTATCTGTAATCCGTATACAGTCCGGTTATTATTATCCGTCTATTTTTGCAATTATAAAAGCTTGTCTGGTATTTTATCGAAAAAGTAGTATATTTGCAGGCAATAATTTAAGAATCAAAAAATTGTGGAGTATGCCTTTGAAGCGTTTCGGAGTCTCGTTGGAGGATAACCTGCTGGAGTCGTTGGATCAGTATGTGAGCGAGAACGGTTTCGCCAACCGTTCGCAGGCGATCCGTTTTCTGGTGGAGAAGAATGTCGCTGAAAAGAAATGGCAATGTAACCATATCGTGGCAGGTACGATCATTCTTATGTATGACCAGGTAAAAAAAGAGATTACTTCCCGGATTGCCGATATTCAGCAAAATTATCAGGATGTTATCTTGTCTTCTTCCCAATATTATGTGAACCGGAATTTTTGTCTGCACATTGCAACCGTGATGGGCACAGCTTACCGTCTGACTGAGTTGTCGGACCGGTTGACTACGATAAAGGGGCTTAAGCATGGCAAGTTGGTTATGAGCCGGGCCGATTAGATATATTTTTTACCCGTATGGTAGCACGAATTTTGAAAAGTGTAACACGATTAAATAACAATAGAAATTTAATACATAAAAGTGAGATATGAAAAAAGTAATTTTACTTGCTTCCGGGCTTTTGTGCAGTTCGCTGGTCTTTGCAAGCGATCCGGCTGCAATCGATAGCCTGATTAACTTGCAGGGAGTTGTGATTTCAGCGAATAAGGTACAAGTGAACCGGAGTAGTGTGCCGCTTACTATCTCGGTGATAGACCGAGAGCAAATCGAAGCGAGCAGCGAATCGGCACTGTTGCCGGTACTTTCCCAACATGTACCAGGATTGTTTGTGACGCAAAAGGGAATTACCGGTTTTGGAGTTTCGGAAGGAGCGGCAGGTACGGTTAACATTCGTGGTGTCGGAAGTGGAAATAAGGTTTTAATGCTGTTCGACGGGCAACCGCAATGGGCTGGAGTGTTCGGACATTCTTTGCCTGATACCTATGTGGCTTCGGATGTAGAGCGCGTGGAAGTGATTCGTGGTCCCGGTTCTTTGCTGTATGGTTCTAACGCGATGGGAGGGATTGTCAATATCATTACCCGTCATCATAAACAGGAAGGACGGCGTACGCAGGCGCGTGTGATGTATGGCTCTTACAATACGCAAAAATATATGGTGAATAATGGTTTTAACGTAGGTAAATTCAGTAGTTTTATCTCGATAAATCACGATCGAACCGATGGGCATCGACCAAATTCGGATTTTAACATCACAAATGGTTTTGCTAATTTAGGATATGCTTTCAATGAGCATTATAAGATGACAGGTGATGTAAGCCTTGCCAAATCGAAGTTTCAAAATCCTGGTAAAACATTTGAGCCTGTTATAGACAATAAAATGAATATTTTGCGTGGAACAGCTTCTATGGCATTGGAAAATAATCAGGGTAAGATGAGCGGGGCCTTGCGCCTGTTCTATAATTGGGGAAACCATAAAATCAATGATGGTTACAATCCAGGAGAAGAGCCTTTGACTTATCTTTTTCGTTCTGACGACCACAACGTGGGAGTCCAATTGTATGAATCGTTCCGTTTGTTTAAGGGGAATAACTTTACTGTCGGTGTGGATTATAAAAACTGGGGTGGACATGCTTGGAATGACAATAATGACGGTTCAAAAAAAGAATTGGTGGATAAAACGGTGAATGAAACAGCCGGATATGCCATCATGCAACAAGAACTTTTTGGCATATTGAGCCTGAATGCCGGTGTCCGCTATGAACACAGTAGCACTTATGGAGGCGAATGGGTTCCGCAGGGAGGAGTTACGGTACGTCCGTTTGAAGGAAATACGATCCGTGCATCTGTCTCTAAAGGATTTCGTAGTCCGAATATCCGCGAAATGTATATGTGGGGAGCTGCCAATGCAGATTTGAAACCGGAGAGTATGGTAAATTATGAAGTTGCTGTCGGACAGTCTTTTTTAGGGGGCGACTTGTATACTGAGCTGACAGCTTTCTTTATCGATGGGAAAGATATGATTTATTCCGTAAGCGTGAATGGGGACGGTAGACCTCCTTATAAGAATTTGAATACAGGAACCTTTACGAATAAAGGTATAGAGTTTGAAGCTCGCTATCAGATTTGCAAAAATTTGAACCTGGATATGAACTATAGTTATCTGCACATGAGCAAACCTATTCCTGGAGCCCCTGGACATAAGTTCTATGCAGGGGCCACCTATATGCCGGGACGTTTCACTTTGAACGTGAATATGCAGTCTGTCTTTGATTTGTATACAGATGCAGAATGCTCTAAGAAAGAGGATTTTACAACTTTGAATGCGAAAGTCGCTTATCGTTTCGGTACACGTGATAAAGGATTGAACCTCTTTGTGAAAGGAGAAAACCTGACGGCAACCCGTTACACTATTAATGATGGTTTTCCGATGCCGAAAGCGATCTTCATGGGTGGGATCGATGTCACTTTCTAAACATTTTGTATACCTTTGCGCCTTGTAACAATTAATAAAAATCATTATGTCAGTTGCAAAAAGGGATTTAGAGGATAATAGAAAGGTGACCACACATCGCCTGATAGAAATGAAACAGCGTGGGGAGAAAATTTCCATGTTGACAGCTTACGATTATTCGATGGCTCAACTGATCGATCAGGCTGGTATGGATGTCATATTGGTAGGCGATTCGGCTTCCAACGTAATGGCTGGTAATGTAACGACACTGCCGATCACGCTTGACCAAATGATCTATCATGGCAAATCGGTCATGAAAGCGGTGAAACGTGCCTTGGTGGTGGTGGACCTGCCTTTTGGCACGTATCAAGGAAACTCAAAAGAAGCGTTGGCTTCGGCTATCCGTGTGATGAAGGAAACGCATGCGGATTGTATCAAGCTTGAAGGAGGTTCTGAAATTCGGGAATCTATCGAACGTATTCTGTGTGCGGGTATTCCTGTCATGGGACATCTGGGATTGACGCCTCAGTCTATTAATAAGTTCGGGACATATACGGTTCGTGCCCGTGAGGAAGCGGAAGCGAAGAAGCTGATCGCAGATGCTCATCTGTTGGAAGAGATCGGTTGCTTTGCAATCGTATTGGAAAAGATTCCGGCTGCTTTGGCTGCACAGGTCGCTTCCGAACTGACGATTCCGATTATCGGTATCGGTGCTGGCGGAGGAGTAGACGGACAGGTGTTGGTTATGCATGATATGTTAGGTATCAACCAGGGATTTTCTCCCCGTTTCTTGCGCCGTTATGCGAATTTGGCAGAAGATATCACCCGTGCCGTGCAGACTTATATTGAGGATGTGAAGACGCAAGATTTCCCGAACGAGAAGGAACAATATTAATAATGTGTCAGTCCCATCTGTTGATCGGTGCTGCTTCATCGGGGAGCGGGAAAACAACTTTTACACTAGGTTTGCTTCGTGCCTTGAAGAACCGTTCGTTTAAGGTGCAGCCTTTCAAATGCGGACCGGACTATATCGACACACGCCATCATAGGATGGCTGCTGGTAATCCGTCCGTGAACTTGGATCTCTTTATGATGTCAGAGGCACACGTGCGTGATTTGTATGCCGGCTATACGGAAAAAGCGGATGTGGCGGTAACCGAAGGCGTGATGGGATTGTTTGACGGGTATGACGGTATGAAAGGGAGCTGTGCGGAAATCGCCTGTATGCTGAAAATACCGGTAGTCCTGATTGTAAATGCGAAAAGTACGGCATATTCGGTGGCTCCTTTATTGTACGGGTTTAAACAATTCAACAAGCAAGTGCAGATAGTTGGGGCTGTCTTTAATTTTGTTGCTTCCGAAAACCATTATTCTTTTTTGAAACAGGCTTGTGAAGATGCCGGAGTCGAGGCATTGGGATATCTTCCCAAGTGTGCGGATGTGGAGATCCCCAGCCGTCATTTAGGGTTGTCTCTCGATGAAGATTTCTGCTTTGAAGAGTTCGCCGACCGTGTAGCGGAACTTGTCGAAAAGCATGTAAACATCAATCGGTTGCTGGAGTTGACAAAACCAGTTGCGACAGCTGTCGTTCCTATATCCGCAGGTCGTCATATCTATAAACGTGAGCCTTCTTTCCCTATTGCGGTAGCCTGCGATCCTGCATTCAATTTTGTATATGAAGCGAATATTCGCTATCTGCATCATTTAGGGGAAGTTACGTATTTCAGTCCGTTGGCAGACACTTCTTTGCCGGATGCTGGTTTCGTGTACCTTCCCGGAGGTTATCCGGAGTTATATCTTGCTGCTTTATCGGCAAACAGGCAGATGCTTCAATCCATTCGCCGGTATGTTGAGAGTGGAGGAAAATTGTTGGCTGAATGTGGAGGTATGATGTATCTATGTGACGAGATACGAGATAAAAATGGATACGTTTATCCTATGGCTGGCGTGTTGCACCAGTCTGCAACAATGGAGAATATGAAGTTACGCCTGGGATATCGCACCTTATTATACAACGAAACTCGTCTGAAAGGGCATGAGTTCCACTATTCCCGTCTGGTGGAACAACAGAATCCGCTTCCGTCCTGCGCTGTCGCTTATACTGCCAAAGGAGTGGAAACGGATACTCCGCTTTATCATTATAAAAATGTTTGGGCAGGATATACGCATTTGTATTGGGCGGATCCGGTCGGAAACGAATGGTTTACCAAATTTGTCATCGATGGCAATACTTGAAGTCTGTATACAAATAAATAAGAAAGATGAAAATATATACGCGTGGAGGAGATAAAGGTCGTACTGGGATTCATGGAGGCGAGCGGGTGGATAAAGATGATATCCGGATCGAAGCGAACGGGACACTGGACGAGGTGAATGCTGAAATAGGCATTATCCGTGCATTACTCCCGGCTGAACATGAATGGCAAAGCTTGCTGGGGAAAATACAAATGGAGATGATGGCGGTCATGTCACATGTGGCGACTCCATCGGCTATTCGTGATAAGAATCCGAACAAAATATCCGATGATCTGGTTCTTGTTTGTGAGGAACAGATCGATGCTTTGTCGGCAAAGATGGAGGATAACGGTTATTTTATCCTGCCTGGCGGCTCTTTGGTTTCTGCTCACTTGCAGTTGGCCCGTACGATCGTACGCCGTGCCGAACGCCGTCTGTGGACGTTGAACCGGAAAGATCCGGTTTCACCAGGGATCATGCAGTTCGTGAACCGCCTTTCCGATTTGTTTTTTACAATGGCGCGTTATGAAATGTTTTGCCAGGGGAATGCGGAGGAACGTTGGCAGTCGTTTTTGTATAAGCGGAAAAAGCAGGACAATACCTGATGATGCATAAAAAAGGAGTGTTCACATTTTTGTGAATACTGGGAGAATATAGTATATTTGTACGCAAATACGAGAACGATATGTTTGTTACATTCGAAGAAGCATATTTGCGTGACCTTTATGAGAAAGGAAAGACTGATAACAAGAATCCTCGTTATCAGCCTGATGTGATAAGGCGTTATCAAAAGTGTATAGATTTTCTTTTGGATGCCAAGAAGGTAGAAGAACTTCTTTTGATAAATTCCTTGAATTATGAGATGCTGAAAGGCGATAAGGCTGGTATTTCATTTGTACGGGTGAATAATAAGTATCGAGTTGAGTTTACCGTAAGGGATTCGATAGAAGAACCGATTGTTACCGTATGTAATATAATAGAATTATCAAACCATTATAAATGATTGTAGCTATGATTACACTTCAAGGTATTGATCCTAAAATGATCGCCAATAATTTGACTCCATCCAACCCCATACATCCAGGCGAGTTGATAAAGGATGAGATAGAATATCGAGGTATTTCGCAGCGGAAATTGGCATTGCAAATGGGGGTTTCTCCGACATTGCTGAATGAAATATTGAATGGAAAGCGTTCTGTTTCGACAGAATATGCTCTTTTGTTTGAAGCGGCGCTTGGTATTGATGCAGAAGTTTGGATTCGTCAGCAAGCTCGGTATGACATGCAAATGGCAAAATCCGATACCTCTTTTTTGGAGAGATTGGCCCATATTAGAAAAATAGCGGCAGTATTATAGTAGGCACAGATTAAAATTAAGAATAGATATGACATCCGTAAAAAAATATATCGAGTCCAATAAAGACCGTTTCATCGAAGAGCTTTTCTCTTTGATCCGTATTCCATCGATAAGTGCCAAACATGAACATAAGCCTGATATGGAGGCTTGTGCAAAACGCTGGACAGAACTCTTGCTTGCAGCCGGTGCCGATAAAGCGGTTGTGATGCAGACCGAAGGCAACCCGGTTGTGTATGGGGAAAAGATGGTTTCTCCTGAGGCGCAGACCGTTTTGGTTTATTCGCACTATGACGTAATGCCCGCCGAGCCGTTTGACCAGTGGAAGAGTCGCCCGTTCGAACCCGAAATCCGGGACGGCCGTATCTGGGCGCGTGGTGCGGATGATGATAAAGGGCAGGCCATGATGCAGGTAAAAGGTTTCGAGACTGCCCTGAATCTGGATTTGCTGAAATGTAATGTGAAGTTTATCTTCGAGGGAGAAGAAGAGATCGGTTCGCCGAGCCTCGAAGCCTTCTGCCGTACACATAAAGAATTGTTGAAAGCGGATGTGATCCTGGTTTCCGATACCAGCATGGTCAGTGCCGAAACGCCATCCCTGACAACCGGACTTCGTGGGCTTGCCTATTGGGAGATCGAGGTCACGGGTCCTAACCGCGATTTGCATTCCGGGCATTTCGGTGGTGCGGTTGCCAACCCGATCAATGTGTTGTGTAAGCTGATGGCCGATATAACAGATGCTGACGGGCGCATCACAATCCCCGGTTTCTACGATGATGTGGAAGATGTTTCGCCTGCCGAACGCGAGATGATCGCCCAGATTCCATTTGATGAAGCGAAATATAAAGCGGCCATCGGTGTGGATGAGTTGTTCGGTGAAAAAGGATATTCCACGTTGGAACGCAATAGTTGCCGTCCTTCCTTCGATATCTGCGGCATCTGGGGCGGTTATATGGAAGAGGGCAGCAAGACGGTCCTTCCTTCCAAAGCATACGCCAAAGTTTCCTGCCGTTTGGTTCCGCATCAGGATCATGAGAAGATTTCGAAACTGTTTGAAGAGTACATCGCTCGTGTGGCTCCGGCTTATGTCAAGGTAAGAGTGACGCCTAAACATGGTGGACAAGGTTATGTTTGTCCGATCGATCTTCCCGCTTATAAGGCGGCAGAGGAAGCCGTTTTCGTAGCTTTTGGCAAACGTCCGTTGGCCGTGCGCCGTGGCGGAAGTATCCCTATTATCTCGACTTTCGAGCAGGTGTTGGGCATCAAGACTGTCCTGATGGGATTCGGCCTCGAACAGAATGCGATTCATTCGCCGAACGAAAGCTGTACGCTTGATTTCTTTTATAAGGGAATCGAGTCGGTAGCCGAATTTTATAAACGATTCAATTGATATGACAAATAATGAAATAGTTGTTCGTGCGCTTGCCAATACAGGCATTACTGCTCTGAACGAGATGCAGCAGGCGGTATTGGATGCCGGGACGACAAAAGACATGGTGCTGCTCAGTCCGACAGGGTCGGGCAAGACGCTGGCTTTCCTTTTGCCTTTGCTGACGACGTTGACGGATGAGGACAAAAAGATACAGGCCGTGATCATCGCTCCTTCCCGTGAGCTGGCTTTGCAGATCGAAACGGTATTGCGCTCGTTGGGGGCCGGATATAAGGTGAATTGTTGTTACGGAGGGCATCCCATCCGCACGGAGAAGAAGAGTCTCGAACATCCGCCGACGGTCCTGATCGGCACGCCGGGGCGTATCGTCGACCATCTGGAACGGGGTAATATCAATCTGGACAGTGTGCGTACGCTGATCCTTGATGAGTTCGACAAATCGCTCGAACTGGGTTTCCTTGCTGAAATGAAGGAGATTTTGGCACATCTCCCAGGCGTGCGCCGCCGGGTGCTGACTTCGGCAACGGCAGCAGTCGATATTCCTGCTTTCACTGGGATTACAGCTCCGGTACGATTGTCGTTCTTGAAAGATGTGAAGGAGTCGAAAGGGCTGGCTTTGCGTGTGGTCAAGTCTCCAGTTAAGGACAAGTTGGAAACCTTGTACAAGCTTTTAGGTGAACTGAAAGGTGGTTCTGCCCTTATCTTCTGCAATTATCGGGAGACGGTAGAACGGGTGAGCAACTATCTGACCGAAATGGGTGTAGATAACGAATACTTCCACGGAGGAATGGAGCAACCGGAACGTGAACGTGCCTTGTCGCATTTCCGTAACGGCAGTGCTACCGTATTTATCTCTACTGATTTGGCCTCTCGCGGTCTTGATATTCCAGAAGTGAAGAATGTGATCCATTATCATCTTCCTGTGAGTGAAGAGGCGTACGTGCATCGTAACGGACGTACGGCTCGTATGAATGCGGAAGGGGTTGCTTATCTGATCTTGAATGCGGAAGAGACGATTCCTGAATATATCACCCGCGAGCCGGATGAGTTTTTCTTGCCGGAAGTGGCAAAGAAGCCCGTCCGTTCCGAGTGGGTGACACTGACGATCAATCGGGGGAAACGGGACAAATTGAGCAAGAAGGATGTGGTCGGCTTCCTCTTTCAGAAAGGTGGACTGGAAAAGGACGATTTAGGCATAGTCGAGATAAAGGAAAGTTGCGCTTTCGCAGCTGTCAAGCGGACTAAACTTTCCGGTTTGCTAGGGCGTATTCGGAATGAAAAGATAAAGAACATGAAAGCTAAGTTTATATGAGTATATTGATAAAAGGCGCTTTATTGGATGGTGCTGTAACTGATGTCTATATAGAGAAAAAGGAGATCAGGCAGGTAGGGACGGATCTTCAGGTACAGGCGGATCAGGTGATAGACGGAAGGCGTAAAGCCTTGATCCCTGGTTTCGTAAATGCGCATACACATGCCGCTATGACGCTTTTCCGTGGTTTTGGCGATGACATGCCGTTGATGCCCTGGCTGGAGCAGAAGATCTGGCCGAATGAAGCGAAATTGACGCGCGAGGATGTTTATTGGGGAACGAAGCTTGCTTGTCTCGAAATGATAAAAAGCGGGACGACAACGTTTTTCGATATGTATCATAAGTTCCGGGCTACGGCCGATGCTGTCGAAGAAATGGGGCTGCGTGCATTGCTTGCCGGTGTCTGTTTCGATCATTTCAAACCAGAATTGGCAGAAAAGAGCAAGCGTGAAAACGAGAAACTTGTTGTCGATGTGGAAAACTATAGCAAGCGCATACGGTATGCGGTCGGTCCCCATGCCATTTATACCGTGTCTGGCGAACTGTTACAGTGGACACATGGTTTTGCTGCCGAGCATTCCGTCCCGATTCATCTGCATTTGGCAGAGACGGAAGGCGAAGTCAGAAACTCAATCAAACAGTTCGGTTTTACTCCTGTACGTTATTTATATAAATTAGGCATATTATCCCCACGTCTGATCATTGCGCACGGTATCTATGTCGATGATGACGAGGTTCGTATGCTGGCGGATCACGGAGTGAAAGTAGTGCATAATCCGGCATCCAATATGAAGCTGGCCTCCGGCATTCAATTCAAATTTTGTGAGATGCGAAAGGCCGGTGTTACTGTCGCTTTGGGTACTGACGGTTGTTCTTCTTCCAATAATCTGGATATGATCGAGGCGATGAAACTTGCTTCGCTTTTAGGCAAGGCCTGGCGGAAAGACCCGGAGGCGATTCCAGCCAGTGAAATATTCCAGGCGGCGACAGAAGCCGGTGCTTTGGCTATCGGACTGAAAGCCGGACGGATTGCCGAAAGCTATCTGGCGGATCTCTGTCTGGTCGATTTGGATATCCCGGCTTTTACCCCGAATCATAACTTTGTCTCCAATCTCGTGTATGCAGCAAACGGCAGTTGTATCGATACCGTTATCTGTGATGGTAAAATCCTGATGCAAGACAAAAAGGTTCCGGGCGAGGAGGAGATTATGGAGCATACAGCCGAACTTGCCTATAAGTTGGTAAGAGAACCGTAGGCGAGAAAACCGAAGTTCCCTCGACATGAAACCTATTCTTTTGTGACGTTGAACAATTAATTTGAATGTATATGAATACAAATGACAATACTATTTATCGGGAAGCGGTTGGTTACCTGTCGTCTCGTATTACTGGTAATCCGGAAACCGCTATTATCTTAGGCAGCGGCTTGGGGTCCCTTGCCGACCAGATCGAAGAAGCTGTGGTTATTCCCTATAGTGAGATTCCGCATTTTATGCATTCGACAGCTGCAGGACATAAAGGAAACTTCATCTGCGGCAGGTTAGGAGGGAAGCCGGTGCTTGCCATGCAGGGACGTTTCCATTATTATGAGGGCTATACCATGCAGCAAGTGACCTTCCCCGTCCGGGTGATGAAGCTTTTGGGTGTTAAGAATCTGTTGGTCTCCAATGCCGCAGGCGGTATCAATACGAGTTTCAAAGTCGGTGACCTGATGATCATACGCGATCACATCAATATGATGCCTAATCCGCTGATCGGTCCGAATGACGAACAGTTCGGAACCCGTTTCCCGGATATGACGCGTGCGTATGACCGGGAGTTTATTGGGCTTGTCGAAGAAATTGCCGCGTCTCACGGTATCTCATTGAAGAAGGGCGTATATGTCGGACTGACAGGTCCTTCTTTCGAAACTCCGGCTGAGTATGCTTTCTACGGCAGGGTCGGAGGCGACGCGATCGGAATGAGTACGGTTCCGGAGGTAATCGTGGCTCGTCATGCCGGTTTGCGTGTATTCGGTATGTCCGTGATTACAAATGAAGGCTATCATTTTGCCGATGATTTCGTCAATGACGGGGCCGATGTGATTGTCGCCGCCAATCAAGCGGCAGCGGTCATGACCATTCTCTTCCGGGAATTAGTTGCCAAGATATAAGAAGGGAAGAAGATGAAAAAGTGTTGGATTATGGGGATTGTGGGATTGGTGCTTTTTGCCGATTGCACCAATGTTGGTGCACAATACCAAGTTTGTTGAAATGCTTGATAAGAAGGACAGCATTGTCTGGCAAGAAAAATATCCGGTACAAGCCGGCATTGCTGACGGTCACATTTATATAGATAAAGAGCTGAATCCGGAAGATTACCGTATCCATGCCTATACCAGATTCTCCTTTTTGGACGATACTATCCGTCCTTTTTATCCTAAGAAGATACGTATCGTAAAGACTATAGCAAATAAAGGATATGATTCCTCCGTACCTCGCGGATACGCGAGTCGCTAAACTGACCTTTTTTCCGGAAGGAGGTAATTTGATAGAGGGGATACCTGCAAAAGTGGCATTCAAGGCGTTGAACGAGAAAGGTATATATGGTATAAAAGTTTTTTCGCAAAACAACTGTCATACTATCATAGTTGAATTTATATGACTGTATAACAGTTTGTTATTCTATGATAGTTCCTGTTTTCAACTATCATTCATCTATCATAACC
>ENA-ORUN01000907-ORUN01000907.1-human-gut-metagenome-genome-assembly--contig:-NODE-907-length-32555-cov-5.263354_pt1 | contig 32555 bp, 23 predicted proteins | sample MGYA00242080_ERZ509209 | MGnify/ENA primary metagenome ERZ509209 (study PRJEB26280, sample SAMEA2338786) | human gut metagenome | biome: human gut; feature: human-associated habitat; material: faeces... | reverse complement strand
ACTCGTTCATGCTTGCATGATAAGAGGTTGGACCTTGGTACCCGCCAAACATGAGAAAGTAGCGATTTATGCAATAAATCCGCGGATTTCGAATGTTTGCAGGATTGCGAAAGTTGTGAAACAACGGAGCAATCCGTATCATTGTTTGCAATTCAGCAAGGCACAAAGTCCAAACTCGTTCATGCTTGCATGATAAGAGGTTGGACCTTGGTACCCGCCAAACATGAGAAAGTAGCGATTTATGCAATAAATCCGCGGATTTCGAATGTTTGCAGGATTGCGAAAGTTGTGAAACAACGGAGCAATCCGTATCATTGTTTGCAATTCAGCAAGGAGGAATATTATGATACAAATTTTCAAAAGAAACAAGAAAATCACAAAACTATTTTTGTTACTGTTTTTTTTATGCTGCACTGCTTTTCTTCTTATTTTTTACATAGAATCGGACAAGCCCATAACAAAGAAAAAGCAAACGGCAGCAAAAACAACTGCGGACAAACCAACATCCATTTCTTATTGTGTGACTTCTCTTTCTGATGAAGAAGAATCGACATTGATTTATCATCCGACGGAACGTGTTTTGTCTCAGTTTATTCGCAAAAAAAATCAATATATCCGAAATATCTGGGATGAAAAATCCGGTTGGACGACTAACGTAGAATCATGGAAAATAAAGAAATCCGAAACACTAGAGCATTTTTCGTATAATACGAACGGGGCTCTCTATGCCTGCAAAAAGAAATGGTCAAAAAGTAAATTAGTAAAGCAATCCATTGTCTGTCTGCGAAATAACGGCAACATAAAAAATATAAATCTCATCCACTTAAACAACAAACAAAATATGGATGAAATCAAAGATATCCGATGCAATGGCACTTCCATCGCCATCACTTATCAATATGGAAATGTAAAAATATACAATTTATTAGAACGTCAGGCATTTGGCGGCAGTTCCATAAGCGGTATGCCGGGGGAAAATATTTTTTATGATTTGCATTATTTAACGATTGAAACAAAAAAAACGACCGAAGAAATTTATCTGCGCGACTATGATATCCGCTCCGGTGAGGTCACACACACATTTCCACTGGGCAGTTTTGCACAAAAAAAAGAGGATTTCCACATCACAAATCTTGGAAACACTCTTTATGTTCTGACACCTCGTGGCTTGTTTCGCGGAGAATGCAAAAGCAGTTCCCTGCAAAAACTGCTTGCATTCCGCGAATTACAATTACCACCGCAAAGCAACATTTTAACCATGTTTTCCGGTTCTGCCGATTCGCTCTACCTCGTTATCAAAGAAGCAGACGGCAGCAAATCCATTCGGCTTATTCATCTTCCAAGCCAAAATCTTTCAGACCAAAATCATCCCGAGTCAAAGCATACTACGCAAAAGGTCTGACACGGCTATTTGCCGGAAGAAGTGTCCTGCGATTTTTGTCCGTTATGCCTCATGGCAGACATATCAGAAACGGTAATGCTTGTTGCCTTCTCACCATCCGTCTCCACACTGACCATGTCCCCCGGATTGATTTCACTTACCGATATTTCCGTACTTTTCTCACCGGATTTCTTATATATCTTGGTCTGTGTAAAATGTGTGACCGATTATTTTGCCTGCAATTCGTCCAGTGTCAAATCATAGGCAGGCAGAAAATCCTGCATAAACACTTCAACTTCTTCCATATTCATATCATGCAGTGCTTTTTTCGTTGTTTCGTATGCCGTCTTAAATTCCTGATTGCCGGAATTTAATTCCTGCTTACATTTAATCAGTGCAGATAACTTATCTGCCGCTTTCACAAGACGCCACTCATATGCTTTGTCCTCCTGCGGGAAAAACAATTTCTCATAATGCTTTTTCATATAATCCGGCAGTTTATCCACCATCTTTTTACTCGCAACATACTCCACCCGTTTATAAGCTTCTTTGATATCATCATCATAATACTTGACAGGCGTAGGCATGTCTCCGGTAATGATTTCATTCGCATCGTGATACATTCCCATGAGAGCAATTTCATTGGAATCCACGTGTTTTCCGAATTTCTCATTGGCTATGAGTGAAAGTCCGTGCGCTAACATCGCAACTTCCAGCGAGTGTTCACTAATATTTTCCTGAATAGAATTTCGCATAAGTGCCCATCGCTCAATATTTTTCATGCGCGCCATCATTGCAAAAAATGAATACATCCTAATTCTCCTTCAACATCTTTTTCATATAGTAACCCGTATAGGATTCTTCGCAGTCAGCTACCTGTTCCGGCGTTCCCTGCGTAACAACCGTACCGCCGCGGTCACCGCCTTCCGGTCCCATATCAATGATATAATCTGCCGTCTTAATCACATCCAGATTGTGTTCAATAACAACTACCGAATTACCACCTTCGGTCAGCCGCTGCAAAATTTCAATCAGCTTATGAACATCCGCAAAATGAAGTCCTGTCGTCGGCTCGTCCAAAATATAAATAGTCCGCCCGGTACTTCTCTTACTCAATTCTGTCGCAAGCTTAATGCGCTGAGCCTCACCACCGGACAACGTAGTCGATGGCTGCCCTAATTTGACATATGACAATCCCACATCATACAACGTCTGAATCTTGCGGTGAATCGTCGGAATATTTCGGAAAAATTCAAGGGCATCTTCTACTGTCATATCTAACACATCATAAATACTTTTTCCCTTATACTTAACATCCAAAGTCTCACGATTATACCGCTTTCCACCGCAAACTTCGCAAGGGACATAAATATCCGGAAGGAAGTTCATCTCAATTTTCAATATACCGTCACCACTGCATGCTTCACAACGGCCGCCCTTCACATTAAAACTAAAACGCCCTTTCTTGTATCCTTTTGCTTTCGCATCCGGTGTCGAAGCAAATAAATCTCGTATCATATCAAATACACCGGTATAAGTTGCCGGGTTTGAACGAGGGGTTCGTCCAATCGGAGACTGGTCAATATTAATTACCTTATCTAACTGCTCCACGCCTTCAATTCCTTTATGCTTTCCCGGGATACAGCGTGCCCGATTTAATGTGCGGGTCAGACTCTTACACAAAATTTCATTCACAAGAGAACTCTTTCCGGAACCGGAGACACCGGTCACGCAGGTCATTACCCCCAGAGGAATCTTGACATTAATATTTTTCAGGTTATTTTCGCTGGCACCTTTTACTTTCAGATAACCTGTCGGTTTGCGTCTCTTTGCCGGCACCGGAATCTGCTTTTTCCCACTTAAATAAGCACCTGTAATCGACTCCGGTACTTTCATCAAATCTTCTGCCGTACCGCATGCAACCACGTGTCCGCCATTTTTTCCTGCTCCCGGTCCGATGTCCACAATATAATCCGCCTCACGCATGGTATCCTCGTCATGTTCCACGACAATCAGCGTATTACCAAGGTCACGAAGTTTCTTTAACGTAGCAATCAACCGGTCATTATCCCGCTGATGCAGACCAATACTCGGCTCATCCAAAATATAAGCCACACCGACAAGTCCCGAACCAATCTGTGTCGCCAGACGGATTCGCTGTGCTTCTCCACCGGAAAGTGTAGCCGTCGCACGTGCCAGTGATAAATAATCAAGACCAACATCCACCAAAAATCCCAGGCGGGAACGAATTTCCTTTAACACCAGACGTCCAATCTGCTTTTGTCTGTCGCTCAATGTCAATTTATCCATAAATTTCTTCAAATCAATAATGGAATATTCACTAATTTCTGCAATGTTTTTATCCCCCACCGTAACCGCAAGGGATTCTTTCTTCAACCGCTTGCCGCCACAGACGTGGCAGGGCGTAATCTGCATAAATGACTCATATTCCTGCTTCGTAGTCTCCGAGCCGGTCTCACGATATCGCTTCTGCAAATTACCAAGCAGTCCCTCAAACGCGATATTATAAACACCGTGTCCATGTCTGCCGGTATAATGAACTTCCACACGCTGACCGCCGGTTCCATACCAGATTAAGTCATGAACATCCTCCGGATATTCGCCATATGGTGTATCTAAATCAAATCCATAAAACTCTGCCATCGCATCCAAAATCGCACGGCTATAACTATCCGGATTTACTACAGACTGCCAGCCCGGTGCTGCAATCGCTCCCTGCGCAATACTAAGCGTCTTATCCGGAATAATCAAATCCTCATCAAACTCCATCCGGTAACCGATTCCATGACATTCAGGGCACGCACCAAATGGATTGTTAAACGAAAAACTGCGTGGCTCAATTTCATCCACACTAATTCCACAGTCCGGGCAGGAAAAACTCTGACTGAAAGAAATTTTTTCTCCTCCAACCACATCGACAACCAATAAGCCATCGGCTAACTTAAGCACCGTCTCAATGGAATCGGTCATTCGCTTTTCAATTCCTTCCCGAATCGAAAGTCTGTCCACTACAATTTCAATGTTGTGTTTTTTATTTTTCTCTAACTTGATTTCTTCATCCAGTGAATACAAATTACCATCCACGACAACGCGCACATAACCACTGCGCTTTGCCTTGTCTAACACTTTTACATGCTCACCTTTGCGGCCACGCACAACCGGGGCAAGCAGCATGATTTTCGTACGCTCCGGCAATTTCATAATTTCATCCACCATCTGGTCTACCGACTGTTTTTGGATTTCCCTGCCACACTTCGGGCAATGAGGAATTCCAATTCTGGCATATAAAAGACGGAAATAATCATAAATTTCCGTAACCGTCCCTACCGTAGAACGTGGATTACGATTCGTCGATTTCTGGTCAATCGAAATTGCCGGTGGAAGCCCCTCTAAACTTTCAACATCCGGTTTCTCCATCTGACCTAAAAACTGTCTGGCATAAGAAGATAATGATTCCATATATCTTCTCTGTCCTTCGGCGTAAATGGTGTCAAACGCCAACGATGACTTTCCGGAACCGCTTAAACCGGTCAACACCACAAATTTATCTCTTGGAATATCCAAATCAATATTTTGAAGATTATGCTCTTTGGCACCTCGTATCCGTATTTCTCGCTTTGTATCCATACTAACCTCCATCGCTTTTTTGCTTCTAAAGTTCACTGCGGATTTCCTCTAAATGCTTTTTATATTCAATCATCCGGTCACGCAGTTTGGCAGCCTTTTCAAAATTCAACTCAGCCGCTGCCTGATTCATCTGTTTCATCATCTTAGAAATATGACGCTGCAATTCCTCAAAACTCATGGATTCCGGATCTTTCTCTTCTTCCGTAATATCCGTACCTGCTTTCTTTGAAATACGGATTCGATCGCGCACCGCCTTCTGAATTGTCTTTGGCACAATGCCGTGTTCTTCATTATATTCTTTTTGTATCTTGCGACGCCGCTCGGTTTCATCAATTGCCGTACGCATGGAATCGGTAATCTTATCCGCATACATAATAACATGTCCTTCCGAGTTTCGTGCCGCACGTCCAATCGTCTGAATCAAAGAAGTTTCCGAACGTAAGAAACCTTCTTTGTCCGCATCCAGAATCGCCACCAACTGAATCTCCGGAATATCAAGTCCCTCTCGCAACAGATTAATTCCGACTAATACATCAAACACATCCAGACGCATATCGCGGATAATTTCTGAACGCTCCAGCGTATCAATGTCCGAATGCAGATACCGCACGCGCACCCCGACTTCTTTTAAGTATTTTGTTAAATCCTCTGCCATTCGTTTTGTCAGCGTCGTAACGAGAACCTTTCCCTTCTTCTCGGTAACCTTTCGAATCTCTCCGAGCAAATCATCCACCTGTCCTTTAACCGGTCTTACATCAAGTTCCGGATCCAACAGCCCCGTCGGACGAATAATCTGCTCGGTACGAAGCAGCTCATGCTCTGTCTCATACGTCGAAGGCGTTGCCGAAACAAACATCATCTGATTAATATGCCCCTCAAATTCTTCAAAGTTCAGAGGGCGGTTACTTTTGGCAGAAGGCAGGCGGAATCCGTATTCTACAAGTGTAGATTTCCTTGACTGGTCCCCGGCAAACATCCCGCCAATCTGTGGAATCGTAATATGCGACTCGTCCACAATAATCAAAAAATCATCCGGAAAATAATCCATCAAAGTCATCGGCGTTTCCATCGGCTGCAGCCCGTTCAAATGCATGGAATAATTCTCAATACCGGAGCAAAAACCGGTCTCTCGTAACATCTCAACATCAAAATGTGTCCTCTCGGAAATCCGCTGCGCCTCAATCAATTTATCCTCACTCTTAAAATACTTCACGCGCTCATCCAGTTCTTTTTCAATTCCCGCAATCGCACGCTCCATCTTATCCGGTGCCACTACATAATGAGATGCCGGAAAAACAACCATATGCTCTAAGTCCGCCGTCGCCTCTCCGGTCACAACATCAATTTCCTGTATCCTGTCCACTTCATCCCCAAAAAACTCAACCCGAATCGCACGGTCACTTGCCGATGCCGGAAAAATCTCAACCACATCACCACGCACACGAAATGTGCCACGATGAAAATCCATATCATTACGCGTGTACTGTATATCAATCAGACGCCGAATCACCTCATCCCTATCCTTTTCCATGCCCGGACGCAGAGAGACCGTCATATTTTGATAATCGATTGGACTACCCAGTCCATAAATGCAGGATACACTCGCAATAATAACCACATCACTGCGCTCAGTCAGTGCCGCTGTCGCCGAGTGGCGCAGTTTATCAATTTCGTCATTGATTGCCGAGTCCTTTTCTATATAGGTATCCGTCGAAGGCACATAGGCTTCCGGCTGGTAATAATCATAGTATGACACAAAATATTCTACCGCATTCTCCGGGAAAAATTCTTTAAATTCCCCATACAACTGTGCCGCCAATGTCTTATTGTGTGCAATCACAAGCGTCGGCTTATTCAATTTTTCAATCACATTTGCCATCGTAAAAGTTTTACCGGAACCGGTAACACCAAGAAGTGTCTGAAACTGATTTCCTTCCTGAAAGCCTTTTACAAGAGCATCAATTGCCTGCGGCTGGTCACCGGTCGGCTGATATTCGGAATGTAATACGAAATGGTCCATCGTTTATTTGTCCACCTCCGTCTGGATGAATTGATATAACAACATAGGGAACAAATCATATGATTCATTCCCTATCGATAGGTCGTTCACTACTCGTGATACAAGTATAGCACATTGAAAATTGTATTGCAACGAGAAAATGAACATTTGTTCGTTTCTGTTTTTTCATCCACCACACCGATGCATTTAAGACCGCTGCAAAAATCACCCACAAAAGATAGGGAATCTGAAACCATGCAGCCACCAGGTCAATGAGCCGCCATAAAAAAGCTATTACAGGCCTTTGCGAAACCGGTCAATCATCGTTGCCGTAAGGCTTAAAAGATTTTTATCTTCTTCAATTTTATCCCGCTTAACAAAGCGCGCCGTTGCAAGTTCCGTTTCATCCATTGTAATCGAAGTACCGCCATCTACTTCGCAGTAATAGCCAAGTAAAAGATTCGAGTCAAATCCCCACGGCTGGCTGTCAAAATAACGAATATTTTTCACATGAAGCCCCACTTCTTCCTGCACCTCACGCACGACCGTCTGCTCTGGTGTCTCACCAATTTCGCAGAAACCGGCAAGCAGCGCACGCCCTTTGTAGGGACGGTCTGCATACGTGGAAATCAAAATAGAATCCTCATAAATTAACCCGATAATCACCGCCGGGGCAATCTTTGGAAAAATCAAATTTCCACAATGCGGGCACCTCTTCATCCGCTCCTTTTTATCATGCACGGTTTTTGTTCCACAGCGGCCACAGAAAACATTATCGCGGTACCAAACATACAAATGATACCCTGTCATCCCGGCAAAGCAGGTGTATACCGGGGCATTTCTACGAAGGCTCCGAATTGGTTCATAGGAAAAAGAAAAAATGTCTGATATAAACAAACCCGCTGATAAATCCCCCGGCATATAAAGAAAATAACAGGTTTCATCAATTGAAAATAAATATTGTAATAAATGCTTTTCACACCCCAATTCACTGCAGGTGGGAAGCACAATTTTTCCATCTTCAATACGGCACAAAATCCTGTCATCCGGTTTCCCATGTCCACGAAAAACAAGCACAAAATCATCCGGTTTTGGACTTTTTGCATGATAAGCATTATCAAACTTTTTTGGTGCAATTTCTTGTATCATAACCAGTTCTCCTTAAAATCAGTAAATATCTTAAATCACTTTTTTCATCTGCCAGCGCCCGGACAAATATCTCACAGCAAATAACAGCGAGCGGACCGCCCAGTCAATAAACATACCAAACCACACACCTAAAATACCCATGTTACATACCACCGCAAGTAAATAACTGCAAAGCACGCGGAACAGCCACATGGAAATAATTCCTGTCAGCATCGTAAATTTCACATCGCCTGCTGCCCGCAATGCATTTGGCAGGGTAAAACTGAGTGGCCAGATAAAAACAGCAATTGTACTAAACCAGCGAAGCACCTCCGCCGCCATCCGGGTTGCTTCCGGCGAAAGAGAAAATACCGATACAATCGGAACAGCAAATACAAACAAAACTAGATTCATGATCCAATCTCCCAGATAAGCAAACAACATCAGTTTTTTCGTGTATTTTTTTGCCTGTGCCACCTCACCGGCTCCAAGGCAGGTTCCCACCACGGTAATCAGGGCAAGCCCCATCGACATCCCCGGAATATTGGGAAATTCAATAATGGAATAACTGACTGAATTGGCCGCGATTGCCGCCGTTCCAAATGATGTAATCATACTTACTACCATTAATTTTCCGACCTGAAACATGCTATTTTCAATACCGCTTGGAATTCCGATACGGAGAATCCGAAGAATCATTTTTTTATTCGGAAGCAGTGAAGAAAATTTCTTTATCTGCAAAGGATTATACGGGTGGGCAACCAAAACGGTCATACAGATTCCACAGACAACGCGGCTCACAAGCGTTGCAAGAGCCACACCAAGCACCCCATAGCCGAGTGCCACCAAAACTGCATTCAGCGCAATATTAATCGCATTCATTAATACACTAAGTCCCATGCTGACCTTACTGTTTCCTACACTTCTGAAAATGGCAGCTCCCGCATTATAAATTCCAAGAAATGGATAGGAAAGTGCCGTTACAAACATATAAATCCATGCACTGTGCATAACCGAATCTTCTACACTTCCAAAGATTGCCGGTAACATCTGTTTTCCAAAAACAGCACAAATAAACGCTGCTGCCATGGAGAAAATAAACAACACCGTTTCCAACTGTCCTGCCGCATAAGCAGCATCTTTTGTATCACGCCGTCCGTTGTACTGACTGCAAACGACGGCACCTCCTGTCGCAAGTGCCGCCATTACCTGAATAATCAATAGATTAATATTAGTCGTAAGTGCCACGCCGGATACCGCTGCTTCTCCCGCCTTGGAAACCATCAGCGTATCCACCATGCCGACCATTACATTTAAAAACTGCTCAAACATAAGAGGCATCACAAGTGCCCTTAGCTGTTTTCCTGTGTACATCATAATTCTCATATCCTTGCTTCATTTTCAACCATAGTGTACCACAGGTTTTTCTTCCCTTCAACTATCTAGTTATAACCGATTGCCATCAGAGTAAACTTCTTCGATTCACTTTCATCATTCATGCGAAGTTCAATTGTATGCTCTGCCTCGGCATCCTCTTCGATGGCTACATATACTTTACCATTATTCCATCCACTGGTATCATAACCACTCAGAGTTGCCTGAAGTTTTCCATCTACATACAAATCTGCCGAACCATATTCTGTCGAATTGCTTAATTTGTAAATTAACGTAAGTGCTTTACATTTTACTTTTAATTTCAAAGCGTCCGTGCCGCTTGTTGACGTATGCATCCAGTTATCCGGGAACCATGCCGCGCCTTTTTGTCCCTTATACTCGTATTGAAAAGAGCCCGTTGCATTATCATTCTGATTAAATCCGCCGGAGCTAAATGATGTAATTGCATTGTCCTTTGTAACATCAGTCTTAGAATCCAACATCTTCATTCCCTGGTAAGCAGATGACTTAACCGGTGCCATCGCATCCATATCAGTGATATTATCTTCTTCTGCCGTTTCTTTATCCATCTTATCAAACATGCGTGTAATACAGTCTGCCATCAACTGATAACCAGTGTTGTTTGGATGCAGAGAATCACCAAAGTACCATTTATAAAATGCTTTCTGGTCATTTCCACCAAAATAAGACGAAATCGCATTTCCCATACTAATCATCGGTAAATCATAATGCGTACCAAATGGACGATAACTGTTTTCACAGACAACACCGCCACTCGCCTTCTGAAATACTGAGAACACAAGCACAACGGCAGAGCCGGATTTCAATGCCTGGCGAATCAGTCCTTCATAACCTTTTCCTGCGGTTGCCGTACCATAATCATTTACAGCGAATTCAATGAACAGCACATCCGGATGGTCGCTTCCCTCCGGCAAACGATCAATCACATCACGGTTGTAACGTACCACACCAATATCGGATGGCGTTCCGCTCATTCCGGCATTGATAAAGTGAACATTTTCTCCATTGTTCTTTCCATATTTTGCTCCAAACGTCTTTGCGGAAACTTCCGCATAACACATGCTGTTTGGTTTTGCCAATGCCCCCTCTGTAATGGAACCACCAATGTAGGCAAGTGTGACATCTTTTCCGTCTCTCGCATTTTTGATTACTTTCTTGATTCTTGCGTTATTTCCGGTTGAGTACACACTATTTTCAAGCATCTCCTCGTACTGAGCATCTGTAACTTTATACACATCATTCTGTGCTTTTCCGCTAATGATAACATCATCCACAAGGAATGAATCCGTCGCGGTAGTCATGGTGAGTGTCATCGCAACATCGCCCTGATTTTTCGGAATCGTAATTTCACCTTTGAGCGTGGTCCATTTACCGCTTATGCAAGTTTTTCCTGCATCTGCGTTTGTAATCAGCGTAACGTCTCTTGCCATTCCATTCTGGTCCGTATAAGTCATACGAAGTGCAACCTTCTGGCTTTTTCCGGTATCCTGCTTTACAACAACGCTGAACTGATAATGCTCACCGGCAATCACATACTCGGAAATTGGAAGTTTTGCACCATCTGTTTCACTCGTTCTGTCTTTCACAAGAAGACTGTTCATACCGCCTTCTGTGTAGTTCTGTGAATTGGAAACTTCCAGTTTGCCACCAATCGGCGCAAATCCTTTGAGGTCCCCGTCTTCAAAATAGTTACTGTAGGCTTCTGACGCAACCGGTTCCGGCGTCTTAATCGGCACTTTGGTCACCTGTGGTTTCTCCGATGGTGTGCTTGTCGGCTGATTTGTCGGCTTATCCGTCTGCACCGGTGCCTTCGTTACCTTAACTGTCTTTTTCTTTGTTACAATAATCTTTACGGTTCCGATTTTCTTTGTCTTTTTCTTATACTTTTCCTTCACCGTAACTTTGGCAGTTCCGACTTTTACTGCTTTGACCTTGCCGGAAGCTGAAACTTTAATTTTTTTGTTTGATGCGGTAAATTTGTATTTCGCTTTTTTCTTCTTATTCTTCACCACAATCTTTTTTGATTTTCCCTGCTCAATCGTAATTGTTTTTTTGGCAGGTTTTGCTTTCTTTGCTGCCGCACTGCTGTCCGATGCCGTGGCCGTTAATGACACAACCATCGCCACAGCCAGTCCGTGGCAAAGTAACTTCTTCATTTTTGCGCAACCCATAATTGGCCTCCTTTATAATTTTGTATTTATATTATAGGGGATTTGTATAAGATTTGCAAGGTGGCATTTTTTTCAAGTTCCGTAAATAATCAAGAAAACGGTTACGTTAAGTGGGCACTCCCGTTAAACAAACGCGTAAGGGTATCGGCATGTTAAATACACATGCTCGATACCCACGTGTTTGTACCCACTTATCGCAACCGTTTTCTTGATGATTTACTGGAATCCTGAAAAAATTGATATCTAACACTGTATATAAACTAGTTCTTGTAATGCATTTTGGGGGGCAGGGCATACTTTTTCTGAACATCCTCCTGAAAAGCCTGTATGACAACGCTTTTTCCCTGACTTGCGCCAAAGAGTTGCATTTTCGTTAAAATATCCGGCCTCAATCTGATAAAATACGGCATAACTGCAACTCTTTAAGCTATTTTTTCCGCTTATGGTTGCCTTTGTACCACTTTTACTCATAACGCATGCAACGCTTTTAACATTTGTGAAGATTTGCGTTGCATCTGAAGCAAAATATATAACATATCTTCTTTTATTAAAAAAATATTTCACTGTAATCTTAGTCAGAAAATGAGAATATTGCTTTCACTATGAGGAACATTGAACACCGTCGGTGCCTAGAGGGCGTATTTTGCCCTCAGGCACCGCTACGTGTGTTCTCTAAGCGGGAGCGGTTCCGAATGTGAAACAACATTCTCATTTTCTGGCTAAGCATACAGTGAAACTAATTTATTCCAACCCTTCATTATAAATCCGATTGATGGCTGCCTGTGCTTGTTCCATCTCATGTTTTTTTATGATTCGGTCTCTGTCTTCTAAGATTGCTATCATTTCGTCGACAAGCTGTTCTTCTTTTAGCTCGGTCATGCGGTACAAATAGCCAAGCATTCGTGTCGCTGTATAATCGGTATTCATATATTTGTATGCAATCTCCCGGCACAGACTTTCGGCGAAGCCTTTTTGTAATAGTATTTCGTAAATTGCGTCACTTTTTCTTGTATCCATGAAATTCCTCCAATTTCAATACACTATTGCTCACCTGCATATTGCTACTTTCCAGACGTAACGACCGGAACAGATTTTTTTAACTTCTTTAGAAACCCGGCATTTTTCCAAAATCAATGCCATATGTGTAATACGTTCCCGTGTCTTTTCTCATAAGAAGTGCTTCGTTCATTTTTATGTATTCAATTCCTTTCACGAGAAATGATTTGCCAACGGCTGTGTTGTATAGTCCTTCGGTTAGGGTTTGGTAAGTAGGCATAGGCGCTCCTTTCTTAGTGCTTTTGGGGTTGAAATGTTTGGTTTTAGTGTAGCATGTTTTGGGGGATGGGGCAATTATCTTCTTTTTATTTTTGATTGTAAAAATAGCACCTAACAATTTCTGTTAGATATCCTCAAGTCCACTTTTTGACATCATCAATCTTTCACATCATATTCACCACGATTAAAACGCCTCATGGTTTCATTTTTCCCTTTAAGAACAAGATCTCTGTTGAGTGCCTCATGATCTGTGTGATAACCGTCTGGTGAAGTTCTATTATTAAATTTAATTTCATCCCAGTGACCTAAGAGATAACATACGATTATTGTTAATATTCCACTAATTAATTCTGCCATAATAAATTCCTCCTTAATTGAATATTTTTTCAAAATATAGTTACTGCTGTTATAGTTTGTCACCCCTTCCTTCCCTTTCGATGCCTTTATCCTACCACACTTTGTTGTCCAATAAACATCCCACCAGGCATATTTATAACATATTACTCACTTTCATTGATGAAATTTTCTCATATTTTGCCAAGCCTAAAATCCTTTTTTTTTTAATTTTTTACTTTGTTACCTCGAAACAAATGAGCTAAAAGTGCTGACTAAGCTTTCTAACAGGGCCTTACCCCAAGTAGAATACCTCTGCCAGCTTTTTTACTGCACTATTATTCCTATACTGTTATATCAGATACATGATTTTCCAAATGAAGGAAGGCGTATAATTGAATATAAGTTATGGATACTATCATAGATACAAAATCAAATAACCGTTTAGGTATGTTATCAGATTAGAATTTTTGCTTGCATTTTTTCTAAGTATATAGTATAGTACATGTGTCGAAAAAGGTGTGTGTTTTCGGACTGCACTGGGGGAGTCACTCTGTGGCTCCCTTTTATGTTGCACATTTTTGTCAGATGGCAGGAAAAAATTTGGTTCGTAAACGCTCCGAAGAGCGGCATATCATTAAAGGTGCTTTCTACATTCCGCTGGCAGCTTGTCTGACCAGGGAAGCAGATCTTCACAGAAATCCACACCATGGTCATCCATGTATCTGGGGATTTCTTCCAAAAGATACTTGAAATAATTATAAGGCTTGAGTTTATTCGCCTTTGCAGTTTCAGCAATGCTGTAAATCATCGCACTTGCTTCAGCGCCTGCAACAGTATCGATCATAATCCAGTTTTTCTTTCCAACACAGAAAGGTCGAATGGATTGTTCTGCGGCGTTGTTATCCATTGGCACTTCTCCATCTTCCAGGAAGGTTCTAAGTACCTCTAGCACTTTTTTAAGAAGAGAGCTGGAGGTCTGCTCCATAACACAAATGGTCACACCGTTGACAGATATATCCAGAAAGGAATCCTGTATTAATGCGCTATTCGAAGCAACTGCTGTCGACTCTGGTTCCGTATGCATCAGTTCCATAGGAGCCGGAATAATTGCATGTTCTACGGTATCGCTTGGAATAGAATCAAGGCAGGCTTTTCTAACTTGCGCAAAGCGATAATAGTAATTCGCCTTGGTGATGTTATTTGCCTGACACCATTCGTCTACGGACATGCCATTTGGACGATTCCGGCATTCCTGAACCATTGCAACCCATTCACGAATGCGACAGCTGCGCGCTACTTGTGATGTTTGAGATTTCATAAACTTAACCCTCTTGACTGTCCAAAAAGTTTAGGCTAAACTTTTTGGACTGGTATAAAATGTTAAGTCTATTTTCTCAAAAAATAAAAAAACATTCTATATACTGACTATGAAGCGTTTACTGTTAATCTCAATTAAATATATAAGCATCCCTCCTCATAGAATTGCCTTAATATATCTATTTATGGCTTCTACAACATCCTCTTTGTTTTTATGCATTTCATAAATTTCAAAAAAACAATCTTTCATATAATTTCTTAATTCAATAAGCCTTTCATCGCGTACAAAATCTTTATTATAACTGGACTCCTTCTGCTTTTCACAAACTGGCAACAAGTCACTTGCATTTTTTACTTTCTCCCACTCGCCCATTTGATTAACTTCTGTACATACAATATCACACTTATCACTTCCATGGCACAGTAGGTCACCATTTTCGCACATCAAAAATTCATTTTTTAAATCCAATTCAATGATGTTATACCAATTTTGCAAATAAATGACAATATCGTTTGAGCAAAAATATTTTATCATTTCACAGATTTCATTTAATAGATAGCTTCCCCCAAATCCAAACAAATAATAATCTTCTAATAACTGAAAAAAATGGTTACGTACAATAATATCTCTTTCAGATTTTCTCTTTTCTAACTCATCATTATCAAAAATCAAATAATGATAATATCCTGCTATGTAACTTCCCATCAAATAATTATTTACAGATTTATCACAAGTAATTAGCAAGTTATAAAAAATAATTTCTTCTATTTTCCTTGCTAAATAAATGTAATATTTTTTATCCCAATTATAAATATACTTTGGAAGGAAAAAAAGTGAATTAACATATTTTGATGTTAAATGTATAGTCGTCCTCCTTTCCTTTATATACTTTTTTTCAACGTCTATAACCATTTGTAACGTTTTTTCCAATGTATCTACGCACGTACAACTATAATGTATTAAATTTATATATGGCAAATCATCAAATACTGTCTCCTCTTCTCCAAAGCAGCTGTTATAACTATTTCTGTCATTCCCCATGTTATTATAATATTTTTCCAATGCACTCTCTGTTTCTTTTAATAAATCCTCATAGTATTCTGATTCTCCAGGTATCCCTGAAAAACTATCATGTAGCACATTTTGATTTAAACATTTAGAAAATGCCTCACAAAATTTCCTTTGATTGTCTCTCTCACAGTTGCATATATCTTTAATATACTCATCTCTTTTGAATTTCTTTTTGCACACTATTATATAAAATCTAACTAATTCTGTAGGATGATATTTTGCCAACATTCTGCAACTTACCCTAAACCAGTAACCTGCATATATAGATTTTTCTCTTCTATCTTCTTCAAATGCGCATAAAGCTAATAATTCTAAATTTGACGCAATTTGACTATTCTCGCCGCCAGAAATTTGCTTATCCAGCAAATCTTTTAGGTCATTAATATTCTTTTTATATGTAACAATATCTTTTTTCATCGCATCAAATATTTCTCTTTGTATTTTCTTTTTTAGTCCATTAGCATCAAAATAAATTGTTATCATTTTTAGAACTAATAAACTAATAAACAAAAAAACAGAAGCTGACATCATCACAACCATACTAGCTTTTTTCAGCACAAAACCAACCATACATAAAAACATTGACCAAAATGAATATATTGTCAAATCTAAGAAATTCCCCCATGTAGCTCGAATTAACCTTTCATATATTATATCTTTATGGTATATAATACACTTTTTTTCTCCAAGCATTGCCATTAATGTAGTAACAATAAATAGCGCTGAAATATCTAATGCAATAATGCTCAAATAGCCATCTCTTGATGCAATAGTTATTACTTCTTTATATTTTATATAACAACCAAAAAGTACTTGTCCAACCCAATTCATTTTATCTATAATAGATATTCTGCTTACCATTATAAGCAATATAAATGTAATTATTAACCGCAGCCCTCTCTTGTTTTTAATAAACTCCATCTAAATTCTCCTTAATCCCAATATCTCCTTCATAAGTGACTTACAAAAAACTCCTCTACACCTGGCAAAAATCTATCACATCTTAATATATATAGACCATTATTGATAACAATTTATAGCGGTATCATTTCTATAGACACAGTTTTTTACCCATCATAATCTACAAAATTCTCAAACATACTAAGTATATACACCGTGTACACACTTAACTATAACATATCTCGTATTATTTCAGCAGAAAGATTTTCCCCACCCCGTTGGCTATCACTACCAGACGCTGCCATTGTATATAAATATCGTGGATCATCTTTGTAAATAAGTTTATAATGTCCACCATCATTTGTTATTGCAAACCCATATGATTTTAAAGCTCTTTTTAAGTTGTCCCCCGCCTTCGTATAGCCCTTTAATATACGTTTTATTTCAGCTCTTTTTTCATCTAATACCCCTGTTGATTCATTGCTCTCTAAAATGTCTATAAGGATATGTTCTTTACGAGTATCTTTTTTTACGCAGGTAAGTTGATTTCGAAGCATTTCTAAAATGTGTTCTTTAATTTCCCCCTCAAATAACTCATCTTCTTCACCATAATATAACAGCGGCGTTTCCGCACTCTGATCATATTTTGCTCTAAGTCCTTGATTTTCAGCTTGCAACGCCATAATACGAGTATTGAGTTCTTCAATGGTACGCTCTTTATCGCACAATTCAGTAGAAAAAGTATCATAAACTTCGGACACTTCACTTTCCGCTTTGATTCTCTTTTCTGCAGCTTTTTCATATTGTAATCTAAAAAGTTCATTTTGAACTCCTTCAAATGTCATCATCGTGTCGCGAGCTTGCTGATTTACATACCGACACACAATTCTCACAATGCGGTCAATTAAAATATCTCCTTTGTCCACATATTTACTTGTTGTAATAATCTTATGAACATTTGTTTTCCCTGGATAATATATACCCACGCTTCCATGATGCGAATTCATTCCGTTACAACTAGTTTTCAATATAGACGAAACGTCTGCTTCTTCTTCGCCAAGAACATGCGCAACTCCGCGTAATTTATATGCTAAATTCTGGATCTCAAATGGATACTTTCCCCACGATTTAGTAACATATACAATTGGCATATTATATACCGCTTGTTTGCATATCACATCTTCAATAATATGATAATTATTTCTCGTGACAGGAATTACTTGCTCAGAAATCTGCATTCCATTATCTTTTCCAACATATCCACCATCAAGTAATTTATTAACAAGATATGGTGTTTTAAACTTGGGAATAAATCCTGTAGTCTCCGTAGTCGTTTCTCGATCCAATTTAATCGAAAAAATATGTTTATCAAAATTTACCACAACATCTGTATTCCAAATAATATTATTTTCGTCAAATTGGTGAAATCGTATAGCTATCGTATTATACGCTCGAATTTCTTGTATTTCCAATGACAAATTTTCTTCTTCAAATTTGATATTACGACTTTTCCCATCCCAATTTAAGTTAGAAAGCTTATTATATGGACTTCCTTGATTCCATTCGATTACAAGTCTTATCAATGTATCTTGTGTTAACATATCTGTCACCGGAAAAATTGTCGAATAAATCTGCATATACTAAACTCCTCCTTCTTATGTTGATTTCTTATTTGGCAACACATTAATCCACCCATCTGGTTCCTTATGCATTCTTTTTTATTATATATTTTTTCGACATTTTATGCAATCTTTTTTTCTTGCTAAAATAAGTATTTTTTTCTTTATGTTAAATATATAGACTTTAATCCTGCACTGAAATTTACTTTTTCAAATTAGTAAACATAACAAATTACAAATACTAATACTCTGAATTTTCTTCAATACCTCTAGTTTTAATTACATCCCTTAGATAATTAATTACCATTCTACAGGTTTCTTCATTTATTTCATCGGAATTAATACCAAGTTTTGCATGAACAAGATTTCTCTTATAATGGTCTCATAAATTATGTAAGGTACTAGAAACAGTAATCATCCACACATCTTTTCGTGTCTCATTATTTAATATTTCTTCCAGCCAGCTATCCCCCATCTTTTGACAACGGATATTCAGCCCTTTTTTCTAGTAAATTTCTTATACTAATCATTTTGTACCCATCCAAACACAATTAGCCCACGTAATTAAGCATGAGCTACAATGTTATATGTTTTCTTTAATAATTCTATATTCAAATGTCATCACATCTTTTTCTTTTCCATGTGACCTTGAATCAACAGAAATAATCTTTATAGCAAGAAATTTCCCAAATCCATTTCTAAATATCACAATTTCATCATCGTAAATAGTTCTAACATGACTGCTATAATCAAATTCGATCATTTCATTATATTTTGGAAAATCTTTTCTTCCGGCAATATATCCGATATCTCCATATGCATAAATACTTCCATTGCCCGAACCACTCCATTTAGTGATAAATCGATAATTGCCCGTTCCTATAATATACTTTCGGTCATTATTATTATATTCAAAAGTAACTATTCCGCTATCTTCTGGGGAATAATATTTTGTTGCATCAATACTTGTTTTCAAAATGATTTCATCACCTACAGCATTGGCAAATGGATTTTTCCCAAGAGATGGCTTCTTTTTATTATCCTCATTATATATTCTTTCCAATAAAGTTCTGTAATGCTCAAAGAATAATGAATCATCACAAAAATCTATATATAATTTTGTTCCTAAACAGATAGGTGTTTTTTTCTCTAAGTTATTATTCCTTACTATCGGAATAATATATCCCAAATTCACATTACTCAGCAAATCTTGTGAAATAATCATGCTTTCATAGCCTGTTCCAGCAATTCCAGCATTTGCTTTATTTACATAATTCTCCGAACAAACACATAGAACCATTTTAGATTTTGTAACTCCCTGTTCCATGAAAAATCTTAAATCTTGTCCTATATGTAAATCCCATTGGTCTAAAATAGCGTCTACGCCATGACCTCTTAATCGAGTAGCTAATGATTTAACCCATTCTTTATGTTCATCGGAATCATGTGAATATGAAATAAAAACTATTGGATGTTCTTCCATTACCTTATTCCCTCCTCATTTTTCTCTATCAGCGCAAGCATATCTCTTAAGTTACATTCTTTTTATAATCCAGATAACGTTCGCATTACCAAATCCACATCTTTGTTTTCTAATTCCTGAATAATATGCAGATAAGTTTTCTGCGTCGTTGTCATACTGGCATGTCCCAATCTTCTTGCCACACTTGCAATGGATACTCCCGCAAACAAAAGCAGCGAAGCATGAGTGTGACGGAGTCCGTGAATTGAAATTTCTGAAATTCCACAAGCTTTGCAATGTCTTGTAAGAATATCATTTACAGTGGAATTATACACCTTATCTTTGCCAACAAAAATGGGCTCATCCTCAGGCAAATCCTTAACCAACTCCGAAAACTTAACTACAATCTGCCAGTCTATTTGAATTTTTCTCACCGAGGATTTGTTCTTTGTAGGGAGAAATCCCCCTTCCCCTTTGTAATCCCACGTTTTACTTACAGACAATGTCTGTCTGGCAAAATCAAAGTCTGCCGGGGTGACAGCCAGTGCTTCTGAAAAACGCATACCGGTCTTTGCCACTAAAAGAATAAACCAATCCCAATTAGGAGCCTCTTTTATGTTCAAGTGCGAAATCAGCGTATGTAATTCGAACTGATTCAAATATTTGATTTTCTTTGGTTTCGGCATTTTCCCCTTGATAATTGCCTTTCTTGTTGGATCTCGCTCAATCAGACCTTCATCAACAGCATCCAGAATCGCTCCCTTCAACTGATGATGAAAGTCAAGCGTCGTCTGACGCTCGTGCTCTTTGGCGTAATCATTTAAAAGTTTTTGATACACGGTTCTTGTCAAATCGGAAACTTTTAATTCAGGCACCAGTCGCTCCACCCACTTATGGGTCATCCGATATTTCGCCAAAGTTGCATCTCTTATTGCATCTTTTTTGTATACATCAATCCATTGTTTGTAATAATTGCAAAACAGTTCCATACTGTTCATATCATTTAGCATAAACTACCTCCATTTCAAGTACTGCTCACGCTGATATAAACAGTAAAAAACAACTATCCGCGAAATTCAATGCACTAATTATTTAAAAGCGGTTTTATTTCTTCCTCCAAAGTTTTTCTAAGTTCTTCAATCATCATATTATAATACTTGAACTTTGGAATTGCCCGTTCTTGAGCTTCCTTAAAACTGGTGAAATCTGCGGTACTCTTAATGGCACTTTCATTTGGTATCTCCCCATTTCGGTAATGAGTTGCCGCATACATAACATCATCTTTTGAAACATACCATGTAATACTAAAATCCATTACCACTTTTTCAATACATTCATGTTTCATGTTCTCTACAATATTGAGAATGGACTGCCCTTTATACTTAACCTCGTCCTGTTCAATCTCTGATACCAAAGTCGACATAATATCAGCAACTTTCGGATTTTCTTTTCTGAGGTCATCAATGTACTGCTTAACTTCCTCCAACTGCTTCTGTCTTTCTTCCGGAGTCATTTCCACATCTTCATCCGGGGTCACAATATTTTGAATCAGATTGATAATATACTCATAGTCAATCTTTGTATTACTATAAGCCATCAATTCGTAATCCACATCAATTGGCTGTTCCTCCATCTCGCTCTGTGTGTCCTCGGCACCGGCTTTTAACTCTTCCTTTACATTCAGATAATGTCCTGCATAATCATCGTATTCGTCCTCGGAAATTCCATATTCCGTCAGCATACTATCCTCATACTGGGTAAATGATTTCAACTGCGCAAATAATTTATCAAAATTCTGAAAAGCTTTAACAAACAAAACTTTCTCTTTTTCTGACATTGCCGGAATCTCCGCCGGTGTTTCCGCCGATACTCTAAGTGCTTTTAATGCCTTTCGGAATGCAGGTTCAATTTCTTCCCATTCAGCTAATAACGCAATTTCTGTACTTCCTGCCGAATATAATTTCACCACATTATCCACACATTCTTTGAATAATTTGGGTGCTTGGAACGTCACTATCTGACCATACGTTTTATTCTTATCAAAGATACGATTGGTTCTTGAAAATGCCTGTATCAAGTCATGCGGTCCCATCGGCTGCCTGTCCACAAACAACGTTGACATACATGGAGCATCAAATCCCGTCAAAAGTCTGTCCACTACAATCACCAAATCCAACTGCTCACTTCTGCTTTGGAACTTCGGTTCTTTCCTTGCCAGACGCTTGTTCAGATTTGCGTTATAACTTTGTATCTGTGAAATATCAAGTTTCGTACCAAACATTTCATTGTAGTCATTAATTGACTCTTTCATCTTTTCCTGATTCAAATGAGAGCCTTCTTCATTTTCCGTCACAGAGTAAGTAATTGCAAATTTCGGAAAATCCGGTAAAATCTGTTTCATTTTCTCATCAATTTGAAGCTCGGTTTCCCCATTTTTGACTCTCTTTAAAAGTTCATAATACTTCTGCGCCAACTGAATCGAACTCGTAGTGAGAAGTCCCTCATATGTCTTTCCTTTTCCGTTTTGGAATCCTAATTTATGATACGATTTATTCAAAATCACATCCAAAACTCTCAGCATATGTGTTTCATTCTCATACATACTGCTATCTGTCTCATCATCCATATTTTTCGGTCCATTATGCTCTACCTGAAATCCTAATACCGCATTGTCATGAATTGCATTTTGAATCGTATATCGATGCAGACGCTCTCCATATAGTTCCTCTGTCGTACGTGGCAAATCTCCTAACTGCGGATATGGGTTTTCTGCAAATCTCGGTGTTCCTGTAAAGCCGTACCACAAAGAATTTGCAAAGAAACGTTCTAATTCGCGCTTTGTTCCCGGCGTTACCGCTCTATGACACTCGTCTACAACAAAGGCAATCTTTAAGCTCTTAATTTTGTTATACTCCGGCGTTCCCTCTGCTAATTTTTTTGTAATCAATCTCTGTAATTTCTGAATTGTCGTTACAATCATCTGACGGTCATCGGATTTTAGCTTTTTCTTTAAATCAAACACATTATCTGTTTGATCTACATCCACTAAATCATTATTTGCATATGTCCGAAATGCCATCGATGTCTGCGTATCTAAATCTTTTCTATCAATCAAAAAGATTGCTTTATCAATCGATGGAATATCCATCAAAAGGTTTCTGGTTGCCTTATAAGATGTCAATGTTTTGCCAGAACCTGTTGTATGCCAAACAAAACCTGATTTTCCCGTCTTTGATGCTTCACGAATTGCTTCAATGGCGTGAATCTGATAAGGTCGAAGCAAAATCAGACGCTTCGCCTCCTCATCTAATACCGTATATCTCGCTATCATTTCATGAGCCTCTGGAATGCGAAGTACACTTTTAGCAAAATCCAAATAATCAAGAACCGGATTATTTTCATTATCTAACCAACCACTGATAAACTTCGGATTTAATTCCGTATCACTTGCCGCCGAAAAATACTTTGTATCAACACCATTACTAATTACAAACATCTGCACCGCTGAAAAAATGCCTGTAAACTTTCCCTCACCAATATACTTTTTAATCTGCCAGAAACCATCCATATAGGAATGTTGTTTATTTTTCAATTCAATATGTATCATAGGCAGACCATTAATCATAAGAGTGACGTCAAATCTTCTGTCCTGTGCCTTTGTCTGACTTTCCTCATCTGCTAATGCACGATACTGATTAATCACTTCATAAACACTGCTGCCACCAGCAATATGCTCATGGTTCATTACTACCAAATGAAGTCTCTCTGTATCACGCTGCACATGCACCATAACTTTTCCATTTTCACCAACCAGCCATTCTCCTGCCTTGTAGAAAGAAGAAAACTGTAATTGGTTTTTTACCTGTTCAAACTCTGTGTCCGATAAAGGCTCTCCATTTAAACGGTCTTTGTTGTTTTGCTCTAGAATATATCTAAAATTATTCCAAAGGTCCTCTTCTGTCTTCAAATCCGCTCTGTAAGTCCACTGCGAATCTCCATAAACTAACTGATCAATCAGTTTTTGTTCAATTACTGACTCTAATTCTGCCATAATATCCTCCTTGATTTGTATTGTTATGTTAATTTCTATATAAATAAGCACATTTTCAGTGCAAAATTCCTCATGATGATGAAGAGTGATGAGGTGATCAAGGGACTGAAAATAATCAGCAATCATCCTCTGTTCTGCAACATTTGGATAAGCAACTTCAAAATTTTCAACAATACCTCTTGAAATATTTAACTGCGAAGAGCCAGCTCCCAACTTCTTAAAATAATCTTGATATCTATTAATAATAGAAAACAAAAAATATGTATTAGTATCATCATTTATTCTTAAAAGAGCAACTCTTTGATTTAATACATACCTATTATTTTCAGGGATTATTGCAACTCTACCAAGTAAATCCCCATGACCCACATCACTTAAAACCATCACTAAATCGTTTCTTTGTAAAGTATCACTACCATCTTCAATAAACTTCCCTGATGGTTTTAAACCACCATCAATTGATATTGAATTCAAATTTACTAATTCATAGGTTCCCACATCTAATTGATTAGCCTCATGTGCTTTTCCATTTCTGTATGTTGCAATCTCCCCCAACTTACGCTGTTCCCAATCTATCGGCATTTTTTTGATAAAAATGTAAATTTTTCGCTGATGAAGAGTGATGAGGTGGTCAAGGTTGCGGAAATAGTTGCCAATCTTGCCCTGCTCTTCCATTGATTTAGGATAAACAATTTTTGTGTCCTGCATAGCAGATTTTGAAATTGATGTAACTTTAATGCCTTGCATCAAAGGTATCAACTGCTTATGATAAGCACTAGAATTTAGATAATATCCCAAATATCCTGAAGCAAATTTTTCTATCGGTCTATATGGAATAGTATGTAGTCCAGACAACACAACTTCATCATTCAATCCAGCTATTTCACTGCATTTTCCAACAGTTGAGTCTTCTGCTGTATCAGCAACAATTACATCTCCATTCTGCAAAAATGAAGCTTTATATTTGATCAGCACACTTTCATCTGAAATCATTGGAAGATTCTCTTCACTTACATCTAAGACTTCTCCAAACTTGATAAGCACATCACCATAATGAACATTCTTCGCAATCCCTGTTTCATTCGATAAGTCGGCTCTCGAAAGTGTGTTGTTCTGCAAACTAACCATTACCTCCCCCAACTTACGCTGTTCCCAAACATAATTCACTTTTTTTGCAAATTCAACCAAAATTATATTTATTATGTCATTATTCTATTTTCATTTTTCATATAAAATACGCAAATACAAAAAATGACAAATTATCACTTAAGATGGATTACAGTGTAAGTATCGTACAAAATCAAAAAATTATTCTATACAATTCCCCCTCTTCTTTTGTTATTTTATTTTCACTTTTTTACCCCATTTAGCTATACAAACATATTCTGAAGCATATATTTCTTAAGATTTTGCAATTCATCACACTTATGCTGATGAAGAGTGATAAGGTGGTCGAGGTTGGTGAAATAATATGCTAGTAGTCTTTGCTCGTCTTTGTCTTTTGGCAATAAAATATCAATTCCGTTTAGGTCACTATAAGAGACAAATGGTTGTCCACTGCCTGCACAGATTTTATAAATCTTTTTGCTATCTAACAAATAATAACCATATTTTGAATCAATAGAATTGTCCTTAGGTCGTGCGATTGTGCCATTATACGTTACAAAATGTTTACCTTCTCCCCAAACTACATAACCTGCATATGCCCCCATATGACCAATTATTGATGAGTTTTCAGCATTCCAATCTGTGTAACCTCCAATTATTCCATTAGCTCCATATATTGGATATTCTCCACCATTATCTGGATTATTATTAAATTCACCATATTGGAATTCAAATACTTCTCCAAGCTTACGCTGTTCCCAATCTTCATTGTATCCTTTAAATCTAATTTTCGGTTTTCCCATCATCTCACCTCTCCATCTTTCCAATCAACTCATTGAGTGATGACATAATATCCACATCAACTGACGTCAAATCTTTCAAAAGTGACACAAACTCACCTTGAACCTTCTCTATCTCTTGGTCTATGTCCGCCATGCTTTTTAAAACATCATTCAAATCAATTGGCTCTTCTTCTTCAAATGTATCCACATAGCGAGGAATATTCAAGTTAAAATCATTCTTTTCAATATCTTCAAAACTAGCCAGATAGGATTCTTTTTCAACCGTTTTTCTGTCATTGTACAAATTGAGTACTGCATCAATATGTTCGTCTGTCATTGCATTTTGCTTCTTGCCCTTATCAAATTTCTTTGAGGCATCAATAAACAAAACATCCCGACCTTCTCTGTGTTTTTTCAGCACAATAATGCAGGTTGGAATTGACGTATTGTAAAAAAGATTTGCCGGCAATCCGATAACCGCATATATATTTCCGGAGCGAAGCAGTTTTTCACGAATTTTTCCTTCTGCTGCTCCACGGAAAAGTACACCATGTGGCAATACAATTGCCATAGTACCATTGCTCTTCAAATGATAAAGTCCATGTAGCAAAAATGCATAATCTGCTTTTGATTTTGGTGCCAGTACACCATAGTCACTAAATCTCTCATCCTGCAAGAATCCTGCTGCCGCACTCCATTTTGCAGAATATGGTGGATTCATTAACACCATATGGAAGTCGGTTTCTTCTCCGGTTGGCCAATCTCCATCTAAAGTATCACCATTTCGAAGTGTCTGATTTTCAGGTACAATACCATGCAAAAACATATTCATACGCGCCAAATTGTAGGTTGATGTGTTCAACTCCTGACCATAATACTTAATATAATTTGGCTCCGATGCGTATTTTTTCGCATTTAACAAGAGAGAACCTGAACCCATACAAGGGTCATACACAGACAAGCCTCTTCTATTTTCCTGCCCTGCAATCGCAATCTTTGTTAATATTTTAGATACTGCCTGCGGCGTATAAAATTCCCCCGCTTTCTTTCCTGTCTCCGACGCAAACTGACCAATCAAATATTCATAGGCATTTCCAAGGATTTCTGCATCTGAATTAAGCAAATCAGCCTTGTCAATCTCTTTAATTAAATTTGAAATAGTATCACTCTGCTTTTGGTCTCCCGTTCCCAAACGATTGGAATACAAATCAATATCCGAAAACAAATCCGCAAACAATGGATCACTCTGTTCGATATTGTTAAATCCTTTCTGCAATTTTTCACGGTTAAAACAATTATTTCTTGCTTCCGTGGCAAAACAGGTATAAGTAAGTTCCGGCTCAATTATGTAATGACATTCTCCACGCAGTTCATCCTTTAATTCGGCAGCACTGTCATCCTCCAAAGCCTCTTTATAAGCATCCAATGCAACCTGCATATTCTCAGGTTTTTCGTCATAAATCAAATCGTAAACTTTAATCAAAAAAGAATCCGATAAATACTTATAAAACACAATTCCTAACAAATAATCTTTGTATTCATTTGCATCCATTTTTGAGCGAAGAATATCTGCTCCACTCCATAACACACTAATTAAATCTTTGCTGTTTTCTACTTCTGCCATTTTTTCTCTCCTTTTGTTTTTTAACGCTTTTTCATTATTTAATACACCAGTTTATCAAACCTCCTTTTATCTCATGTTTCTGCAATCATTTTAGAGGTATTATACCATATAGGGTTGATATTAACAATTTGAGGGCTTATGTTTTCCCTTTCGCTTTACAACTGTTAATAACTTTTTTTATTGCATTGCAGTACGAAAACACAGTACTAGTTTTCCATACATACATTGCCATAACAAAAAAAATCAACAATATACTAATAATAAATGTAATATCCATGGTAATATCACCTAGCAATTTTCTATATTTTGATAAAATATTTAAACACACAACTATATAAAATACTATTCCTCCTCCCCAACTAATTGCACAGCATATATAACTGATTTTAATACCAATTTTTTCCACAAGTACTGGTATTTGCAGTAATATATATACCATCACCAAGATTGTAAAGCTATAGACTATATCATCGCCACTTATTTTTACATTTTTATTCCATAAACCATAAATAGCAAATACCACTGGAATAAAAAGTACCACTATTATTGCTATATTATAATAACTGGTTGTTGCCTCTTTTTTTATCACCTCAGTTTCATATTCGATTAAACAATCCATATACTGTAACAATTTATCTTTATGTTTTTCAAAACACTTTTCTTGTTCAGTCTTATTTTCTTGTTCAGTCTTATTTTTTTGTCCTTCACAGTCTTTTTCCAGCATTTCTATCTCTCGCCATATATGTGCATCTCTTAACAAATCCTCTTTATCTCCATTTGAGGAATATTTGCCATATGCGTTCAAACACAATTTTAAATCCTTTAATATACGTTTAGTATTCTTATTGTACTTTTTTACAGATTCAAGTTCTCTCGAAATTCTACGAAGTTCATTTCTTCTTTCCTGCATCTCTTCTATAAGATAATTTTTCTTCCTATCATGGTCATTGGAAAGTTTCGTGATAACGCCAGCCACAACACCAGAAGATAATACACTTGCTAGTATTTCACTCATTATGAATTCCCCTCTTTCGTTTGTTTTTCATTTATTTTCCCACAAAAAATCCCCAACTCACATTCCTGCGTTTTGGGGATTCATCCATTCCTATTTATCTATCCCCATCAGCGCTTTATACGCCAATATTATCACACTTCAAAGATGATGTCAAAAAATCTGTAATTTTTTGTAATATTTTTATATCCACCATCACCAAATATTTAATTTTTTATTTATTATTCTGCCAGCCCCTTTTCCATTTTCTCGAAAATCACATCAATTTTTCCTTCGTTGTCTCTACTTTACCACGCTCCGATGTCCAATAAACACCCCTGCAAAAAACTCACTGTTTATTTCGTATGCGTTTAAATATCTCATACTGACGTTCCAATTCTTGCTTCTCATCAGTTAGCATTCCTTTTGCCTCTAAAATCCGCTCAATTGCCTGTGCCGGGTCCATCGTATGATAAGGCAAAAATAAATCTCTCAATTCTTTGGGTTTTACTATTTTATATATCTGAGCAGATGTCATATTGTAAGTAAATGCAAAGTATCTATAAATGTAGCCAATCCAAAACATTTCATTTCTTGTATATTTCAGCGAACCATAATTTGAAATGCCGTACTCTTCGTTTATCAACTCTAAAATATCGTTTGCCTGAATATTGCTTTCAAGAATGGATTCATTGTCAAATCTTTTTGCTACCTCACTCTTCATAAAACGTCGAATAAAAATTTCGGAACTTGTATCCATTTTCTCAACAGATTTTTCAAACGTCTCTGCCTGTAATGTACACAAAATTACGCCATCCTTTGAAATCTTTCTCATGCATTTGTCACCTCTTTACTTCAAAATTTCATCAATATACAAGCCCTGCCCTCTATATTGCCTCTTTGCTAATTTAACTTTATCATCTCCAAGTTTTGATTCCTCAAACCTTATATTTTTATAGTATTCTCTTTCATTATTTGAAATATAACAACGCTCTATAAGTTTTGCCTGAGACGCAGCTTTTTCACTAATAAATATATACTGCATGCCCAAATTTGTTGCTGCCAAACAATGTTTGCATTGCTCGTCCGTAAGTTCTCCTGCAATAAATGAGTTGATAATCTGAAACATACGATTATCTGCAATGGGAGCAATTACGTAATCACATTCTCTTGACTGTTTCACGAGTGCCTTTATTTTCGGGTGCGTCTTATACTCTTCTAGTGTTCCTCTGTAATATGCAATCGTCATCATCCATTCTTGATTTACTTCATATCTTTTACATTTCAGGTTTTTATCATCAAAATTCAAATAATAAACCGATGAATGATCGAATCCTGAAACAAAGGATATTGCTTGCTCGTAAGTTTCCCCGGTATAAAATCCCTGTCCAAAATCATTATTTTGCCTTCCATAATGGACATCTATTTCTCCGTTAATTTCGCTTTTTGCACCGTGAAATAGTAATTTTGCATTGGTTCCTAAATCATCTCGCCAAAGCATTTCCTTTAATTTGTTTATCTTGATTTTTTTATCAAATGCATACGAATATACACTCTCTAAAAAATTTGAAGAGGGTTTCGTTTTTCCTAATTCATTTCTCGATACAGTCACTCGCTCTACACCAAGTTGAGACGCAAATTCACTTTGTGACAAACCTAGTATCTCGCGAATTGATTTCAAGTCTTCTGAAAAATTATAATTCATTGTAATCACCACCTAACTTATTTATAACATATTACTCAAACAAGTTCAACATCAAAAAATATTTTCACATAAAAAACAACCCCGCACTTTCCAAAGTACGAGGTCATTCAAATGATTTTTAGTCAGTTTCCTTTTGTTGATACCATATGCACATCCATCTGTGGAAATGGGATGGAAATACCGGCTTCGTCAAACGACTTCTTAATCTGCTCGGTCATTGCCCAGCGGGTCGTCCAGTAATCTTCCGGTTTCACCCAGAGCTGAATCAGCAAAATCACGGCACTGTCACCAAGCTCCGAAACGACAACGCGAATTGGTTCGTCAGGAAGTCTGTCTTTCTGGCTCTCACCAATTTTCATCAACACTTCTTTTGCCAGGTTAAGCGGTGCGTCATAAGCAATTCCAACTGAAATATCCACACGGCGGCGGTCTTCTTTTGTTGCATTGACAATGTTAGAATCTGCCAGTTTTCCATTTGGTAAAATGACGGCACGGTTATCAACCGTTGTCAGCGTGGTGTAAACAACATCAATCTTCTGAACAACGCCTTCCACATCACCGACAATGATGTAATCACCGACACAAAACGGCTTCATAATCAAAATCAGGACACCACCGGCGAAGTTGGCAAGGCTGCCTTGAAGGGCGAGACCGATTGCTAGACCGGCAGAGCCGACAATTGCAATAATGGAACTTGCAGCAAATCCGAAAATCTGTGCTACAGTGATTACCAAAAATACATACAGCGTGATTTTAGATGCCGAGAGAAAAAAGGAAATAACACCCGGGTCCATTTCTCTTTTTTCCATCGAACGCCGCACAATTTTCAATAGTTTTTTTATAAGCTTTGATCCAACAAAAAAGACAATGATTCCAATGGCGAGGGAAAGGATAAAATCCATTCCCCGCGGAACCAGCTGCTCTACATATTGAATAAGCTGCTGCATTATATTTACCATGATTTAACTCTCTTTCTTTTTGCGTCCTGCTTTTGACGGCACTTTTGTGCAGGTAAATACCTGAATGGCAAGTGGCGCAAGACGACACTCAATCGAATTTACTCTGCCATCCCAGTGCTTGCGTTTGGACTGTTTTACGCGCGGATTCACAAATCCGGTTCCGCCGTATTCGGACGCATCACTGTTAAAGATTTCTTTATATTTTCCGGCAAACGGCACACCAATACGGAATGCCTCGTAAGAAACCGGAGTAAAATTGCACACAACCAAAAGCGTTTCGTCTTTGCATTTTCGTAAAAAAGCAATTACACTGTGATCCGCATCCAATGTACTAATCCACTCAAAACCGGCAGGACGTGCATCCAGTTCATACATCGCCGGATGTGCCAGATAGAACGAATTGAGAACACTGACATACTGGCGCAGTCTCTCGTTATCCGACATTTCTCCGTCTACGGCATCCAAAAGATTCCAGTCGAGTTCCCGTTTCTCCGAAAATTCTCTTTCCTGTCCAAATTCCTGACCCATAAAAATCAACTTTTTGCCCGGATGTGCTGCCATGTAACCGTACGTCAGACGAAGTGTAGCAAATTTATCCGAAATACTTCCCGGCATTTTCGTAAACATGGAGCCTTTCATGTGAACGACTTCATCGTGGCTCAAGACAAGCATAAAATCTTCCGAATACTGGTAAATCATGCTGAAGGTGAGCATACCATGACGACCTTTACGAAACAGCGGGTCGGTGCGGATGTACTCCAGATAATCATTCATCCAGCCCATGTTCCATTTCAAATCAAAGTCAAGGCCGCCCTCTTTGACAGGACCGGTCACCTGCGGCCACGCCGTAGATTCCTCAGCAACCGAAAAGCTTCCATCTTTTCTTTCATGAATTTTTTTGTTCAAATTCTGTAAAAATGCAATGGCTTCTAGATTCTCATTTCCGCCATAAACATTGGCAACCCATTCGCCATCTTTCTTGCCGTAATCGAGATACAACATCGAAGCAACTGCGTCCATCCGAAGTCCGTCAATGTGGAAACGCTCCAGCCAGAACAGCGCATTGGCAGTGAGGAAATTGATTACTTCCGGTCTGCCATAATTGTAAATCAGCGTGCCCCAGTGCGGATGTTCGCCCTGCCGCTTGTCCAAATGCTCATACAAACAAGTGCCGTCAAAACGGGCAAGTCCATGTTCGTCTTTTGGAAAATGCGCCGGTACCCAGTCTAAAATAACGCCGATTCCATGCTGGTGCAGAAAATCTACCAAATACATAAAATCATCCGGCGTTCCATAACGAGAAGTCGGTGCATAATAACCGGTCACCTGATACCCCCAGGAAGCGTCATACGGATGCTCCATAATCGGCATCAGTTCCACATGCGTGTAACCCATTTCTACACAATAATCGCAAATCATCGGAGCAAGTTCACGGTAATTATAAAATTCTTTTTCGGCATCCGCCGGCTTTTTAAATGCGCCAAGCGCCACTTCGTAAACAAGCATCGGCTCCTTTTTCGCATTCCATTTTTTACGCTCGGTAAGCCACTTTTCATCTTTCCAGTGATACTTATTCAAATCCCATACAATACTTGCCGTCGCCGGACGACGC
>ENA-ORUN01000872-ORUN01000872.1-human-gut-metagenome-genome-assembly--contig:-NODE-872-length-33201-cov-3.340494_pt1 | contig 33201 bp, 25 predicted proteins | sample MGYA00242080_ERZ509209 | MGnify/ENA primary metagenome ERZ509209 (study PRJEB26280, sample SAMEA2338786) | human gut metagenome | biome: human gut; feature: human-associated habitat; material: faeces... | reverse complement strand
TACGCTTATTTCTTCTGATAATGGCTTTAATTCTTGCCTTTACTTCCAATATATTAAAAGGCTTTGTAATATAATCATCTGCTCCATATTCAAGGCCCAATATTTTGTCCATATCATCACCCTTTGCAGTAAGCATTATAATAGGCATATCGGAAAACTCTCTAATCTGCTTACAAACCTCATATCCTGTTAAAATTGGTAACATCAAATCTAAAAGAACTATATCATATTCAGTTTCTTTCGCCTTATCAACGGCTTCCTGTCCGTCATAGGCACAATCAACTTCATAGCCTTCCTGTTCCAAACTAAATTTCAGTCCCTTTACAATTAATTTTTCATCATCAACTACTAACGCCTTCATTACATAAACCTTTCTACTTAATCAACAGTTATCATTTTTTCAATGTTTGAGTAAATGGAATCACCTATTCCCGACACGTTTTTTATATCTTCCTTAGTTTTAAAATCTCCATTCTCCTCACGGTAGGCTATAATTGCTTTAGCTCTTGTTTCTCCAATTCCTGACAACGAAGTAAGACCCTCAACATCTGCAGTGTTAATGTTAACCAGATTCTCCTTAATGTCTTCACTATCATGTGTCTTGTCATTAGTGCCCTGGTTGCTATTCTGGCTATCATTGCCTGAATCAGAATTTCCGTCTAAATTTTTCTCTGAACCATTCTGATTCTCCTTAAGCTTAGCATAATATTCCTTCTGGGAAAGTACTACAATATTCTGGCCGTCTTTCAAAACTTCAGCCATATTAACTCCCTGCTTCTGGGCTTTCTTAGTAAGCCCTCCTGCCTTCTCAATAGCCATAAAAACCCTGTCGTTACTCTTTAAACAATACACTCCCGGATTGTTAACCTGACCACTGACATAAACATAAATCTCTTCCAAACTTTCTGATGGTTCTTCACTGTTCTCACCGGCTTCCACACGTGTAGTCTGACTGTTGTTTTCAGCCTTGTCCGTTAAAGAAACCTGAGTATTTTTATCCTTACAGCCCGTAAAAAATACTAAAACCGCAACCATTGTTAAAACAATGTATTTCTTTGTATTAATCATTCAAACTCCTATCCGGAGCTTCCCCTTGAACGCATATCATAATTGTACAAAATTATGTTTCAGTTAGCAACACTCATTTTTCACAATTTTATATTAATTTTATCTTTCAAAAATGAAAATACCTACAATTGCAATAATTGCACCCATTAACTTGCTCCACTGAAAATCAACCTTTTCAACTCCAAACATTCCAAACACCTCTATCAGATATGCAATAATAATCTGGGATATTACAATCAAAAGAACTGCCTTTGCAGGGCCAAGTATGTTCATACTCTTTATAACTGTCAAAGTAATAAATGCCCCAATGACACCACCCAGCAGCATATACTTATTTTCCATATGAAACATACCCGACACATTTTGACGTCCCGTAATAAACCAAGCCAAAATACAAACGATAAAAGCCGTTAGCTGCACCCATGAATTGGCAGCCCAAAGGCTACTACTTTTCGTAACCTGCGTGTTAAAAACACCCTGAACACTCATCAAAGCTCCTGAAATCAATGCAATAATAAATCCCCACATGTAAAAAAACCTCCACTATTCACTTAGTAAGGTATTTTTTATAAATATGGCACAGAAATTCCCGTTGCAAACACGTTGATTTTCTTATTTTGCTCCGCCGCCTATTGTAAGACAAAAATCTAAACTCGCCTACGGCTCAGACAGTAGATTTTTGCCTTACGCTATGCTGGAAAAATTGCGAAAATCTGCCTATCGTTTGCAACGGAAATTTCTGTGCATATTAAGTCAAAAAAAATACCCACCAAATGTTTATAGTGGATATTTTTTACATATTTGATTTATTTATTCATTGTTTTAAATATTATTGATATTGTTGTGCCTTCCCCAAGGGTGCTATCGATTTGGATTTCTGCCTCGTGTTGTTCTGCTATGTGTTTTACAATGGCGAGCCCAAGTCCTGTACCTCCTGTTTTCTTTGAGCGGGCTTTGTCTACTCGGTAGAATCGCTCGAAGATTCGGTTTAAATCGTCTTCCGGTATTCCAATACCGTCATCCTTCACCTGAAGTATTATGTTGCCATCTTTTTTGAATACTGATGCCCATACGTGTCCTTCCGGCTTGTTGTATCTTATGGCATTATCGCAAAGGTTGTATATAACCTCCTGTATCATTTCCTGATTTGCCTTTATTATACAGTCTTTTTCTATTATGTCTGTTGCGATTGTTATGTTGTGCTTTTCGGCATTCATCTGCAACATGTCCACACAGCTTACTACTTCTTCATTTAAGCTTACGTTTGTTGTTGACAGCTGATGGTCCATAACATCTAACTGTGACAATTCAATTATGTCATTTATAAGTGACAATAATCTGTTGGCACTTTTATGAATTTCACTGGCAAAATGCTGGATATCTCCCTCTTTTGCCATTCCTGTTTCTATCAGTTCTGCGTAACCTGAAATTGAAGCCAACGGTGTTTTCAACTCATGGGATACGTTTGCCGTAAATTCCTGTCTCATTTTTGAGCTTTTCTTTAATGCTTTATGCTGGTTGTGAATTTTGTCCATAAACGGCTGGATTTCTTCATATGTTTCCGTTGCCTTATCATCTTCAAGATGTTGTGCCATAAGCTCTATTGGCTTTATAAGACTTTTTGCCAAAAGTTTTGCCACAACAAGACTTACTCCTATTGCCAAAATAAAAACTACCAAAAAGATTGGGAATATCTGTGCGCCAAACTGCCACAGGTTTCCTGCTTCTTTTGCAACTCTTATTATTTGACCGTCGTTCATTTTTTCAGCATAGTAGTATGTATTTTTTTCAAGTGTTCCTGACTCTCTTATTGCACTTCCACTACCTGTCTTTAATGCCTGTTTAACTTCCGGTCTGTTTCCATGATTTTCCATGGAGCCAATGTCTGCATTACTGTCATATTCAACTTTTCCGTCACTGTCTATAACTGTAATTCTCAGATTATCTATTTTAGGATCAAAGTCCTTTTCTATATATTCAAGAACTGCCTCCGTTGTTTTTAAAATATGAACATGAGTCTTAAGATCCTCCATAACCTGACTTCTGTACATATTATAAAAAATTCCTACACTTGCTATCATTGTTATTATTGTAAAAATAACCGAAATAATGGTCATCCTTGTATATATTTTCTTTTTCACTTACTTGTCCTTTCTGTAATTCATTGTGTAACCCACATTCCTTACAGTCTGAATAAGATTTCCTTTTTCGCCTATCTTACGTCGTAATGTTTTAATGTGCATATCAAGAGTACGTGATTCACCTTCGTAATCAATCCCCCATACTCTGTCAAGAATCTGGCTTCTCTGAAGAACGATTCCTGAGTTCTGAATTAACATTTTTAATAACTGATATTCCTTGTATGTTAATTCAGTCTCTTGTCCATCAACTAAAACCTGATGCTTAGCATCATCCATTGTTATGCCATCAAAACTGTAAATGTGACTTCCACCTGAAACATTTGCTCTCCTTAACAAAGCTTTCACTCTTGAAATTAGTTCCATAATTCCAAAAGGCTTTGTCATATAATCATCTGCTCCCTGATCAAGCCCTTTTACCTTGTCCATTTCAGAAGTTTTTGCAGTAACCATTATAACCGGTAACTTTGCCGTACTCTGCTCAGCTCTCACATCCTTTAACACAGATAATCCGTCTCTGTCAGGTAACATTATATCCATAATTATCAAATCCGGATGCTCTTTTGTCAAGGCATTTTCGAAATCTGATGCTGTTGCGAAAGCACTTACCTCATATCCTGCATTTTTCAATGCAAACTGTTCAATTTCCGAAATATTCTTATCATCTTCTAAAATATAGATTTTTCCCATATGCGTTTCCTATTTTTTTTCAGGTAAGATTGAATAAGCAATGTTTACGGCATGATCCGCTATTCTTTCTAACCCAATTACTAAATCAGTAAAAATAAGTCCAGCCTCAATTGAGCAATCACCTGCTGCCATTCTTTCAACATGACCTTCCTGATAATCAATCTGCATCTGATCAATAATGTCTTCTAATTCATTAATCTTATCCATATTAGACTTGTCATTGTTAACAAATGTTTTTACTGATTCATCAAAAATCTTAATTACTTTGTTATACATTTTTATAAGTTCTTTTTTTCCTTCATTAGAAAAGTTGATTTTTTTATTTTTCTCTTTAAAAGCGTCATCCATAATATTTACTGCATGGTCGCCAATACGTTCTACGTCAATAACAACGTGGAATAAACCACCTAATCTTTCTCTATCCTTAATAGGCATACCATACTGGTTAGCTTTTACCATATATTCTGTTATTCTATGACTTAAGAAATCAATGTACTTCTCTCTTTTATAAACATCATCTGAAGCACTTCTGTCATTTTCAATTAATGCTCTTGTTGAAAATTCAAGATTCTCTCTTACCATTAATGCCATACGTTCAATTTCCTGAACAATTTCAACCATGGCTGTTGATGAAGATGGTGCACCTGAAACTCCAATGTATTTTAATACCATTTCGTTTTCATCATGTTCTTCATTTCCCTTTGAATGAATAACCTTCTTTGATAATTTTACAAGAAGACCTGAACATGGGAATAATATAATAGTCTGGAATACCTTAAATAATGTGTCTGCGTTGGCAACAAATCTCTTAAAATCACCTGAACCGCTAATACCCATAATTCCATTAATAATAGTGTGGCTTGCAAAAGCTAATATTATTGAAATAACAACAAGACCTACAACGTTAAACATAACGTGGATAAATGCTGTTCTCTTAGCGTTTCTGTTAGCATTCATTGCAGCCATAACTGCAGGTGTACATGAACCGATGTTTGCACCTAAGATAAAGTATAAACATGCCAATGGTTCAACAAGTCCTGAGCCTGCCAATAATACCAATACGCTGACTGTTACTGATGAACTCTGAACAATAACTGTTAAAACAAGTCCAAGCAAAACTGCTATGAAAGGATTGTCCAAATATTCAAAAATCCTTACTAATGACTCATATTCCGGTATCTGGCCAAGTGCCCCTGTCATAAAGTTAATTCCAAGGAATAATGCACCGAAACCAAAAATAACCGCTGCTATCTTTTTAAGTAATGGTTTCTTTCCGAACATTAATACGGCTGAACCAATAAATATAATAAATGGTGCCACTGCCGTAAGCTTTAATGATACTAACTGTGAAGTGATTGTTGTACCGATGTTTGCACCAAAAGTTAACCCTACTGATCTTTCAAGTGTTAAAATGCCTGCATTTACAAAACTTACTTCCATTACAGTTGTTGCACCTGAAGACTGAATAAATGCAGTAAATAATGCACCAAATACTACTCCTATAAATTTAGTTTTTGTGCATTTGTCTAATACCCCTCTAAGTTTTTCACCTGCGGCCTGCTGAAGACTGTCACTCATATATTTCATTCCAAATAAAAAGAGTGCAAGACCACTCAACAATTCTGTTATCATTGTGTACATAACTCTAATTAACTCCTAAATATCTTTTTCATTATTTTCGCTGTCGCTTCTTTACAATAACAAGCCTAAGTAAAATCTACGTAAAAATTTTAACATAGTTTTTACTTTTATACTAGATAAATATCTTTTTTTTAATATTATTTCGATTTATTAGTACTTTTCCACAAAATTTGCATAAAGATACTGCTAATTTTTTCAGTTTGGTTTTAAATATACGCCTCTGCAATCCCTTGGAGAATTTTTGCTTAATATAATTTCCATATGAATTTCTTATTTAAAAAAAAATGTGGGACATTTTCTTACATCCCACACTTTTTCTTAACAAAATATTTACTCCATTATTTCGTATTTTTTCATTAATTCTTTCTGATAAGACTCATCTTCTGCTGACTTTTCAAGCTCATCATATTTCTTTTCTGACATTAATACTTTGATTAACTTATTAACCTGACCGGATCCCCGTGCTTTTCCTTCTGCAATGCCTTTTCTCCAACCTTCGGCAAGTCCTCTCTTATACTGTCGGTCCATTTCTGTATTATATGACATGTATATTACCTCCAATGCCTATTTTGTCTATCGAGTTATCCTATGGACATCTTTTCCCATAATCCTATATTATAAGCATTGTGACAAAATTTCAATCATTTCATCAACATTTTCTTTTGTTATAACAAGAGGTGGTACCATTCTAAGCACATCACTTCCTGCTGATATAACAAGAAGTCCTTTTTCAATGGCTTTATTTACAGTGTCTATAACAGGTGTTGTAAGAACAAGTCCCTGCATAAGTCCTTTACCACGTCTTGCAACAACATTGTCGTACTGTTCCACTAATTTGTCCAACTGTTCTTCCAAATAATTGCTTACTTCATTAACATGTTCAAGAATATTCATTTCTTCAAACAAATCAAATACTTTTGAAACTGCTGCTGTTGCCAATGGATTTCCACCATAAGTTGTTCCGTGATCTCCCGGAACTAATGAATCACAGCACTTCTCTCCTGCAACAAATGCTCCAACAGGAACACCACAACCTAAAGCCTTGGCTGTTGTAATAATATCAGGTTTAACATTATAATGCTGGAATGCATACATCTTTCCTGTTCTTCCCATACCACACTGGATTTCATCACAAATCATTATAATGTCATTGTCATCACAAATCTTTCTGATTCCTTCCATAAATTCCTTAGTTGCCGGATAAATTCCACCTTCACCCTGCACAGGTTCAACAATAATAGCACATGTTTTTTCATTTATTAATGCCTTTACACTATCTAAGTTATTAAACTCTGCAAACTTAATTCCTGAAATCATTGGCCCAAAAGGTTCCTGATAATGTGAGTTACCTGTTAATGCCAAAGCTCCCATTGTTCTTCCGTGGAAAGAATGATTCATTGCAATAACTTCGTGGTCTGAATTTTTATCTCTGTCATAAGCATAACGCTTAGCCATTTTTAATGCACCTTCAATAGCTTCTGCACCACTGTTAGTAAAGAATGCTTTCTTAAGTCCTGATGCTTCCACTACCTTTTTTGCTGCTTCAATGGCAGGCACATTATAATACAAATTAGATGTGTGTATAAGCTTGTCAATCTGAGCCTTTAATGCATCATTATATTCTTTATTTCCATATCCTAATGCAAATACAGCTATTCCTGCTGCAAAGTCTAAATATTTCTTTCCATTAACATCATAAAGATAAACACCTTCACCTTTATCTAATACGATTTTAAATCTGTTATATGTATGTATAAGGTACTGTTCTCCCTGGTCCATATATTCTTTATCTGTCATTTTACTTTCCTCACTTTTATTAACGTTTTATTTGTTTAATAAGTCAGTATAGAATTTTTCCTGTTCGTCATCTAAAATTGCTGTACCGACACCTTTATTTGTAAAGATTTCAAGAAGAATACTATGTGGAATCCTTCCGTCAAGAATATGAACTCTTGATACACCATTTTTTATAGCATCCATACAGTTTTTAATTTTTGGTAACATTCCGCCGGCAATTATACCATCTTCAATTAATTTTTCTGCTTCTGAAACTGTCATTTCTGAAATAACTGTACTGCTATCATCTTTATCCATATAAACACCCTCAGTATCTGTTAAGAAAGCAAGTTTTTCTGCTTTTACTGCTTCTGCAATTGCACTTGCAGCATCATCAGCATTAATATTGTAACCATGATAATCTTCATCTAATCCAATAGGACAAATAATTGGTAAAAAGTCATCTTCAAGTAATTCTAACAAAATTTCTTTATTTACATGTGTAACTTCGCCAACATATCCAATATCCTGGCCTTCTGATAATTTTTTCTTTACAGTGAGAAGTCTTCCGTCTTTACCACTGATACCTATTGCACGTACTCCTAACTGTTCAACTATCTGAACTAATTTCTTGTTTACGCTGTTAAGTACCATTTCAGCAGCCTCTAAAGTATCTTCGTCAGTTACTCTAAGTCCGTTAATGAATTGTGTTTCCATTCCAAGTCTGTCAATATGACGGCTGATTGCTTTTCCGCCCCCATGAACGATTATTGGCTTGAATCCTACTAATTTAAGAAGTGTAATGTCCTGAATTACGCTTTTCATAAAGTTTTCGTCAAGCATTGCGCTTCCGCCGTATTTTACTACGATGATTTTTCTGTTGAATCTTTGTATGTAAGGTAGGGCTTCAATTAGCACGTCTCCTTTTTCTATCCATTTGTCCATGTCCAGCTGCTGCTGTTGTCCCTTCATTATCATTTTCGTCTCTCCTTTCGATATCGTGCAACAAGTTTTTTCCAATCTCACACGAAATTTTTTTATTGCAAACACGTTGCTATTCTTATTTTGCTCCGCCGCCTATTGTTTGCTTGCGTAATTTTCTGCTTCGGCTGAGAATAAATTATGTTTTCAATTACACTCAGATATTTTATTTGTGTTTGTTTTTGTTGATTGTTTTATTCTTCATTGTCCTCATCTACGTAGTTGAATTGTAGTTCTTTACCGTCTGTTCCGTAGATGCATGCTGTTCCACTATATGTAGAGTCTACGTTGTTGTATTCTGTGATTTATTTTCTTCCATTCTTTACTCCTTCGTTTATCATTGTCCCTTTTAATTATGCTTTAAGCCTTAGCTTCTGTAGTCTGCATTAATGCTTACGTATTCATGTGTCAAATCACAGCCCCACGCTGTTGCTGTGCAATCACCCATTTTTACGTCTGCAATGGCTGTTACTTCATTTTCTGACAAAATCTTTGTTGCCTTTGCTTCGCTGTAGTCTGTAGCCATTCCGTTTTCTACTATTTTAAGTTTGCCTGCTTTGCTTTCAAAATAAATATCTACTTTTTCAGGATCAAACTTGGCTGTTGAATATCCCATTGCACAAAGGATTCTTCCCCAGTTAGCATCATGTCCGTAGATTGCTGCTTTTGTAAGGCTTGATGTTACAATTGATTTGGCAAGTGTTACTGCCTGTTCTTTGCTTTCTGCATTTACGATTTTTACTTCAAATAAAGCTGTTGCACCTTCTCCGTCTCCTGCTATTTTCTTAGCCAAAAATTCATTTACTGCGTGAAGTGCCTCTACGAATTTGTAATAATCTTCGTTTTTCTCTGTAATTTCAGGGTTGTCTGCCAAACCATTAGCTAATAACAATACTGTATCATTAGTTGATGTGTCACCATCTACTGAAATCATGTTGAATGTGTCTTTAATGTCACCACTTAATGCTTCGTATAACATTGACTTTGAAATTTTTACGTCAGTCATTATAAAACCTAACATTGTACACATATTAGGATGAATCATTCCTGAACCTTTGCACATTCCTCCGATTGTGCATGTTTTTCCGCCAATTTCAAATTCAAAAGCTATTTCCTTTGGAATTGTATCTGTTGTCATAATGGCTTCTGCTGCCAAATGACCACCATCTAAACTTTCGTCTAATGTTGGTGCAAGTAACTGGATTCCTTTTGTTATTTTGTCCATTGGAAGCTGGGCTCCAATAACACCTGTTGAAGCTACAAGTACCTGTCTTTTTTCTATATCTAATGCTTTAGCTGTTGCTTCTGCCATTTGTTCGCAGTAATCCATTCCTATTTTGCCTGTACATGCGTTGGCTACACCGCTGTTACATACTACTGCATGAACATAATCTGATGTGTAAATTGTATCTCTGTCCCAGATTACAGGGGCTGCTTTTACCTGATTTGTTGTAAATGTTCCTGCGGCAACACATGGTGTGCTGCTATATATCATTGCCATATCTTTTTTGTCCTTTTTAATTCCGGCTTTTAAGCCCATGGCTGCAAAGCCTTTTGGAGCTGTAACGCCACCTTTGATTTTTTTCATGGTTAAATTCCTTTCATTTAGTTTTTTGCTGGTTCTATGTTCAGCTCGATTACGTGCTTCGCACTTCATCGGGGTGAACTTTTAGTTTTTTGCTACTTTTATGTTCAGCTCGATTACGTGCTTCGCACTTCATCTCGCTGTGTTTATGTTTGTTATTACCTTGGGAATGAAGTTTTCTTTCAAAAGGAACTGTGTTCCTTTTGAAACCACAGCTACTGCTGTGGTTTTGTACAAATAGTAATGGGCATCCTTGCAAGCAAGCTTGCAGATGCCTATTTCTATTTGTACAGAAATCTTCTGTATTTGTGTTTTATGGGAACATTGGTACTTGTTGTAAGCCTTCGTTTTCTGGTAATCCAAACATTATGTTCATATTTTGCACTGCCTGACCTGCTGCTCCTTTTACCAGGTTGTCCATAGCTCCCATCATTATTATTCTTCCTGTTCTTTCGTCTACTTTGAAGCTTACGTCCACAAAGTTGCTTCCTTCTACCCATCTTGTTTCAGGTGGTGTGCTATTTTCGAGTACTCTTACAAAGTATTCGTCTTTGTAGTATTTGTCGTATACTGCTTTTACTTCTTCATATGTCATTGGTTTCTTTAATGTGGCATATGATGTTGCAAGGATTCCTCTCTGCATTGGTATTAAGTGTGGTGTAAAGTTTATCATTACTTCTTCACCTGCTGCATAGCTTAACTGTTCTTCGATTTCAGGTGTATGTCTGTGTGTTGCAACACCGTATGCTTTGCAGTTTTCGTTTACCTCACAGAATAAGTTGTTTACTTTTGCTCCACGTCCTGCTCCTGATGTTCCTGACTTAGCATCTATTATTATTGATTTTGGATCTACCAATCCTTCTTTTACCATTGGATATATTGATAAGAAGCTACATGTTGGGAAGCATCCCGGATTTGCTATTAATCTTGCATCTTTTATTTTGTCTCTGTTTACTTCGCATAATCCATATACTGCTTCTTCTATAAACTGTGGGCTCTGGTGTTTGATTCCATACCACTTTTCATATGTAGCAACATCTTTTATTCTAAAGTCTGCACTCAAATCTATTATTTTTACTTTTTTAAGAATTTCTTCATTAACTAATGAGCCACATAATCCCTGTGGTGTTGCTGTAAATATTACATCTACTGCGTCAGCTAATTCTTCCATATTGTCATCCATGCATTTTGCATCTACTATCTGAAACATATTTTTAAATACATCTGCATATTTTTCATCAACGTAGCTTCTTGAACCAAACCAGACTACTTCTGCCTCTTTATGCTGCTGTATTAATCTTACTATTTCTGCTCCTGCATAACCAGTTGAGCCTATAATACCAACTTTAATCATAACTAACCTCTTTCATTATTAATATGTAATTCTTTTTGGGTTAAATGTTTTGTTATTCAATCCATCTCTTTATTTTAGTATTTTCCTTATTAAAATACAACATTTTTATATGTGCATTAATAAATATACATCTTTTGTGTATATTATGCAAGCATTTTGCATAAAAATACATAATAACACATTTTTTCCTTGCATTTTATGCATATATGCTGTATAGTATCACGTGAAAAGAAAAAGTGGATGCAATATTCCACTGTTTATTATATTTATTTTTATGGAGGATTTTAAAATGGCAAAGGAAAAAGTTATTCTTGCTTACTCAGGCGGACTTGATACTACTGCTATCATCCCTTGGTTAAAGGAAAATTATGATTATGATGTAGTCTGCTGTTGCGTGGACTGTGGACAGGGAAATGAATTAGACGGACTTGAGGAAAGAGCTAAGTATTCAGGTGCTGCTAAATTATATATAGAAGATATTACTGATGAATTTTGTGATGATTACATCATTCCATGTGTTCAGGCAGGTGCTGTATATGAAAACAAATATCTTTTAGGTACTTCTATGGCTCGTCCTGGAATTGCTAAGAAGTTAGTTGAAATTGCAAGAAAAGAAGGTGCTGTTGCCATTTGTCATGGTGCTACAGGAAAAGGTAACGACCAGATTCGTTTCGAACTTTCTATTAAAGCTCTTGCTCCTGATATTAAGATTATCGCTCCTTGGAGAGACAGTAAGTGGAAATTACAGTCACGTGAAGATGAAATAGAATATTGCAAGCAGCATGGCATTGATCTTCCTTTTGGAACTGATCAGAGCTACAGCCGTGACCGTAACCTTTGGCACATTAGCCATGAAGGTCTTGAACTTGAAGATCCAGCTAATGAACCAAACTATGACCACCTTTTAGTTTTAGGAGTTTCTCCAGAAAAAGCTCCTGATGAACCTGAATATGTTACAATGACATTTGAAAAGGGTGTTCCAACATCAGTTAACGGAAAGAAGATGAAGGTTTCAGATATTATCCGTGAATTAAACAGACTTGGTGGAAAACATGGCATCGGTATTATTGATATTGTTGAAAACCGTGTTGTTGGTATGAAATCACGTGGTGTTTATGAAACTCCGGGTGGAACAATTCTTATGGAAGCTCACAAGCAGCTTGAAGAATTAGTTCTTGACAGAGCTACAATGGAAACTAAGAAGGATATGGGTAACAAGTTATCACAGATAGTTTACGAAGGAAAATGGTTCACTCCTCTTTGTAAAGCAGTTTGCGCTTTCGTTAAATCAACACAGGAATATGTTACTGGTGAAGTTAAATTCAAACTTTACAAAGGAAACATTATCAAGGCAGGAACAACTTCTCCATACTCATTGTATAGCGAAAGTCTTGCATCATTTACAACTGGTGAATTATATGATCACCATGATGCTGACGGATTCATTACATTATTCGGCTTACCACTTAAGGTTAGAGCAATGAAGATGTTAGAATTAGAAAAAAATAAAACAAATCAGGAATAATTAATCAAAATTAATTAAATGATTCTTATAAAAATATCCGATTATTGATTTTTTTCAACAGTCGGATATTTTTTATTTTTTACCCCTATAATTTTCACGCACTTTTATCACTTTCTATAGTTGTAATTTCTTTACACCCCTACCTTTTTATAGTAGAATATAGATATTAATGTAAAGACGGTTAGAAATCGTTTTTTTATTGTTTATATTTGAAAAATACTAATGTTGTTGTATCTATATTCTGAAGGCAATAACATTTCACACATTAAATAAAAGTACAAATTTATAAAGGTTGTTAATATGAAAGATTCAATTATAAAGTTTAGAAGTTTTTTGTTAGCACATATTAAGAATCCAAGTTTGCAAACACTTATTAAAGGCTTAATAAGTTACGAAATGCTTACTTATGTTTTTTTCGGCATTGGTACTGCCATTGTTGACTACCTTGTATTTACTTTTTTTAATGCAGGTAAGGTCAGTGCCCTTATTGCCAATATTATTTCAACATTTTGTGCTATCATTTTTTCTTATGTCACAAATAAGCGATGGGTGTTCAAAAGTAAGACCAGCGGTTTTATGGAAGTTCTACATGAGTTTTTGCGCTTTGCCAGAGCCCGTATAGCTACTTTAATAATGAGCGAAGTTATTATTTTTGCTTCAGTTGCTATTTATGGAAATAACCAGAAAGTCAACCAGATTTCAAAACTTATTTCTATGGTTCTTACGGTTATTTTAAATTATATTATCAGTAAATTATTTATTTTCAATGATAGAAAGGAGCTTATTAATGAAAACAAATAGTAAAAAGTTTTCTATTAAGGATTGGTTTGAAAAAAATAAGTTATATATACTTGCTTTTGTATTGCCTATTTTATCTATGTTAATAGTCTACTATTTTAAGAATATTTTCCCATTTGGTGACCAAATGTATCTTCGAAGTGACTGTTATCATCAGTACACACCTTATTTAGAAATACTTCAACAGAAACTTAAAGACGGGGGAAGCCTTTTTTATACTTGGGAAATTGGCGCCGGTATGAACTTTATGGCGGTTGCCGCTTATTATCTTACAAGTCCCCTTAACCTACTTGCCATTATCTGGCCGGGTTATATGGCTGATATGGTAAGCTTTTTCATCGTATTAAAGATGGGACTTGCCGGATTTTCAGTATGCTACTATCTTACAAAACGTTTTGGTCAGAAAAATATTTCTTCCGTAGTTTTCGGTATGGCATACGCTTTATCAGCTTATTTTGCAGCATTTAGCTGGAACATTATGTGGCTTGACTGTATGTGGTTACTTCCATTTATTGTTCTTGGTCTTGAAAAATTAGTTAACGAAAAGAAATGCAAAATGTACTGCATTTCACTTGCACTTGCAATTTTCTCTAACTATTACATTGGCTTAATGATTTGCATTTTCAGCATTATTTATTTTGTTTACTTATTCTGCATTGTTGAATTTGATGAAACTGTTAAAAAAACTAAAGCAAGACTTCTTATTTTAAAAGACTATGCAATTTACTCAATACTTGGCGGTGCTCTTGCAGCATGCGTTATCTTACCAGAGTATTTTTCATTGTTAACTACTAAGTCTGCTGATTCAAGTTTCCCAACAACTTTGGAAGAAACTGTTTCAATGCTTTATATGATTTTCAGATCATTAATATGTGTTCCTGTTGCAGATTTAAAATATTATCCTGAACCTAATATTTATTGTTCAGTAGCTATTTTTATACTTATTCCATTATTCTGGATGTGTAAAAAAATTAATGTTAAAGAAAGAATTGGCAAAACCGTTATTGCCTTGATTATGCTTTTAAGCTTTGGTCTTAACATTCCTGCATATATCTGGCACGGATTCCATTTTCCTAACAGCTTGCCTTGTAGACAGTCTTTCCTTTATATTTTCCTTATTCTTACTATGTGCTATGAGGCATTTCTGTATATTAGGGAATATGAGCCAAAACATATTGCATGGGCTACAGGCGGTTCAGTAGCTTTGGTATTTTTACTTGACCAGTTATTTAAAGACGCTTCTATTTTCAGTGATTTGGAAATTGAGACAAGCATTGTAAAGATTATTTACTTTAGTCTTTTGTTTATAGTTGTATATGCCTGTCTTATTGTCTGGTATAAGAAAGCACCTAAGCTTAAACCTTTCCTTTCATATTTGATGGTTCTGATTGTATTCTGTGAATTAACTTTGAATATGAATGTTACAGGTATTCCAAGTACATCAGGAAGAAAAGGTTACTACGAAGCTACTAAGGCTTACGACCAGTTAAATAATATTACTAAGAAAGATGCAGATTCCCAGAACGTTAAATATTACAGAACTGAATCTGCCGTTCACACTACAAGAAATGATGGTGCCCGTTTTAATTACAATAGTATTTCAACATTTTCATCTGTATTATCTGCAAATATTCAGGATTACTTTGATTCAATGGGATTACAGACTTCATACAATGCATGTTCATACTATGGTCATACACCACTTACAGCATCATTGTTCTCAATAAAATATGAATATTCAACAGGAGAGCCATCTCTCCCTAATAATGTATCATTGCTTAACAGCGCTTCTTACAATTTAGAAAGTGGTGGAAATTCAACTGTTTATGCATATGAATATAATAACACATTACCATTAGGCTTCTTAATTAATTCAAGTTCAATTGCAAAGATGAACTCTGAAGCCGGTGATCCATTTACAATGCAGAATAACTTTGTAACTTCTGCAGTAAACGGCGGACAGATGATTTTCCATAGATTAAAGACAGACGGTACTAATTCAATTACTGCTCAGTATAATCTTGAAGAAAATGATACAGCTAATAAGAGCGGCACAAAAGTTTATGATATATACTTCTACTGCGAAACATCTGCTGAAACTTTAACTGCTACTGTTTCTAACGGAAGCATTCAGGACAAGTCTTTTGTTTCAAGTAGTGTTACAACTTCTACTTCAAAAACTTTTAATTCTGCTAACCAGAATTATATTTGTCATCTTGGAAATGTTCCTGAAGGTGCAACAATTAGCATTTCCGCAAGTGATAACACAGCCATATCAGCCATGTACGCTTATGCATTTGATGAAACTGCCTGGGAATATGACTACAATCTTTTAAATGCTAATCCTTATCAGGTAACATCATTTAGCGATACAAAGATTGAAGGAACACTTACAACAGACAAGGGCAATTTGTTATACACTTCAATTCCTTATGACAAAGGTTGGTCTGTATATGTTGACGGACAGAAAGCTAATACAACAGCTATATGCAAGGGTGCTCTTACAGGTGTAATGGTTACTGCCGGAACACACCAGATTACATTTAAATATACTCCTAGAGGATTCTTCCAGGGAATTATAATTTCAATAATTTCACTTTTAATTCTGTTAGGATTAATATTTAAAGACCGCATATTAGAATTAATCACAGGAAAAAAGAAAGGCTCAAAAGTACCTTCAAAAAAACCACAGGTTCAAAAAGCTGTGGCAAATGAGGAGCCAAAAGTTTCAAAATAAGAAAAATAATATATTGATTATTTGTAATTGATATTACTAAAAACCACCCGTTGGATTCGGGTGGTTTTCTTATTTTTCTCAAATTACTGTAATAAATAATTGTTTTTCAGTTTATTCTCCATAGTCTGCACTTCCTAATTGTGAATCTGAACTCTTATTGTTTGTCTTCTTTTCTCTTTTCCAATGTTATAGTCAATATTCCACCTGCTGTAATAAAGAAAACTATCATCCACAATGTTATGTTACTGTTCTCACCTGTTTTTGGAGTATTATCATTCACAGATGTTGTTATGTATTGTGTTTCAGTTTCTGTTGGATTAACCATTGTTGTAGTTGCTTCTGTTCTTGAAGTTGTCGATACCTGTTCTACTGTAGTTGCTTCTGTTCTTGAAGTTGTCGGTACCTGTTCTACTGTAGTTGTTTCCTGATTAGTTGTAACCTGTTCTGTTGTGGTCGTTTCAGGGATAGTTGTTGTAGTTTCAGGAGTTGGCTTTAACTGAAGGGCCTTAATTGCATCTTCAATAGCTTTTGCCATTGCGTCAACTGCTAACTGTTCAGTATAGTCTTTATCACGAACAACTGCATCTATAGCTGCTGTTACCGCATTAAAATCTATATAATCATCTTTATTTAAAACATTCGCCTTGGCAATAGCTTCATCTACTTTAGAATAATCTGCCTGAAACAGATATTTTTGATTATATGTTGAATATATAAGGCTATAATTAACATTGTCCCAAACCTGTCCAATGACATACATAACTCCTAACTGATTTGAACTGTCAATAATAAATGCCGGATATGTTGGAAAATGAATTTCATCTCTATCGTACAACTTCTGTGGAAGTGTATCTGTGTTTCCGGTTTTAGGATTTATGTAATATATACAAATATCTTCCTGTTTAAATTCTTTTACCTTTCCATCTTTATCTTTCCAGATTCCATCTTTTGATTTTTCATAGTCCTCGCCATCTATTGTAATATTGGTTATATTTGTATTTAATGGTTCATATAGAAGTGCTGTAATATATGTCGGAATACCATCTTTAGACACTATTGAATACTTAGTATCTCCTGTTTTTGAAACATCTGCTAATTCTGTATTTACCAAACCATTCTGCTCATCATTAGAAATCTTATAAATCTTTCCATTATTGTAATATGCTATTCCCGGAATATCAGAATCAATAACTGATGCATATGTGCTTCCATCTGTAAGTTTTTTTACATCATTTCCATTATCTATAGCCATCTTTAATGTGGACGATTTATATTTGCCAAAATAATAATTTTTCTTCACAACTTTTTCAGCCATTACGTCATAAATATTTATCTGCTCAGTTGGTTCATCCCAAACCGTCACTACATCATTACCTACTTTTGCAATTGCATAGGATGATATGTAATTACAATCTCTTGCAAAGACCATTGGAATAAGCCTTCCATTTTCATCAGTAACATTATCTTCTGAATAAAATGTATTATTATCAGGGTTATAGTAAAAACCTTCTATTCCATATGCTTTCTTGTCTTCTGTATCATAGTACACTATCCATGATACAAGAAACTTTCCATCAATCTCTGTTACCTTCGGAGTATATGTACTAATATTCTCTGAATCATAATAAGAAACATTAGTATTTTTAAATTCAACATTTGATGTACTGTCAAAGACAGCAAGAGATACTCGCATAGATTTTGCAATATCTTCACTGGTACTTGATTCTGTAAACTCTTTAGTAGCATTTGTCCAAACAATTATGCCCTTATCATTACCTGAATATACAAAAGGTTCCATATCCAAAGTACCGTCATCCTCAACAGATACCGGTACTGACCATCTTTCGTCTGTACCTATGGCATACACAACTTCAGGACAATTAATCTCACTCCTATCTTCTTTATCCGTAATGAAAGCCATTATTTTTCTTGTAGTATTAGGAATAGATGTCAACGTTATTTTGTCCTTACTATATGTGCCTTCCTGTAATAACGTATTAGAAACATTACTGTCCTGAGCAGATATTATGGCAGGCATAGTGCCAACTAACAACGCAACAGATAATGTAAGTGCCACAAACCTTCTCTTAATATATTTCACTTTTTTCATAAAACTCCTCCTTTACTTAAACATTTACAATTTCAAAGTTCATTCTTAAACCTTGTCCGTTTGACTTATTTTTTTCATATGTAACTTGAAACTATCAATTTAATAAAATCCGTATCATCTGTATCTATAAATAATTTTACAATATGAACTTGTGAAAGTAAATACGAACGTTTTGCAAAAGGGAGCATATCATTTTTAAACTTCTCTCTATCTTTTTATATTGTACCGCCAAAGAGAAGATGACTGCAAACAATAGGCAGATTTTCGAAATTTTGCGAGTATAGTGTACAGCGATAAACTTACTGTTTGAGCCGAAGGCGAGTTTAAGTTTTCGCTGTACAATAGACGACGGAGCAAAATAAGAAAATCAACGTGTTTGAAGGCATCTTCTCTCTGCGATACATAAAACACAATAGGGAGCATAAAAATTATATGCTCCCTTCTTACAATAATTACTATTTCTTGTTTAGTTCCTTTGAAATCGTGTTGTACACTGTCATTAAATTTACAGCTTTCACATTTTCATCTGTTGACAATTTAATCTTCTTTGCCTGATCATCATTAAAGTCTACATCTATATCTTTCAGATATTTAGAATACTTGTCATTAAAATATGTCTGCTGTGCATTCTTTATGATTTCTTCTTTGTTTTTTTCTGTTTCACTCTTTAAATAACTGTTTACACAATATACAAGATAATAATCTTTTCCATCCTGTATAATGCTGCTTATTTCCGAATTGCTTAAGTTAAAAGCACTCTTTTCATATGTTTTAGTGGCCTCATTTTTCTTTAATATTTTCTCAAACACGTTATCTTCACTATACTGCTTTGCTTCTCTGGCAAATGTCTGATAACCACCTTTTACAAGGTCTGTAACTGTTTTAAGTGTGCTTTTAATCTTGTCTTCTTTAGTATTGTCAGTATTCATTCTGATGTACTGAATCTTCATTACTCTTGCTTCTTCATCGCTAATCTTTGCGTCTGCTTCTGCTGCCAGTGCATCGTAAACCTTGTCCGCCAAATAATAATTCTTATACAAGCTTTCCACGTTTTCCTGTGAAGCTCCGGTATATTCTTTTTCCTGACTTGTTAAGGATTTATAATACTCTGCCGCTTTAGTCTTAATCATACTGCTTTCATCTGTTGACAGGGAAATATTTCTTTCCTTTGCCATTGAAGCTAATGTATACTTAACTGTTATGTCTTCTTTAACCTTTTGCATTACATATGACTGCAGTGTCTGATTGTCGCTTACTTTGGCATTCCAATCTACTTTGCCACCAAAGTCTGCCTTGTAAGTTCCTGCTGTATCCATAAGAACAAGCATATATTCCTGTTTTGAACATACTTCTTTGTCTATTTTAAACATTTCACTGCTGCCAAGCCCCACTATCTTACCGATAACAGGTGTTTTTGAATTAAAACTGCATCCAGTAAGACTGCTTACTGACAATGTCACAACCAAACCTAATGCTACTATTTTCTTTTTCATAAGTTCTCCTTACATTCGTATTATATCTTCCAAAATCGTATTAACATTCTCTGCTATGTGTTTAGCTGAACGTCTTACCTCACTGTCTGCCCACTGCATTGCATAACTAAAATATGCATGGCCAAACATTTCAATGTCATTGTATCCGCCGCCAAAAACGACTGTATCTTCTTCTGATGAATTAAACACATGCTGTAAAACCTGAATGGCATTACCTTTTGTTACATACTTTGCTGTAAGATATAGCTGTTCAGGGTTGGAAATTGCCACATTTGCATTCTTTGAGAATTTCTTATAGAAATACTCATATGAAGTCTGGTCAAAGCCTTTCTTTGCAAAAATAGTAATCTTGTTAATTTCACCCTTCATTGACTTTGTATCTTTTTCCTTTTCAGGTTCAATTCCCATTGTTCTCAAATAATTAATAAAATCAATATCTCTTGTTGTTACAACTGCATTTCTCTCACCTGAAAATAATAACTTATAATCCCTGTTCTTTTCCAGTTCATTTGCCACTTCAAGACACACAAGTCTGTCCAATGGAGTCTTACTTATAACTTTATCACGATATATAACTGATCCGCCATCATTACATATGTACACAATGTGGTCCTTTGCTTTTCCAAACATAGGATATACTGCGTCATAATTACGTCCTGTTGCCACAGCAAAATAGACGCCTTTTTCCTTTAATTCCATTATCAATTCAATGGTTTCTTCCTGAACCATCTTTTCCCCGTTAGGAACTAATGCTGTTTCTAAATCACTAACTACAAAATTAATCATTACTTCACCATTTATTTTCTTATTTGTTTAACTGTTGAATATTTTCCATAAACATATATGCCTGACATATTCCTGTAGGCCATTACTTTATAATAATACGTCTTTCCTTTCAAAAGTCCAGTATTATTATAAGAAATTTTTGTCTGTTTTTTTATTTCTTTTATTTTTGTATATTTTCCTGTTTTGCTTTCACTTCTGTAGATAACATATCCACTGGCACCAGCCACCTTTTTCCAATAAAGTTTTGCACCTTTTGCAGTTGACTTTATTGATGTTATTTTCACTTTGGCTGGCTTTGGATATGCCTTTGAAGCCTTAGACTTACTTCCCTTATAAGTTGTTTTTCCAACCTTCTTATACCCTTTTATTTTATAATAGTATTTCTGTCCCGTTACAAGATTTTTATCTTTATAAGACACTGTAGTTCCACTTACTTTGGCTATAGTCTTATATTTTGAACCGGAAGTTCTTCTATATATCCAATATCCTGTTACATCACCAAGTTTGTTCCATGTAAGTTTAATACTATTGTATCCATTGTTTGTTGCCTTTATTGTAGCTGTTCCCGGTACAACCTTAACCTTACACGTAACTTTTTTACCATTGGCAGTTGTAGCTGTTACTGTACATTCTCCAACTGACTTTGCGTAAACATTTCCTCTTGATGTAACCTTTGCTATCTTTTTGTTAGATGACTTCCATGTAACATTTCCATCTGTTGTATTATTTGGAGTTACTGTAGCCTTTAATTTTTCTTTTGTTCCATTTTTTAAATTTAATGTTGTCTTGTTAAGTTTTATACCTGTTGCATGTATACTTTTTGCCAAAACCTTTATTGTTGACACACTACTTTTTCCTGCTGCAGTAAAACCGTGTATTGTTACAGTTCCTGCGCCTATGCCTTTAACATTTCCTGCATCATCTACTGTTGCTATTGCCGGGTTGTCTGACAAATAATAAACTTGTTCAGATGTCTTTAAAGTTGTAGGAAGCTTCAATCTTCCTGCTTTTGCAATAGTATATTCACCTTTTAAGTTTACATATGCTGCCGAAACATATCCTGTGTATTTTTTTCCATCTTTCACAAAACTAACTTTGTACCAATACGGATTACTTAGCCATCTTACTCCATATTCAATGTCTGTATTAGACACTTCTGTAACTGTAACTGCCTGATTCTTTGGTAAAACACCAACTGCATCATACGAAGTTGCAGGACCTTTTCTAACATTTACGTCACTATTTGCCACACCTTTTTTGTTTCCACTTATTCCAAGTGTAATTGTATTACTTTCATTTGGCATATTATTAAATACAGGTATAACAAATGTTTTGGCATGAGCAGCTATTCCAAGGCTTTGGTAAGCATCTGCCGTTGACGCTGCTTCTGATGCGGCACCTGATATGTTAGTCATATATTGGTGTGTATAAATTGAATATGTACCATTGCTCTTCACATTAAATCTTTGAAGATACATAGTATTCTGTCCTGCGTTAATGTACTTTTCACCTAAATACTGTGCCCCACCTAAAATAGATTTCTCTGGTGTGTTCCAAGGTCTTTGATAAGTACTTCCTGACTTTGCCCATTTTAAACCGTTGGCAATTGGATTAGCACTTGATGTAGCTCCAATATTATAAAAATTATAAATTCCTGTATATGTCTTTGAATATGTACCTGTAACACTTCCGCTGGCACCCATTCCTGCGTATTTTGAATTAGCTTTAGAACCAATTTCCTGCAAAATTTTTGAGGCAATATGGTACGCACTTACCTTTGCTGTCTTTGCAGCAGTCATAATCTGTGCTGAATACAAAGTATTAGTTGTCTGATACTTTCCGGCCGTATCAATGTATCCTATATTGTTTTTATACATAAACGAACCCTGAAGTATTGCTTCAACACCTGCCTGTGTCTGAGATGAACTGTCATATGCCAACTGTTCAAACATATATATGTGGTTTTCATCCAAAAAGTTTCTTGGATCCATAAAATATGCCACACAATTCTTTGATGCACTAACCCATGAAGCTCCATCTTTTGCTATGTACTTACCTGTAGATGCATTATAATCTCCAGCCAGATTTGACTTTAAATACTTACTATACGCATTCTCTATAAGGCTTCTGTTATGACTTGCCTCATTTTCAACGGCTGTAAAAAAATCCACGCCTGTGTTATCCGGTACAAACTTCCAGTTAGGGTATTTATTATGAAGTTTTCTTAAATATGTTTTATAACTAGCTGGAAAACCATTAATGCTTGTCTCAAAAGCGTCTGCTGCCTTAACTGTTGTATCCACTATTCCTGCATAATTTTCCAAACCTGTAACCAATGCAATAATTAATATTACTGCAAGTATTTTCCGTATTAGTCCTTTCTTCAAATAAATCACCCTATCCTTTGTATAACAAGGTTTATGCCTTAGATGCACGAACCTTTACTCCTTTAGTTCCTCTTTTTCCGATTTTAAGCTTCCTTAAATCAACGGTTTTTCCGTTACATTTTACCACCTCATTATCCCCCGTATCAAGAAGGTAAACTTTAGAAACAAAATCTCCATCATTTAGTTTAATACCCTTAACTCCCAATGTAGCCTTCTTCATTTCAGGCACTTCCTTAAGTGGGAATCTTAAGAATATTCCTTCTTCTGTCTGTAGCACAAGAATCTCTCTTGTATACTGTAATTCCTGTTCCTGTCCTACATCCATTGATGCAGTTGTATCAAACAATTCCATCTGTTCAAAATCTAATGGTTCAAAATCATCTGAGCCACCTGTTAACATTACAGGCATTTCTTCAACCTGTTCTTCTGAAATCTGCTTATTTGATACTCTTGTTATTTTAACTGAAACAACCTCATCATCTTTTCCAAGTTTTGTGGCAAGCATTGTTTTTCTGTTTGTTTCAAACTCGTTTCCATCTACTAACTTAATCATACCATTTTTAGTTGTAAACAAAAGTTTCTTATCTTTTATCATATCAAAACTTACAAGTGTCACTATGCTTTCACCTTGGCTACTGTAATTTCCAAGATTATCAATAGGTATCCCTTTCTCCCTAACCTTCTTAGTTGGAATGGCTGATACCTTAATCTGATGAACATTTCCATTATCTGTAAAGATACAAATACTATCTGTGTTCATACATCTGAAATAATATTTATTCTCTTTCGTAACAGATTCAATGTTTCTGTCAAATGCTGCCGGATCAAGAAGTTTTGAATATCCAAACTTATCCTGAACAAAAACAACTTCCTGTTCAACAAAAGCATTCTCATCAAATACAGCTTCCTTGCCATCTTCAATAAGAGTCTTTCTAGGCAATGCATATTCTTTCTTAATGGCTTTAAGATCTTTTTTGATAGTCTTAGTCATTGTTTTTCTATTTCCAAGAATATCCTCATACTGACCGATTTTGTCCATTAGTTCTTCATATTCTTTCTGAAGAGCTAATATTTCAAGTCCTATTAACTTAGATAATCTAAGTTCCAAAATAGCCTGTGCCTGACGATCTGTAAAAGAAAGATTTCCTGCAAGAATCTCAGACTCAGGATTTTTAAACTTAATATCATCAGTTTTTCCATGTACAAGACATGCCTTAACCTGTTTCTGACTCTGTGAACCTCTGATTATTTCAATAATCAAATCAATAATGTTTGTTGCCTTAATAAGACCTTCCTTAATCTCTTTTTGTTCTAATGCCTTATTAAGAAGTGTTGTATATTTACGCTGTGCCAGTTCATACTGGAAATCAACGTTATATTTTATAATACTCTTAAGTCCCATAACTTCCGGTCTTCCATCAGCTATTGCTAACATATTTACACCAAAAGTATCTTCTAACTTAGTTTTTTTATATAAAATATTTTTTAATTTTTCAACATCGGCACCTTTTTTAAGCTCTAAAACAATACGAATACCGTTTTCATCTGAGCCGTTTGAAATGTCAACAATGTCTGTTGTCTTTTTTGTTTCTACTAAATCAATTACATCTGAAATAAACTTTCCAATACCTGCACCAATCATAGTATAAGGTATTTCTGTTATAACAAGTTTATCCTTTTCTCTGCCTTTGCCTTTTTCAAATTCTAATTTTCCACGAAGCTTAAGCTTTCCTGTTCCGTTTTCGTAAATGTCCTTTAAGTCTGACTTATTGGCTACAATACCACCTGTTGGAAAATCAGGTCCCGGCATAATCTGTAATAATTCTTCAGTTGTAATATTATTATTATCCATATATGCAATAACGGCATCTACAACTTCTCCAAGATTATGTGTTGGAATGTTAGTCGCCATACCTACAGCAATACCTTCAGCTCCGTTAACCAAAATATTTGGTACTCTTACAGGAAGAACTGATGGTTCTTTTTCTGTTTCATCAAAGTTTGGTACAAAATCAACTACATCCTTATCCAAATCTGCCAAATATACATCCTGTGTAAATTTCTTAAGTTTTGCCTCTGTGTAACGCATTGCCGCAGCACCGTCACCCTCAATTGAACCGAAGTTTCCATGACCGTCAACTAATGCCATTCCCTTTTTAAAGTCCTGAGCCAAAACTACTAATGTTTCATATATTGAACTATCTCCATGAGGATGGTACTTACCCATTGTATCACCAACAATACGGGCTGACTTACGATGTGGTTTATCATAATTAAGACCTAACTGGTCCATTGCGTAAAGTACACGTCTTTGTACAGGCTTAAGTCCGTCTCTTGCATCCGGAAGTGCTCTTGCACAAATAACACTCATGGCATAATCTATATAGCTTTTCTGCATTACTTCAGAATACTCTGTTTTTATAATCTGCTCTGCCATTTATTTCTCCTAAATATCTAATTCTGCGTCTGTTGCGTGAGTATAAATAAAATTACGTCTTGGTGCAACTTCACTTCCCATTAACATACTTGTTACATCTGATGCCATTTTTGCATCTTCAATTTCTACCTGCTTCAAAATTCTTGTCTCCGGATTAAGTGTAGTTTCCCATAACTGTTTTGGATCCATTTCACCTAAACCTTTATATCTTTGAAGTGTAAATCCTGTATGATGTTTTCTATATTTTTCTAATGCCTTATCATCATATAAATACTCGCCTTCCCCCTTCTTAGGCACAACCTTGTAAAGAGGCGGTGTAGCAATATAAATATGTCCATGAGTTATAAGTTCAGGCATAAATCTATAGAAAAATGTTAACAACAATGTGTCAATATGAGCTCCGTCAACATCCGCATCAGTCATAAGAATAATTTTGTTGTATCTTAATTTTTCTATGTCAAAATCATTTCCATAACCTTCAGAAAAACCACAACCAAAAGCATTAATCATTGTTTTTATTTCTGCATTGGCCAATACCTTATCCATTGAAGCCTTTTCAACGTTAAGAATCTTTCCTCTTATTGGCATAATAGCCTGTGTCTTTCTGTTTCTTGCGCTTTTAGCTGAGCCTCCGGCAGAATCACCCTCCACTATAAAGATTTCACATTCTTCCGGTTTTCTGCTTTCGCAGTTTGAAAGTTTACCATTACTGTCAATTGAAAACTTACTTTTTGAAAGAAGGTTTGTTTTTGTTCTCTCTTCTGCTTTTCTGATTTTTGCTGACTTTTCAGCACAACTAATTACATTTTTTAATGTTTCTAAGTTTTTATCAAAGAATAATGTAAGCTGTTCTCCGGCAATTGATTTTGTTACCTTTTCCGCATCCGGGTTATCAAGCTTAGTCTTTGTCTGTCCTTCAAATCTTGGATCAGGATGCTTTACTGCAACTACAGCCACAAGACCGTTTCTTACATCAACTCCCGTAAAGTTATTATCTTTCTCTTTTAATATACCAAGTTCTCTTGCATACTGATTAATTGTAGAAGTCAAAATTGACTTAAAGCCTGTAATATGTGTACCACCTTCCTGTGTATAAATATTATTACAGAAACCTGAAATATTTTCTGTAAAATCATTAATATACTGGAAAGCAATTTCTACTTCTATGCCGTCTTGCTCTTTCTTAAAATAAATAATGTCAGTAACTTTTTCCTTCTCTTTGTTCATATCGGAAATAAAAGCCTTAATTCCGTTTTCTTCGTGGAAAGTTACTTCTTCTTCCTCTCCTACTCTTTTGTTTATAAAAATAATTGTAAGATTAGGATTTAAATATGCTGTTTCATGCAATCTGCTCTTAATTGCATCAGCCTTAAAATATATTTTTTCAAAAATCTCTGCATCAGGGAAAAATGAAACTTTAGTTCCTGTATCATTCTTTCGGCACTTTCCTGCTTCTTTTAAATCATAACAAACCTTTCCCTGTTCATATCTCTGGTTGTATATTTTTCCATCTCGTTTTACATTAACTTCAAGCCATAAAGATAATGCGTTAACAACTGATGAACCAACTCCGTGAAGACCTCCGGAAATCTTATAGTTTCCATCTCCAAATTTACCACCTGCATGTAAAGTTGTAAAAACAACTTCGACTGCAGGTCTTCCAACCTGTTCATTAATGTCAACCGGAATTCCTCGTCCGTTATCTTCAACTGTAGCTGAACCATCTTTTTCAAGTGTTACTGTAATCTCTGAACAGTATCCTGCCAAATGTTCGTCAACTGAGTTGTCCACTATTTCATATATTAAATGGTTTAATCCTTTAGTTCCAACACTTCCAATATACATTCCCGGTCTTTTTCTAACCGGATCCAGTCCTTCCAGTACGGAAATGCTATTGCCATCATAATTATTTGCCATTATATTACTACCTTCTGCTATTATTACTGTTATTTTTTTGTTATTTTTCTACTATTCTTTAGTAGCTCTGCTTATGCCAAATTCTATTTCTGTCAAATTCTATTTTTTCTTAAAAAATCCACTTCCAAAATGCTTACGAAGTAGTCTGTCCTCATTTTCAAAATGGGCAAAATCATTAAATCTTTCAACATGATATGTTTTGCTTTTTTCATCATATAAAAGCTGTGAAATACTGCAGTTTTCAATCTGTCTTCCAACTGCAAGCCAGTTCTTATATGGAGCACCCATAATTCCTGTAACCAATGCTCTAAGCACACCACCATGAGTAACTATACAAATATTTTCATAACCTTTCTCAAGGCTGTCCTTTACTATGTCATCAAGTCCTGCCTTAGCTCTTTCGTAAACCATCTGGCAGTTTTCTCCATCAGGATAAGTCATATCTGTTGTCATGGTTGAACGCTGTGCAAGATAGTCACCATATTTTTCATCAATGGCTTCATTAGTCATACCTGTCATTGCACCAAAGTTAGCTTCCTGAATTCTTTCTTCAATTACTCTTGGCTTATTAAGATACTTATTAATAATGTCTGCTGTTTCTTTAGCTCTTATTAACTGACTTGAATATACAACATCAATATGATATGTCTGTAATCTTTTTCCAACAAGGTCTGCCTGCTCTCTTCCTTCCGGTGAAAGTTCGACATCTACATTACATAATTTACTATTCTGTCTGCCATGTCTAATTAAATAAATATTCATTTTGCAATCCTTTCTCATCTATGCATATTGATACATGTTCTTTGGTATAACCTTTTTATGTCCTTAATATGCTATTCCTGTATCTTATCCTTATTATTACTGCTTATCAATATACTTAATCATTCCGGGTCCCAGCTTGTCTGTTGGTCTTGCTATAAAACCAAACTTCTTATAGAAATTCTCTCTCCCCACTGCACACATTAAATCAAGCATAATTCTTGTTCCAGGCAACTGAATCTCTTCAACATAATTAATCAGGCTTTCGATAATCATCTGACCTATGCCCTGTCCCTGATATTCGGGAATTACAATAAGGTCCTGTATATAACAGATTACAGCTCCGTCACCTACGATTCGCCCCATTCCAATAGGCTTGTCTCCATCATAAGCAACCACAGTCAAAAGACTTCCCTTAATAGCTGCTGCCGCCTGCTCCTTTGTAAGACTACGCCAGCTTACAGCCGTTCTTAATTCTAAATATGTTTTTACATCTAATTCGTTATCTTTTAAGTACATTGTTTTTCCCTTTTTAGCCATTTTAACTAATATATTATACACTAGTTTTCCAAGGGGTTCAAGGGTGAAGAAGCTTTATCAGGTTCCGAAATAGGAGAAATGCATATAGTCTCGTCTGCTTCCCCACAGTCCCCTTTCAAAACCGTATTTTTCTAATATTTTTACCAATTTGCAGTTTAATGGTATGGAATATTTGTTTTTCTTTGGTTTCCAAAATGAACCTGCCAAAACTTTTTTCCCATCTATCATATAGTTTTCATTTGAGTTGATGTCAAAGGCAAGTCCAAGGCAATGTTCTGATGTTGAACTGTTTCCACGCCAGTTGTAGCATCCCATTTCATGTATTGGAAATCTTTCTTTGCTTTTGTATATTTCTTTAAACATTTCTTTTACCGATGGTGCAATTCCTTTGTTTACTGTTAAATAGAATTTTCGTGTAAACTTTCTTCCTCCCTGCTTGTCCCATACTTTTACAGCTACTGTTGTCACATGTTTGCTTGCCTGTTTTGCATTTTTATATTTTTTATAGTATTTCTTTCCAAAAATACGTTTGCATCTGCTTTCATATGACTCGTTTTTGTACGTAAAATAATCGCAATATTTTTCAAATGGACTCATTTCTCCAAGAAGTTTTTTGCCCCTGTAGTTTTTGTATGCCTGTATTTTATAATAATAAGCAACTCCATTTGTTAATTTCTTGTGTGTATATGTTAATTTGTTTCTACTATTGTATGTTTTTAATTTTTTATAACTTCCATCAATTTTCTTAGAATAATAAATTATATATCCGTCAGCTTCACTATTCTTTTCCCATATTATTGTGTTTGTCCTTTTCTTTTTTGATGTTGCACTCTTTACCTTTGTTCCATTAATTGTAACTTGACAGCTTTTATAGTTTGAAAAATCACCATAAAACGTTCCTTCAGAATATGTAACATATGGTCTGATTTTATAATAATATGTTTTTCCCAATTCAAGATTTTTTTCAGTAAATATTGCCTGTGATTCATACTCTTGCCACCAAAATATTTCCGACTTATTTTCAACATTGGAAATCCACTTGTACTCACCGTCAACAAATTCACTTCTGTATATTGCATAACCTAAACAATCCTCTGTTTTGTTCCACATAATTGTTACGCTATGATTATTTCCCGCTTTTGCTTCAGTTATTGTAGGAATTTCTAATGGATTTACTATTCCTCCTGTATATACCGGATTACTTTCTATTTCTCTCTCTGTTTCATAATCTGTATACACCGTTGTTATTTTATAATAATATGCCATTCCTTTATTAGGATAATATTCAGTGTAACTATAATCAGGTGTCGTTGTAACATATTCATATGTTCCGTCTTTTGATGTTGCACAATAAATTTTATACTCCTGTCCTTTTAATTCCTCGGATGTTCTCCATCTTATTACAAAATTTCCATTTTCCATCTGACTACTTGTTATAATTGGTGCTACTAATTTAATATCTTGTGCATATACATTTCCTTTTATTCCCAAAATGCATATAACAGCCCAAAATAATATCATTGCTTTTTTTATGTTCTTAGTCATTTGTTTTTTCACTTTCTCCTTCTTTTGATTATACTTTACAAATTATACCATATTTTTCTTTATTCTCTCCCAAAAGTTATCAATAAAAATAATCATTAAATTTATTCCAAAAAATATTACTACCAACATAAAAATATAAATCATACACTTCTCTGTTCCTATTTTTTCATAATTCAAGAAAAAATATGGATATTTGGGTACATTGACAAACTCTGCCTGACTGTTACATTTGCATCTTATAAAAAAACTGATTATATATACTAGTGGAAAAAGAAGCCATGTAACAGCATATTTCCACCTAAACAATCCTTTAGGCTGAAACAAAATCCAATCTAAAATAAACATAAAAGGAACCACATAATGAGCCAAAATGCTTTCTATTGGAAGTCCAAAAATCCATATACTATTGTTTGTCATCACTATTTTGTATTCAGAAAAGTGATATACCAAAAACGTACAGATAATACAGGATGTTGCCATTCCTTTAAAATATATCAATGATTTTGCTAAAGTATCTTTTCCTCTGAAATGCTTTATAAGTAACACACACATAAACACTAAACAAAATATATTGCTCCATAACGTAAAAAAGCTAAATTCATGAGCATTATAATCTCTGTCATTTAAGTCGAAATGTATAAAAATTCCTATTCCACAAATAATTATAAATGTAATTCTATAAAATAATTCTAATTTGTTTTTCATTCTATATCACCTGTGTTCCCCTATGTACTTCGAATTTTGTTTTTACATGATTATTATTTACAGATATTCTAAATATATAGTTTCTAAAAAATAGAAAAAGCATTGAGCCAAAATCTGGCACAATGCTTTTTTATATTTTATTATCATTATTTTTTTACAATAAAAAACTGTTCGTCATGAATAAACTTCTTATTAACTTTGTTTTTCATCTGCCAAACTCCTATCTGATTCTCTCTGTGAGTCCAACTTTCTTCTGAACTTTTCTAAGGGTTTTGTTTGCAAAATAAGCAGCTTTTTCATCATTTTCTTTGATAACGCTATTTAAATATGTTTTATCTTTCTGAAGTTCATAAAATCTGTCCTGTAAAGGTTTTAGTCTGTTAGCAACACACTCTCCTACTGCAAGTTTGAATTCACCATATCCTTTGCCATCAAATTCTTTTTCAACCTCTTCAATAGTCTTTCCTGTAATACATGAATAAATATTAATAAGGTTCTGAATACCCGGCTTATCATCTGAATATCTGATTTCCATATCTGAATCAGTTACAGCTCTCTTAAACTTACGGATAATTGTATCAGGATCATCCATTAACAAAATACTTGCATTAGGATTTTCGTCTGACTTTGACATCTTTCTTGTTGGATCCTGAAGACTCATAATCTTAGCTGTTGACTTTCCAATGTATGCCTCAGGAATTGTAAATACATCACCATAAATTCCGTTAAATCTGTTTGCAATATCTCTTGTAAGCTCTAAGTGCTGCTTCTGGTCAACACCTACAGGTACAACATCTGCCTGATACAGCAAAATATCTGCCGCCATAAGTGATGGATATGTAAAAAGTCCTGCATTAATATTATCTGCATGTTTAGCAGCCTTATCCTTAAACTGAGTCATTCTGTTTAATTCGCCCATATACGTAAAGCAATCAAGGATCCATGCAAGTTCAGCATGAGCAGAAACATGTGACTGAAAATAAATACAGTTTTTTTCAGGATCAAGTCCTGCTGCAACGTACAATGCATATAAATCTCTTGCTCTCTTTCTAAGTTCAGCAGGATTCTGTCTAATTGTTAATGAATGTAAATCTGCTATTGCATAAAAACATTCATATTCTTCCTGCATTTTAAGCCAATTATCAAGTGCTCCCAAGTAATTTCCTAATGTTAATGTTCCTGTTGACTGCATAGCACTATATGATACCTTCTTATCGCCTAACATATTGTTCTCCCTTATATCTTTATTTTTTGCTTTTATGTTTTATATTTCTATATTGATTTGATTATCAAAGCATCCAAGTCACCATCTATTTATTACACAGATTGACATATGCTTCCCTCTCTCATATCTTATACATCATACCACTTTTTAAATGGTTTGTATATTTATTTTATTAAGCACTGCTTTAAGTTAAGCCTTTATTGCCCAGCGCATCTTTGTTGACCTTGCTCTTGGATTAGTGTTACATTCCTCTGCACTTGGTCTTATAACATCTTTTGTGACTTCACTGTAAACTCCCTGCTTCTGTAAAGCCTTAAATGATTTCTTTACAAGACGATCTTCTCCCGAATGAAATGTAAGCACTGCCACTCTTCCGCCACTTGCCAAAGCATCCGGAAGTTTTTCAAGAAAATCATACAACACTTCAAATTCATTGTTTACATCAATTCTTAATGCCTGAAAAACTCTTGCACAGCTTTTCTTTACTGCTTCTTTTCTCTCTTTTTGTGGCACAACACATAAAGCTTTCTCAATTATGTTTTTTAAATCAGTAGTTGTTTCAATCTTATTATTTGTTCTATTTCTTGCAACTATAGCTTTTGCAATTTCATATGCATATGGCTCATCTGAGTTTTCAATAAACATTCCTTCCAGCTCATCTACAGAAATATCTCTAAGTCTTTCTGCTGCCGAAATTCCTTTTTCAGGATTCAATCTTAAATCAAGTGGTCCTTCATACTTATAAGTAAAACCTCTTTCCGGATTGTCAATCTGCATTGATGACACCCCAAGGTCCGCCAAAATAAAATCAAAAGGTCCGTGTTCCTTAGCTACCTGATCTATGTTTCTAAAATTAGTATTTATTGTAGTAAGAACATCTTTCCCAAAACCTTTGTCTGCCAAACGCTTAGTTGTCTTTTTTATTTCAATAGGATCAATATCCAATCCATAGATATGTCCTTTTCCATCTAACTTCTTAAGCATCTGTAAAGTATGTCCACCAT
>ENA-ORUN01000852-ORUN01000852.1-human-gut-metagenome-genome-assembly--contig:-NODE-852-length-33668-cov-9.880374_pt1 | contig 33668 bp, 30 predicted proteins | sample MGYA00242080_ERZ509209 | MGnify/ENA primary metagenome ERZ509209 (study PRJEB26280, sample SAMEA2338786) | human gut metagenome | biome: human gut; feature: human-associated habitat; material: faeces... | reverse complement strand
AAAGTTTGTGGGTAATAGCAGGAAGCTCATTAAAGCTTGATGTGTATGTAAATAAATATACATATACAGGAGATTTGTACACAATAACATATACATATACAAATACATCTAACAAAACAATTAACGGAATGCAGTTATATTTTGACAGCGAAAAGCAGTATTCAAATGATGGGAGAGTGTTTGTCGATTGTGCAAAAAATACCTATAAGAAGGTAGATGAGTTAGCACCGGGTGAAAAAATTACAATAAAATATACAACTCAGATACAGTTTAAGGACAAAAATGGAGATGAAGCATATTACGAACTTATAAGCATGATTATGAAAACTTTGCCGGGAAGTAATGCATCAATACCATATGAAGTGCATGTGAAACTAAATCCAATTCAATTAAAAGGATATGTTGATAAAACAAATGGTGTTAATGCAAATGATGGAGATCCTGTAGATTTGCTTACAGGAGAGTTTAATTACACATACACTGATTTAGAGAGTGTTGCAAAGTATAGCATTCCGGTAAAAAGATATTATAACTCAGGAAATTTTAATACAAATACAGGTTTTGGAAATGGCTGGAGTAACGAATATGATTACAGGGCAGTATATGAAGATAACTGCGTAATTATTTATATACCTACAGGCGGACAAATTGTATTTAAGGATGATGGAACAGGTGAGTATACATGCCAGACAGATAATCAGAAGGAACTTATAAAAAATGAAGATATATATTTTTATAAAGAAAAAGGAAAAGAATATCAGTTTGACAAAGAAGGAAAATTAATAAAAATTACCGAAGAAGATGGATGGGTTACTAATTTCAGTTATGATAACAATAAATTGACTCAGATAAAAAGTAATGCGGGAATTTTAAAATACAGTTGGGAAGGAAATTATATTGTTAATGCATCTATAAATGGAATAGAAGTTAAATACGAATACAAATCAGGAAATCTTGTGAAGGTAACGAATGCAGATGGTGACAGTTGCGCATATGAATACAATGAGAATAACAACTTAACATTAATGACTGATTATGAAGGAAACGAATATGTAAAAAATGAATATGACAGCATAGGAAGAGTTATAAAACAGAAGGTTGCTGATTCCGGAGAATATACATTTACATATGACGATGAAAAAAGAGAAAACAGTTGTAAAAGTGAGAGTGGAAATGTTCACACAATAAAGTATAATGAGGATTTTTACATAATAGAAGATGTAGAACAGGATACAACAACATATGAATATAATGCTTTTGGACAATTAGTTGAAAAAACAGATAGTTATGGAACAACAACATATTCATATGATATTTATGGAAATGTTACTAATATTGTATATCCTGATAATACATCAGAATCATATAAGTATAATTCCAAAGGTAAAGTCATAACTTACAGAAATGCAATAGATTCAGTAACAAATTATGAATATAATACCAGAGGAAATCTTATAAAGGAAACTGATGGATTAGGGAATAGTGTAACTTATACATACGATTCATTTGGAAATGTAATAAGAGAAAAAAGTGGACAGGGAAATGTAATAAGCTATTCATACACAGACTCATTTCAAAGGGCAGCAGTAAGTGATGGAAGCAAAAATACAATAAAGTATAAGTATGACAAACTTGGAAGAAAAACTGAGGAAACTAACGGAAATGGAGAGAAAACAAAGTTTACTTATTCTTTAGCAGGAAAGCTTTTAAAAGAAACAGATGCATTAGGTAATGAAACAACATATGAAGTAGATAAAAATGGATATACTATTTCACAGACAGACAAAAATGGAAACAAAACATTAAATACCTATAATAAGCAGGGAAAGAAGACAGAAAAAACAAATGCTTTAGGCGTAAAGAGTAAATATACTTATGATATAGCAGGAAATCTTACGAAGATAACTGACGGTTTGGGATATGAGACGACATATACATATGATAAATATGGAAATGTAATATCAAAAACAGATGCATCCGGAAATTCATGGAATTATAAATATGATTCCAAAGGAAATTTGGTAGAAACCAAAGACCCATATAAGAAAAACAAACAATATAAGTATGATTCTAAGGGACAGGTAATTGAAGAGACAGACGAAAATGGAGGAAAAACAACATACACTTATAATGCTCTTGGAATGGTTACAAAGCAGACGGACCCATTGGAAAATAGTGTCAGATATGAATATGACGGTAACTTAAACCTTATTAAAGAAACAGATAAAAATGGAAATACGACAGAATATGTTTATGACAAGGAAAACAGACTTATTGAAAAGAAAACATTATATGGTAATACAACATATAATTATGATAAAGATGGCAACTTAATAAGGATTACAGAGCCTGAAAACAGAAAGACAGAATATGGATACGATAGATATGGACAGGTTATTTTAATAACAGATGCTCAGAAAGAAAAGACACAATATACATACGACGCTATCGGGAACATAACACAAATTATAAACCCTGATGGAACAGCCATAAGTTATAAGTATGACAAAAATAGCAATGTTATACAAATAACAGACGAAAAAGGTAACGTTGAACAGTATGAATACAACGCAGAAAATAAAATAAGTAAATATGTTGATAAAGAAGGAAACATAACAACTTATAAATATGACGAAAATGGAAATCAGATTGAAGTTAACGAAAAACAGGATTTAGTCATAACAAAGAAATATAATGAAAATAATCTTTTGTCAGAAGAAACAGATGCAATAGGAACAAAGAAATATGTATATGATAAGCTTGGAAGAATTGTGGAAACAATATCAGGTGAAGGATACATTACATCATATAGATATGACGGTGTTGGAAACATCATAGAAAAAACAGATGAAAATAATAAGATTACAAATTATACATACGACCTAAATAATCGTCTGATTAAGATTACAAATCCTGAAGGAGAAATAACAGAATACAGTTATGACGCAAATGGAAATGTAATAAGCGAGAAAGATGCCAAAGGAAATATTACATTATATGAATATGATGAAAATAACAATCCTGTAAAGAAAACAGATGCAAATGGAAATGTGTCTGTATGGAGTTATGATGCAAATGGTAACGTAACAGAATACAAAAATCCTCAGGGTGTAAAACAAGCATATGAATATGATGGCAATGGAAACATTGTAAAAATAACAGATGGTCGAAATAATACTGTTACAATGGAATATGATTCGATGAATCGTATGACAAAGAAAGTTTCGGCAAATAATGTCATAACACAGTACTCATATGACGAAAGTGGAAATCTGCAAACAAATACAGATGGAAATGGAAATGTCACAACATATAAGTATGACAAAGAAGGAAACTGCACAGAAAAAATAAAAGAAAGAAGCAGTGAAAAGTATACATATGACAAAGAAGGAAGACTTACATCAATAACATATTCTGATAATAGTATGGAAAAATTTGAATATGATGTACACGGAAATAAAACATCATATACGGATAAAAAAGGCAATACTACGACGTATATTTATGACAAAGACAACAGAATGGTAAAAACAGTTGACGCCAACGGAATAAGTACGGAATATGAATATGATGGAGTTGGAAATCTTACAAAAAAGACGCTTCACAGAGAAAAGGAAAATAGTAAGGCGGATGAAGTAACAACATATTCATATGATGGAAACAATAACCTTATATGTAAAACAAATGCACTGGGTAAAACTGAAAAATATGAATATGACCCGAATGGAAATCTCATAACGGTAAAAAATAACAGTGGAAAAGTCGTAACATCATACAGTTATGATGCCGTTAATAACTGTACGAAAAAAACAGTAAACGGAAAGACCACAACATATGAATATAATAAAAACGGCTATCAGACAGCAATGTCAACGGCTAGTGGAACAATATCATATGTAAGGGATGAACTTGACAGAATAATAGAAACAAACTACGAAAATGGGAAAACAGTAAAGTACAGTTATGATAATGAAGGAAACAAGACAGGAATTACATATACTGACGGCAAATATGTAAGCTACGCATATGATGGAAATAAAAATGTAACGGAAGTTACAGACGGCGATAAAAAGACCACATACACATATGACAGTGATAATAACAGAATAACAAAAACAGAAGGAAAAGAGACACAGGAAAGCACATATGACATATATGGAAATGTGCTTACAGTAAGCAGAAAAGAAAACGGAACTTCGAAGCTAATAGAATCATATGAATATGGCTTAAACGGAAATGTAACAAAACATTATGAAAGTGGAATAATAAACGGCAAAAAGAAGACCACAACATATGAATATGACAGCCTCAACAGACTTGTGTCGGAAAAAGGAGACAAGACAGTAACATACACATATGATGATGTGGGAAATCTTCTAAAGGAGACAATAGGAAAAAAGTCCACAACATACACTTACAATAATTTAAATCAGCAGATTACAAAAAAGGGAAGCTCAGTATTTAGCATAAAACGTTCAAACAAATACAGCGAAAACGGAACGGCGAAAAGAACGGTAAATCCTGAAAAAGAAATAAAAACTTATGAGATTATTTCGCTTATGGATGGAACCGTAAGTGAAATAAAAAAAGGAATTTCGGAAAAGACGGCATACACATATGACGGCCTTGGAAACAGAACAAGAGAAACAATTACAACAGGACTAATCAAAAAGAAGAAAAAGGAAAAAGAGTATGTGTGGGACTACACGGAAAAGTATCCGGTACTGCTTGAAGAAAAGGAATCAGATGGTACAATTGTAAGGTACACATATGCAGGAAACAGGGAAAGAGCATATGCGGATGTAACAAAAAACAGTGAAAATGAGAAAGCACAGGTTTACAGTCTCTACACGGACAGACTCGGAAGCACAAGATGGGCACTAGATGAAAATGCAGAGGTTGCAGCAAAAACAGAGTATGATGCATGGGGAAAGCCGGAAACAGAAACGGTAAGCAGTAAACTTAACGGAATAAACATTTCAAAAAGTTATACCGGATATGTTTATGATGAAACAACAGGCTACTGGAATGCGGGAGCAAGAATGTACAATTCCACAGACAGGGAATTTATACAGAAGGACCCTAAAGCAGGAAATGTATATGAAACCCTAACCCAGAACGGTTACATTTATTGCGGAGACAATCCGCTGTATTACATAGATCCTGACGGATGTTCATATATAAGCACACTTGGAAATGCAGGAAGAACAGCCTTCAACGTTGTAAAGAGCGGAGTGGCAGGCGGACTTGGATTTTACACAAGGGTATGCTGCGAAATAGATAACATGCCGACATGGGCAAAGGCAGCCATTGGAACAACAGGAATAATAATTGCAGGAGCAAGTGGAGTGGGAGCAGCCGCAATAGCGGAAGCAGTAATAGCGTCAGCAGGAATATCAGCGGCAACAGACGGAGCATTCTACACCGTTGCATCACTTAGAAACGGAAGTTTTAGCAGGTCAGAATTAAAGGACACGGTCATAAACGGAGCAGCAAACGGCTACATGTTTGCAGGAGCAGGGCTTGGAGTGGCAGGAATACGAAATGCTGCAAAGAGTGGAAAACTTGCAGGGGTTATGGCAGACGAAGCAGGAAGCGTGTCGTATGAGGGTGGTAGAACATCAGGTAAAGTATGGGATTACTCTAAACAATTTGATAGTGAATTAGCTAACTTTAATGCTGGATATAAGATAAAAAATGTTATCGATAAAGATTTATATTTAGTTCAATTTCACTCGAATGCTGAAGTAGGTAATGGAAGAAGTTTGAAATATTGGACTACTTTTGATGAGGCAAATGGAATTAGTACAGTAGATGATTATATGAATCAAATGGCGTTGTTGAGCAATTGGGGAGCAAGAGATAATGTATCTATTGCTAAAATATCAGCAGGAACAAAGATTAAATACGCAATTGGAACTGCAAGGGAACAAGTTGGAGCAATAGAATCAAGACCTGGTGGGGGACTACAGATACTATTCGAGCAGTTTGATGATGGTTGGGTTTTAGAGACAAGACCATTGCCATAGAAAGAAGGGAATATGAATAAATATGATATATTAGAAGGAAAGTTGAAAGCTATAAATGAATATATTGATACTATGTGTTTAGAAAGTAATGTTACAATAGAATATTTGAAACAATATAAGGAATATATAAATAAATTAATTATTGCTATTCAAAATAGAACAATAAGAAATTCAAATGGTGCTTTGATGGGACTCATTAGAGGTATTTCGGATTATGATGAACTCTGTGCTGATGATGTTTTTTTGAAGTTAGTAAAAGACGCAGACAATTATTATTGCAAGGAGTGTCAATCATTTTAATGATCTCTCTACATTAAAGACATCCAAAGGAAGATGTTCTTTATTTTGGTGAATTAATGCTTTTTGTTAAACGGTTAATTAAGGATAAAGAGATGAAAAAATATAAATATAAATTGCTTGAACTAGAAAATGTATTAGAAGCATATTTTAATTAGTTACTGTAATAAATATGTTAGAAAAAATAAGCCATATCACAAGCAAAAGGCTGGTAGATTTTCTATTAGCCTTTTGTAAATTTCACTATCTACACAATCTTGTATAAATATCATATTACTGTTATAAATCATTTTGATCGTACTAATCTGAAATATTCCAAAATCATTTGAGATAGAGGTTAATGGAGAAAAGATTACTCAAGGTAATTAGGAAGTTATATTTGCTCGGCTAAGACAAGCAGGGCAGTTGCCAGTAATAAAACATGCACAGTTTAATGGATGGCATTAGGATGTAGAAGAATATGAAAGATATATTAGAGATGGAATTGGAAGAATATATTGCTTTGAAGATTATATTTAATAAGGAAGAGGAAGCGGTTGAATATATTTCATATTCAAAAGATAAAACTTCTTCATTGGAATTTACAGTGGGTATAAAGAGTAAGTTATTAAAAAGAATAACGCTATTGCTTTGCAAGGAGTATTCAGAAACTACGAATAAGCTAGTGGTGGGAAATTTTGAAAATGGAAAGATAAATTTTCATAGTGATGATATTGAATGACCTATTTTTAAAACTATTTTGTATTCTAATGGTACCAGAATAATATTATCAGACAAAAAAGTTCCAAGTATATAAAAATGGATAAAGTGTATTTTGGATTGTCAGAAACAGATGATATTATTGAAATATGTGTATGTGATATGAGTGTTTCTGAATTGGAACACTTAAAAAAAGAATTAGAGTTGCAGTGAGTAAAAAGAAGTGCCAGTAAGGAAGAGGCGTTTTATCTAATGCTTTATCACTTTTCTATGCCCATCAGATAAATCAAGATTGTCATACTGGTCACGGAATTTCTGCTCCTGCTGTGAAAACTTCACAGTTGACTTTGGAATGTGTATTCATTTTTCGAGGTAGGGGCATCGACTTGGATTGTTATAAGTGTAAAGACTTTATGTCAAGAGGGGTAAAAGTTCTGCTAGAAGACAAGTATTTAGAGAGGCGAAGGAAGCAACAGGTATTCCAAAGTCAGCAGAATATAAAACTCACAAGTTTGTGTTTGATGGAACATCAGAAAACAGAATTGTGTATGAATTTGATGTAAGTGGAGAAAAGAAATATATTATAGAACATCCTTTTGATAAGATGGGACGTGGAAATCATTTTCATGGTGCAGATGCTACAAAAGGAAATCCGTTCAGTAAAGGTAGATATAATCAATACCCAGGACATTTCCCAGAGGATTTTAATGGGTTTAAATAGGAAATGGAGATATAAATGGATAAAACAAGATTGGTTGAAGCCAAAAGAAGAAATGGAATACTACAAATCTGTAAAGAATGGAGAAATAATGGAATAGAAATAGCTATTGATGATTTTTATGATATTCATACTACTTTACAATTACAAGAAAAAATAATTGCTAAGTTAGATGATTTGGATACTCAGAAAAAGTATTTTTTTTGTAAAAAAACATATGAAATAGAAGATTTCTTGAATTATACAAGTAAAGTAATATGTAAATCAATGAAATATGTTTTTTTTGTGGAAAACTCAACAAAGTTTGGAGCAATAAAATTACAAGGAGATATTATTTCTAATAATATAGAATATATAATAAGTAAATCGGAACTCTTAAATGGTGGATGTAGCATATTCATTTGTTCATGTGGTTTAGAAAATGGTGTGTGTTTATGGAGAGGAGAGTATGATAGTAGAGTTTACTGTTGGTAATAGTAGTTTATTCTTTTACTTATTTTTTGGAGATACTGAAGTGAAAGAAGAGTTATGCTAAAAGAGATGTAATTGAACTGACACATCCTCTCACAAAGATAAAGTCAAGACTAGAAAATACTAAAATATTAATGAATGATTGAATTTTTCTAGTAAGGTTGTAGGGATTAGGATTTATAGGCCTATTATGAGCATTTGTATGAGTTACATTAAAACCAGAATTTGAAATATTATGAAAGGCTACATTTAATAATTACTTCGTATAATAATATATGAAGTAATTATTAGATATTTTTCTTTAAAATTAGAACGCATTGTTTTCATAGCACTTGGTGCTGTGGAGATGATGCGATTTTGCATTAAATGTCAGCATATTAAAATGACGGCCTTGGAAACAGAACAAAAGAAACAATTACAACAGGACTAACCAAAAAGAAAAAAGAGGAAAAAGAGTATGTGTGGGACTACACAGAAAAGTAGCCTATACTGCTTGAAGAAAAGGAATCAGATGGTACAATTGTAAGGTATACATATGTAGGAAACAGGGAAAGAGCATATGCGGATGTAACAAAAAACAGTGAAAATGCGAAAGCACAGGCTTACAGTCTCTATACGGACAGACTCGGAAGCACAAGATGGGCACTGGATGAAAATGCAGAGGTTGCAGCGAAAACAGAGTATGATGCATGGGGAAAGCCGGAAACAGAAACGGTAAGCAGTAAACTTAACGGAATAAACATTTCAAAAAGTTATACCGGATATGTTTATGATGAAACAACAGGCTACTGGAATGCGGGAGCAAGAATGTACAATTCCACAGACAGGGAATTTATACAGAAGGACCCTAAGGCAGGAAACATTACTGAGCCTATGACCCAGAACGGCTACACATACTGTGGAGACAATCCGCTGTATTACATAGACCCTGACGGATGCTCATACATAAGCACACTTGGAAATGCAGGAAGAACAGCTTTCAACGTTGTAAAGAGCGGAGTGACAGGCGGACTTGGACTTTACACAAGGATATGTTGTGAAATAGATAACATGCCGACATGGGCAAAGGCAGCGGTTGGAACAACAGGAATAATAATTGCAGGAGCAAGTGGAGTGGGAGCAGCCGCGATAGCAGAGACAGTAATTGCATCAGCAGGAATATCAGCGGCAACAGACGGAGCATTCTACACCGTTGCATCACTTAGAAACGGAAGTTTTAGCAGGTCAGAATTAAAGGACACGGTCATAAACGGAGCAGCAAACGGCTACATGTTTGCAGGAGCAGGGCTTGGAGTGGCAGGAATACGAAATGCCGCAAAAAGCGGAAAAATAGCAGGGTTTATGGCAGATGAAGCCGGAAGTGTGGCGTATGAGAGGGGTAAAACATCTGTCAAGACTGATTTTTATGTTAAACCTAACGGAGAGATTGTACCTGCTACTGGATATAGATATATGCCAGCGGAGGCAAGTTACATGGATTCGCTAAAAAATACAATGGAAATACCAGCCAACCCTAGTGGAACATATATCACTTTTGATAAATTTGATGTACCTACTCCAAGCAGACTTCAAGTGCCACACGATGCATCTATTCGTGGTTCGTTTGATACATTGCAAATTATTGATGATATTAGAGTGCCAAATGGAAAGTGGGGACAAGCAAGTTGGTTAGAACCAATTACTAAGGATTTTCCTAAGTATGGTCATGGAGGTGCAACACAGGCACTCACATATCAAAAAATAAAGCTTAATAGTCTTAAGGACTTGTCACGATAAAGGAGGTTACTATGCTTTTTTCAAATGCTAATGATTATAAAATGTGCACAGAAATCGTAAGAAAAGAGTTATCACAAAGAAATATTTGCGTTAGCGATGATGTCCTTGATAAGATTACAGAAGATGTTATGAATATTACATATGCAAAAGGAGGAAACTATTCGTATGATGTAGTTCAATGCTTTGCAGAAACATATGTGGAAGAAGAGTTTTATAAAAAATTTCTTGAGTGATAGCATTAGAAAATGAAGTGAAGAGCAAGTCGGCAAGGGGCATTCTTGCCGACTTGGAGCATCTTAACACTGATGTGTTAATGTAAAAATCAGTTATTGTGTATTCACTAAAAGAAGTTTGAAGCAAAAACTGAATATTATGAATTGTTTAAACAAAACAATCCACTTTATTACATAGACCCAGACGGATGTTCATACATAAGTACACTTGGAAATGCAGGAAGAACAGCTTTCAATGTTGTAAAGAGCGGAGTGGCAGGCGGACTTGGATTTTACACAAGGATATATTGTGAAATAGATAACATGCCGACATGGGCAAAGGCAGCGGTTGGAACAACAGGAATAATAATTGCAGGAGCAAGTGGAGTGGGAGCAGCCGCGATAGCAGAGACAGTAATTGCATCAGCAGGAATATCAGCGGCAACAGACGGAGCATTCTACACCGTTGCATCACTTAGAAACGGAAGTTTTAGCAGGTCAGAATTAAAGGACACGGTCATAAACGGAGCAGCAAACGGCTACATGTTTGCAGGAGCAGGGCTTGGAGTGGCAGGAATACGAAACGCAGCAAAGAGTGGAAAACTTGCAGGGTTTATGGCAGATGAAGCCGGAAGCGTGTCGTATGAGGGTGGTACTGGTTCTGTAGATATAGAATTAAAATATAAAGATGGTTGGACTGCAGCACAAAAGGCAGAGGCAGATGTAAAAGTAAAGGCACTTTCAGATGCCACGACTATAAAAACACCTGCTAATAGAGGAGGAACATCAGCGTCCTCAAGGTATAAATCAGCGTATGGTAAAGCATCTGTACCAAGTGGATATGATGTAGACCATACTATTGATTTGCAATTGGGAGGAGCAGATGATATATTGAATATGAATCCATTAGATATGAGTGTTAATAGAAGTTTAGGTGTGCAAATAAAAAATGCTATAAAAGATTATCCAGATGAAACGGTATTCGGACAATTTACGATACAGTAAGGAGAATGATATGATTAGAGATTTCTTGTTGTTTTTTAATGAGAACATCGTGATTGAGTATTCAGAAGATTTGTATAATGATTTTATCATGCAATTAGGTGGAAAAAGATTTGGACATGGGCTGTTTAATTCTTTTTCAAAGGATAATGTAAAGAAATGGACAGAAATTGTCAGTGAAGCATATCCAGAGTTCCAGAATTTGTTTAAGATTTTTGGTTATGATTGGCTTGGACGTTGTTTTGGAATTGATTTAAGAAAAAGTACATATGGAAATATTTTGATGTTTGAAATAGGAACTAATGATGTATTAGAAATTCCTTGTACATTTGACAAATTTCTTAATGAGGAAATTCCATTATATGCTGATGCATGTTTAGCAAAATCGTTTTTTGATGAATGGATGAATAATTTTGGTAAGTCGATTGTTTATGGAAGATGTGCTGGTTATAAAGTTCCGTTATTTTTAGGAGGAGAAGATATCGTAAATAATCTTGAGGATAGTGATATGGAAGTGTATTGGAGCGTACTAACGCAAGTAAAAAGTAGATTATAATTTTTAGTTATGTCTCCACTTAAGGACACAAATCACCTGAAAAATTACCAAGGTCTTTAAATTAATCGGAATGGCCCTCGCCGAAGGTGATGTTATCCATGTAGATTAATTTGAAGACTCTAGGGCGAAATTTGCCATCTGGGTGCATATAAGGATATCTAAAATTAAAACTGAATATTTAGTTCCAAAACGATAATATTAACGCACTTCTTTTAAAACAAATTTTGTTGTAAAGGAGGTGCGTTTTTATGCGTGTAAGAAAAATGAATCAAGTTGGCGTGAAATTATATTATTAAACTAAAGCAAAATTGAAAAATGCTGATAACACTTAAGTTGTACAGCTTACATCGTATACGAATAAGAGAGAAAATACCATTACATATGTTTAGGACAAGGACAAAAGGAAAAGTTACACAGGAAAGCACATATGACATATACGGTAACGTGCTTACAGTTATGATTCATGGGGAAAGCCGGAGACGTAGACGATAAGCAGTAAGCTAAAGGAAATAAGCATTACTAAAAGCTACACCGGCTACACATATGATGAAACAACAGGCTACTGGAATGCCGGAGCAAGAATGTACAATTGTGCAGACAGGACATTCATACAGAAGGACCCTGAGGCAGGAAACATTACTGAGCCTATGACCCAGAACGGTTACATATAATCAAACTATGGTGCAATATTTTTAGAATAAAAATATGAATAAACTATAACCGTACACATTTTTAAGGAGGAGTGTAGTTAAGTTATGAACAAACAAGAATATTATGAATTGTTAAAACAAAATAATTGATGTTTTAATAGACTTTATTTTGTTTATTTTTTTAGACTTATGAAGAGCAGTTTACTTTGGTTATTTCGTATTGCAATATTTCGAAACAAACATATAAAAACTTGAAATTATTGACAAATATGATAAAATAAAAAAGTTCTTAGCAAATACTAGGAAGGAAATTCTTTTTATAGAATTTCGATATATTTTTAAATCGGTGCGTGGCTCAGTTTGGTAGAGCGCTGCGTTCGGGACGCAGAGGTCGCAGGTTCGAATCCTGTCGCACCGATTTTTTCGTGCAAAAATAAAGACAAATTATAAATGTGTAGAAGCCCAAAAGAAGTCCAAAAGAGGGCTGTAATGTTTGTAATTTGATGCCATATATGGTATTATAAAAAGTGAGTATGGGCTTACGTAGAATTTAGAAAAATTCAGTAAAAGAGGCAAAAAATGGATACTTTAATTGTAAAAATGAATTCAGAAAATATTGATAATGAATCAATAAAAAAAGCTGGAGAAATAATAAGAGAAGGTGGACTTGTAGCATTCCCTACAGAGACTGTATACGGATTGGGTGCCAATGCATTAAATAAAGAGGCAGCTAAGAAGATTTATGCGGCAAAGGGCAGACCGTCTGACAATCCATTAATTGCACATATAGCAAATGAAGAGATGCTTAAACCGTTGGTAAAAGAGATTCCGGAAGTGGCAAAGAAACTTATGGATGCTTTTTGGCCGGGTCCAATGACACTTATTTTTAATAAAAGTGATATTGTTCCAAAGGACACAACGGGAGGATTGGATACAGTTGCTATAAGAATGCCAAATCACCCGATTGCACAGGCGCTTATAAAAGAAGCAGGTGTTAGCATAGCAGCACCAAGTGCAAATTTATCAGGAAAGCCAAGTCCTACATTAGGAGAACATGTTATTGATGACATGGATGGCAGAATTGATATGATTATTGACGGTGGAATGGTAGGAATGGGGTTGGAGTCAACGATTATTGACGTAACAGTTGAGCCGCCTATGATTTTGCGCCCAGGATTTATTACAAAAGAAATGTTAAAAGAAGTAATAGACCAAGTAGAAACGGATAAGGCGATTCTTACAAAGCCTACGGACGGACTTAGACCGAAGGCTCCAGGTATGAAATATAGGCATTACGCACCTAAAGCTGATTTTAGAATGTACGATGGAGAAGAAGAAAAGGTTGCGAATGAAATAATTAAAGTTGCCAATGAAAAGGATTCACAGGGATACGTTACGGGAATACTTACATCAGACCAGAATAAACATTTTTATGAAGGAAAGGTAAATGATGGAGTAGTTATAGTGTCACTAGGGGATTTGGACAAGCCTGAAACAATTGCAAATCATTTGTTTAAAGCACTGAGAGATTTTGATAAGATGGAAGCTCAGTTTATTTTTGGAGAAACATTTTCCAGAAAAGATGTAGGTGATGCGATTATGAACAGACTTACTAAGGCAGCAGGTTATAACATAATAAACTTATAGTATATTTGGAGGCATAATGGATTATTCAAAGATTATCTTCGTAACGAAAGATGATACATCAAGAGGTCCGTTGGCAGCGGCTATTTTAAGACAGAAGATGCCAATAGAACCAATTGAGATTGAATCCAGAGGCTTGATTGTATTGTTCCCGGAGCCGATAAATCAGAAAGTTGAGGCGATAGCAGCGGCGAAAGATTTAGACGTAAAGGGATATGCATCACAACAATTAAGTGAATCGGACTTTGGAAAAGATGTGTTAGTTTTAGTATTTGAAGAAAGTTTAAAGCCTACTGTATATGAGGAATATGCGGAGGCACAGAATGTTTACACATTCAAAGAATTTATAAATGAGTCAGGAAATATTGCGGACCCTTATGGTGGAGAATTACAGGAATATGGTAAGTTATACGACTCATTGAATGAATTAATGAGAAAATTGGTTTACAAATTAAGAGTACCAAAATTAAGTTAAAAAGATGGAGGAAGTAATAAATGGCAAAGACAATGGTAATGGATCACCCATTGATTCAGCACAAGATTGGAATTATCAGAAGAAAGGAAACAGGAACAAAAGATTTCAGACAGTTAATTAGTGAAATTGCAATGCTTATTACATATGAAGCAACAAGAGAACTAGAATTAACAGACGTTGAAATTGATACACCAATTTGCAAGACAACAGTAAAAGAATTAGGTGGAAAAAAATTAGCAATAGTTCCGATTTTAAGAGCCGGTTTAGGAATGGTAGACGGAATGTTAGCAATGATTCCATCAGCAAAAGTAGGACATATCGGACTTTACAGAGATCCTGTAACAGTAAAACCTGTTGAATACTACTGTAAATTACCTGAAGATTGTGAAAAAAGAGATGTATTTGTAGTAGACCCAATGTTAGCAACAGGTGGTTCATCTGTAGCAGCAATTCAGATGTTAAAAGATAAAGGTGTAAAAAATATCAAATTTATGTGTATCATAGCAGCTCCTGAAGGAGTAAAAGCAATGCAGGAAGCACATCCGGATGTTGACATGTTTATCGGAGCATTAGACGAAAAATTAAATGAACACAGCTATATAGTACCAGGATTAGGAGACGCTGGAGACAGAATATTCGGAACTAAATAAGCACTGCATCAATAAGTAAAAATACGTTTTCTTGTGCTAGCACAAAAGAAAACGTATTTTGGCTTATTGATATAGCGCGCATGCGCGCGACCGAAATGAAGCGAAGCGGAATTGAGGTGCAGTGCTTATTTAGAAAGAAGAAGGACTACAACCGAAGCGAAGCGGAATTGAGGTGAAGTGCTTATTTAGAAAGAAGAAGGACTACAACCGAAGCGAAGCGGAATTGAGGTGCAGTGCTTGAGGTATAGCTTATGACAACAAGGAGGTACATGTATGCGAAGTTATAAAAGAAAAGACTATATATCCTGGGATGAATATTTTATGGGAGTTGCATATTTATCATCGATGCGCTCAAAAGACCCAAATACTCAGGTTGGAGCATGCATAGTAAGTCAGGATAATAAGATTTTATCTATGGGATACAACGGACTTCCTGTGGGATGTGACGATGATGAATTTCCATGGAATCGTGAAAGTGACAGCCCGTATGACAATAAATATTTTTACACAACACATAGTGAATTGAATGCAATATTAAATTACCGAGGTGGAAGTTTAGAAGGAGCAAAAATATACGTGACATTATTTCCCTGTAATGAATGCGCAAAAGCAATTATCCAATGTGGAATAAAAGAAGTTATTTACGATCAGGACAAATATGGAGATACACCAGGGGTAAAGGCGTCGAAACGAATGATGGACGCTGCAGGTGTAAAATATACTCGCTATAAAAAATCAAATAGAATTATAGAAGTGGATTTATAATTTGCACATATTTTAACTGCATAGAAAAGAGATATGCGAATACAAAAGAGGGAATTATCCAAATTAAATGACGCAAAGTATAAATTGTTTTTCATTATGATAGATGTCGATAAATTTAATAAATTTTCTAAATTTGGTTAATATAAAAATAAAAAGGATTTAGAAAATGAAAAGTATTGATACAATAAAGTTGTTGCAGGAATGCGATGCCGGGACCAAAATGGCGGTAGCGTCAATAGACAATATGCTTGATAAAGTAGGAAGTCAGCAGTTGAAAAATGTCCTAGAAGAAAGCAAATCGCATCATGAAAGTCTAGGAAATCAAATTCATGATATGTTAAATGAAAGAGAAGCTTTTGAAAAAGAACCAAATCCAATAGCAAAAGGAATGTCTCGTGTGAAAACAGGTGTAAAAACAACAATGGAAAGCGGAGATGCTACAATTGCGGATTTGATTACAGATGGTTGCAATATGGGAATTAAATCTTTGCACAAATATTTAAACCAATATGAAAAAGCTGAAAAAAATGCTAAAGAAATGGCAAAACAAATAATAGAAATAGAGGAAAAACTCAGGAGTGAAGTCGCAGAATATTTATAGTGGCAAAATTAATAATAATTGCATACAATGTAAATAGGCAAGAATACTTGCTAGATTTAAGCACGTCGTTACTTTGAATGCAAACTTTTAATTTAAGTGCTTCACTACTTTGAATGTGAACCTTTATTTTGAGCACTTGGCAGCTTAAAATGCGAATCATTATTTTTTTAGGGAGATAAAGTTCTTATCTCCCTGTTTTTGTGTATTATATGAATTAAATTTTATCGCTTGTAAAAACAAGCACGTCATTTACTATTGATTTCTTCTTTGAATTTCATATAAAAGAAGAACCATAATTGTATCTTTTAACCAATCATCTTCGGGATATATTATGCAGACATCATTTTCGCAGGCTGCATTTTCCATATGAACAATCTCAAAAATTCTATCCCTGATACCTAAAAGTCTGGTTTTATCAGGATATTCGTCGTACATAGGACTGCCGACATAATCCATTTTATCGCACTCTTCTTCTATAGTACTTTGAATTTTTGCAAAAGCTTTAGGGTACATTTCCTTAACATAATCAATTTTGTTAGAAAAAGAAGAATCCATCTTGATAAAAAAGCCTTCACTAAGTGAACTTTGCTGTATATAAACGGGTATATAATTATAAATCATTTTCAAATCCGACTATTTTCTTAATATATCTATATGACAAAATAAAAAATAACGTGATTGAAAAATAGACAAAATTCACATTAAAGCGTCAGAAAATTATTGTGGTAACGCATAAAGTAAAATTGCAAAAAAATGAAGGATGCTTCCAAGTAAAATAAATAAATGGAAGATAGAGTGCATATATCTGTGGTTTTTTCCAAGCCCATATAAAACAGCACCAACAGTATAAGCAATTCCACCGGAAACAAGTAATACAACTCCACCCATTCCCATAACTTCAAATGTCTGTCTTATAAAGAATATGATGCACCATCCCATGGCTAAATAGCAAATCATGGAAAATACGTTATATTTCTTTAAATCTATAGCAGTAAGCGTACATGCAACTACTGCACAACCCCAGACAATACCAAATAAAACCCATGCGATAACAGGATATTTAGGCATCATTGCAACAAGTAGTACAGGAGTATAACTTCCTGCAATTAAAAAGTAAATAGTGCAATGGTCAAGAACCTGCATAACTTTTTTGGCTTTGCCCGGTTTCAAACCGTGATAAATACTGGACATTGCATATAGGTCAATAAGAGTAATTCCATAAATGATACTACTTATTACACCGATAGCACTTCCGTGTTTAGCTGCCATAATAATACATAATACCATAGCTGCTATGCCTAATGCTCCCCCAACAATGTGGGATACCATATTAAAAATCTCTTCCCCTTTTGTGTAATCAGGGAGTTCTCTGTCGTCTAATTTAATTCTTTTAGCCATTTGACACCTCCAAAACATAACATGTAGTATTCAATACTACATCAGTATAACACAGTGAAATTTATAGTCAACAGTAAAATTCAAAAAGAAAAATAGAAAAAATTATAAAAAGGTATAGACAATTTGAAAATATGCATATATAATGTGAGTACACTAAAAACAACAAAAAGTATATAGAAAGGAACAAAATAAATGAAAACAGGTATGCTGGGAATTTACGATGTTGATAGCAACTATGCGAATTCGCTTATGGAGTACATAAGTGACAAAAGAGGAATACCGTTTCGCACGGTTGCATTTACAGAATTAGAGGCACTTAAGGAATTTGCAGAAAAAAGAGAGATAGATATTTTGTTGATATCTGCAACTGCAATGACGCATGATATTGCTGAATATAATATTGGAAAGATAATTTTGCTGACGGATGGTAACGTATTTGCCGAATATATAAGTTATGCATCGATTTATAAATATCAATCTTCAGAAAATATTATAAGAGAAGTAATAAATTATTATGTCGATATAAGCACTGCGGAAGGCGTCGGGTCAGTTTTGGTTGATGATGTTGAAGTAATTGGAGTGTATTCGCCAATTGGCAGAAGTGGAAAGACCACATTTGCAATTACTTTAGGACAGGTTTTAGCGAAAGAGAAAGAAACCCTGTATATAAATATGGAAGAGTTTTCAGCATTGTCAAAGATTTTTAATAAAGAATACAGCGGAGATTTGTCTGACCTAATGTATTTTTACAAGCAGAATCCGGAGTCGTTACCATTAAAACTTAAAGCGATAGTTAACAGCATAAATGAAATGGATTACATACCGCCTTCGATGTTTTCTAATGACTTGAGAAGTTTAGATAGTAGTGTTTGGTTAGGAATGATACAGGCAATTATTAATTCAGGAATGTATAAGACGATAATTTTAGATTTAAGTAATATGGTTAAAGACATTTATGAAGTGCTGGAGTTTTGTAACGTAATTTATATGCCAATGAATGATGACAGAATGTCGCTTATGAAAATATCTGAATTTGAAGAATTTATATTTAAAACAGAGCAGGAAGAGTTGTTAGATAAGATTGTTAAGGTAAAATTGCCTATTTGTAATGAAAACCAATGGGATGAAGATTATTTTGATAAGCAGATTTGGGGTAGTTTAGGTGATTTTATAAGAAAACTGTTAAAAGAGGAAGTGGCTTGAAAACAAAAGTTGATTTAGAAGAATTGCGTGAAAAAATAATTGAAGAGATAGACATGACAAGAAATCCTAATGATGAAGAGCTTCATGAAATAATTGATTATGTTATTGCAGGAGTTGCCAAGTGCAGACTTATGCCACTTTATGACAGATGGGAGATACATAGACAATTGTATGATTCAATCAGAGGACTTGGAATTTTAGAGGAACTTTTGGCAGATGATAATATTTCTGAAATTATGATTAATGGAGTGGACAATATTTATGCAGAAAAATTTGGCCGAATTGTAAAAATAGATGGGAAATTTCCTTCGGTAGAAAGGTTAGAGGACGTAATTCAGCAGATTGTTTCAGCAACAAATAGAAGGGTAAATCAGTCTGATCCTATAGTGGATACAAGATTGCCTGACGGTTCAAGAGTAAACGTGGTTTTGCCCCCTGTTGCGATTGATGGAGCCGCAGTAACAATTAGAAAATTTCCGGCTGACCAGATAACAATGGAAGATTTGATTAAATGGGGTTCTATCACAAAAGAGGCAGCCGATTTTCTTAAAAAACTTGTAGAGGGTGGATACAACATTTTTATAAGTGGAGGAACAGGTTCAGGCAAGACTACATTTTTAAATGCATTGTCCAATTATATTCCGCAGGATGAGAGAATTATTACGATAGAGGATTCGGCAGAATTACAATTGCTCAATACTGATAATTTGGTACGAATGGAAACAAGGCAGGCGAATACTGAGGGTGAAAATGAAATAACAATCAGAGATTTAATAAAGACAGCTTTGAGAATGAGGCCGGACAGAATAATTGTGGGAGAAGTAAGAGGCGCAGAAGCGGTGGATATGCTCCAGGCCATGAATACAGGACATGACGGTTCAATGTGTACAGGTCATGCAAACTCTGCACAAGATATGATGTACAGACTTGAAAACATGGTTTTGACAGGAATTGATATACCACTTGAAGCAATAAAATCACAGATTGGAGCAGCAATAGATATAGTGGTTCATTTGGGAAGATTAAGGGATAAGACACGAAAAGTTATGACCATACACGAGATGGTGAAAGATGAAAATGAAAAAATAAAACTTCAACCATTATATGTATATAAGGAAACAGGTGAAAGAAATGGTATTGTGCAGGGTAGTTTGGAAAAAACAGAAAAGAAACTAAAAAATAATGAAAAATTAGCAGCACATGGAATAGAAATATAGGTGTATAAATGGATTACGAAAAGTATGTGTTTAACAGGAAAGAGCTGTTTAAGTATCTGATAATGGCAATAGGATGTGTGCTTATGATTGCCAAATTATTTTATGGCAAATATTTATATGCAGTGCTTTTATCACCTTTAATAATAGTTATTTTAAGAATTAAAAAATTGCAATTAAAAAGAAAGCGTAAAGAAGAATTAGAGGCACAGTTTAAAGATATGCTAATGGGAATGGCTGATGCGATGAGTGCAGGCGCATCTTCAGTAACAGCATTAAAAGAAAGTTATAAAGAGATGTTGGGAATGCATGGTTATAACAGTTATATTTGCCAGGAATTAAGGATTATATTATCAGGAATTAAATTAAATGTTCCGTTAGAAAAATTGTTAAAAAATTTTGCAGAGAGGGCAAATATAGAAGATTTAAATTTGTTTGTAGCCGTATTTGAAATAGCGCAGAAAAAAGGTGGAAATATGATTCATGTTGTAAAAAACGTAGCTGATAATATACGACAGAAATCAGAAGTAAAAGAGGAAATAAGAGTAGCTATAAACGGAAAAAAATATGAACAAAAAATAATGAGTACAGTTCCCGTTATTTTAATTGGATATATGCTGATTTCTTCACCGGGGTTTTTAAATGTTATGTATGAAACATGGATGGGAAAAGGCATTATGACAATCGGGTTAATAGCGTATGTACTGGCAATCGTATGGGCACAAAGAATTATGGATGTTGAAATTTAATTATTTTATTGAAGATTATTGAGGTTGAGATTTAATGATTTTGGAAAGATGGATTATGGTAATGAAATATAGATTGTTAGATATCAGGGAAAATGATAGCGAATGAAATTGGAGAATAGATGGCAGGTATAGTGTTATGTAGTAGTGGTTTAGTAATTTTACTTATACTTTTATTAGTGACAGGAAGATACAAAATAAAGTATAGAAAAAGACTAAAAAATAAGTTGGATAAGGACGAGCATCCTTTGTTAAAACTTTATGGATTATGTTTTTGGATAAATGATAAATTTGTTGTGAAAAAATGCAAAAACCTATATAAAAAAAGTGATTCAAAATTAAAGAAACTATATGTCAGGGAAGACATAGATGAATACCGATATTTGTATATGAGTAAAAAGATAGCGAATAGTATCGCTGTATTAGTAATAGTTTTAATTGTTGGATTGGGTATAGGTGTTAATGAATATGGAGAAGCAAAAAATAAATTATCAGAAATACAAAGAAATAATCCGGGTGAGGGAGAAAAAGAGTATTCACTCATTGCAAAAGGTAAAGATAACAGTGAAGAAATAACTGTTAACGCTGCAGAAAAAAGTTTGACTATTGATGAATGTTATGAACAACTTGATAAAAAAAAGCCGGAAATATTAAAAAAAGTTCTAGGTGAGAACAAAAATGTTAATAACATTTCGAAAAAACTGAATTTAATAACAACTGATGATGATAAGGAAATTGATATAAGATGGGAAATTGATAAAAAAGATGTTATTGATTCATCAGGAAAAATTATTAAGGAAATAAATGATAAGGGCGATGATGTAAAACTTACAGGTTATTTGTCTTTAGAGGATGTAACGATAATATATGAAATTCCTTTGCATATCACCGGGAATGATGAAATTGATTCAGTACAGGATAAGGTTCAGGAAATAGCAGATGAAAATCTGTATGAAAAAACTATAAAACTACCCCGAAAAATAAATGGTAAAAGTATTGAATTTTATAGTGATGTAGACACCGTTGCAGATAAATTTATAATTATAGGGCTGATTTTTGCTATTGCAATATTCTTTTTTGAAGACAAAAATCTGGACAAAAATTTAAAGAAAAGAGAAAGTCAGATGGTAAGGGATTATCCTGAAATTATTAGTAAGCTGCTTTTATATAATGGTGCCGGCATGTCGATACGAAATGGTTTGGAAAGAATTGTTGCAGAGTATAAAAGAAATTTGAATTTAGGCTATAGATATGCATATGAAGAACTGGATTATACATTAAATGCAATGAATAGTGGTATTAATGAACAGCAGGCTATTAGTGAATATGGAAAAAGAAGCGGAATTCATTGCTATATAAAACTGGCAAATATTTTACAACAGAACATTAAACGTGGAACAAGAGAAATGGCAGTAGCTTTGCAGGAGGAAATGGATAATGCGTTAATTGAAAGAAAAAATAAGGCATTAAAAGAAGGAGAGGAAGTCGGAACGAAACTGTTAGGACCAATGATAATAATGTTGATTGTAGCAATGGGCATTGTCGTGGCTCCGGCACTTATGTCAATAAAAATATAAAACAGGATAGCAACATAAATAATGTAGAAATGGGAGAAATATATGAGAGGTTTAATAGATAAATTAAAGAAAAATTTAGTAGATTTTGGACAAGATGAGTCAGGTATGGGTGTAATTGAAGTTATTTTAATAATATTGGTTTTAGTTGGACTTGCACTAATTTTTAAGAAACAGATAGGAGATATTGCAGATGGAATATTTACTTCAATAAAAACTCAAGTAGGCAAGTTTTAATGAGATTAAAAGCAAGCGTAACTATATTTTTAAGCCTGGTTATAACTGTGGTTATAGTTGTTGTATGTACTGTAATTGAGTCAGCAAGAATAAGTGTTTCGCAAATGGAAGGAAAAGCTGCAACATATATGGCAGTTGAATCCGTTTTTGCAGGATATGGAAAACAGTTATATCAGGATTATGGAATATTACTTGCATGGGAACAGGAGCCGTTAGGTAATCAGGTTACAAGATATATGCAGGATAATATAAATATGGCAGATTTAGATTTTAAAAATTATGATTTTTCAAATATGGAGATAGAAAGTGTAAATATTTTAAAACAAAAATACGCCACAGATAAAGAAGGAGACTTATTTGTAAAACAAGTAGTTGATTATGCAAAATATATTGTGGGAATTGATGCTGTTAATAAATTAATTTCCGATTCCGAAGAAGAAAATAATAATAAGGAAACATGTAATGAAATAAAAGAAAATAGTAATGTTACAAATATAGCCAATGATGTTTCAAAAGAAATGATAGGAATCGTAGAAAAAATAAACACTCAGATTGATGAACTAAAAAACACAGAAAAGTTAAAAGGAAAAATGTCAGCGGTGTTTCAGAAATTTAATGATTTAAAAACAAATGTAACGGGTCAAAACCAGAATCAAAATATTCACGATAAAAAGGTTAAGAAGTTTTGGAATAAATATAAGAAACTAAAAAATCTATTGAAAATAGAAGACACTTTAATATCAAAAACTTTAACAGATATGGATACATATGTTGAAAATAAAAATGCTATAGAAAAAGAAATGAATGGCGATTTTTCAGGATATGAGGATTATATAGAAGTAGATAGAGAAAGTTTGAAAACAATAAAAAATTCAATAGAAGAAATAATGACAGCTTCAAATGTGGATGCAGATATTAATCAAAGTAATATCGGTGAAATAGAAAAATTGCTTGATAAGGTAAAAAGCATTGAAAAAGGTTTATGGGATCTAAAAAAAGGAAATTCTAATGGCGATGCTAAAGAAGAAAAAAACTTATATGAAAGAGCAAAAAGTTTAATAAGCGATGGTGTATTAGGAATTGTTTTAGAGGATGTAAACAATATATCTACAATGCAGATAAGAAATCTAAATCTGCCAACAACATTAGAAACAGATGGTAATAAGAAAGCAGATTTAATAAAGGATATTACAAACAAAGGAATCTTTGTGAAGTATATAGAATTGTACTTTAACAATTATGCAAAAATTTCTGAATATGGAAATGATGATACAGCCTTAAAGTACGAAATGGAGTACATTTTAAATGGAAATTTAAATGATAAAGACAATCTTACAGAGACTATTAAAAAATTAGTTGAAGTTAGAAATTTATCAAATGGAGCGTATTTAATAACGGATGGCGAAAAGATGCAGGAAATAACAACTTTGGCTGAAACGGTAGCCACGGCTATTGGAATGCCATTTTTAACGCCGGTTGCTCAGGCAGTAATAATAGAGGCGTGGGCACTGACAGAAGCGGTTATTGATGTAAGGCAGTTATTAAATGGAGAAAAAGTACCGATAGTGAAAAACAGTGAAAACTGGAATAGCAGCATAAAAAATATCGGGACATTTGAAGACGGACGTAAAAACAATACAGGGTTAACTTATACACAGTATTTGCAGACAATGATTATGACACAGAAAACAAAAAATACTGTTTTTAGAACTATGGATTTAGTGCAGGTAAATATGCAAAAAAGATATAATAAGGATTTTTTAATTTCAGAGTGTTTTGGAATGTGTGAAGTTGAAGCAAATCTTAGAATAGAACCGGTATTTACGTCGTTACCAATAGTGTCACATTTAATAGGTAACAATAACGAAAGTTATGTTTATAAAACCAAGATGGAATATGAGTACTGATTTAAAAATAGCGTTGAATGTAGAACGCAACATTAAAAACAACGTTGAATATAGAACGCAATATTAAAAACAACGTCGGACATAAAACGTAACATTAAAAACAACGTCGAACATAGAACGTAATATTAAAAACAACGTCGAACATAGAACGTAATATTAAAAACAACGTCGAACATAGAAAACAATATTAAGAATTATAAATTTAAACAGATAGTTGAGAGTTTTGTAAAAATCTGATTAGCAGAATAAATGTGAGGTAAATAATAATGCCCTTTTTCATAAGAACAATAAAGCCAAATAAAACAATAATAAAAAATAAAAATAATAACAAATGTGCATCTCTCCAAGTGCAAAAGCGTAAATTTTATAACTTGTCTGGAAAAAGGGTATTTTTATTTGCCTTACATAATGTAAATAACTCATGTAATATAAAAAGTTCAAATAATTTAAAGGGCTCATTAACGATTGAGGCGGCGCTTGCCATGTCAGTATTTTTATATGCATCTTTTGCAATGATTCATTTTATTTTGATGTTTAACTGGCAGGTTTCTATGCAGATGAATATAAATAATATTGCAAAGGATACAGCAAAGAAAATGTATTATTTGGAAATTGCCAATAATATTACAAATAATGACAAAAACGGGGAAGAAACACGGAGAAGCATTAACAGTAAGTTTAAAGAATATGAAAATAAAAAGGATGATGTAGACAATGACGAAATAGGACAGGACAATAATAAATTTTGTCAGGAAAATGTAATAGGTGTAGCTTATTTATATGGAAAACTGGTTAAAGAAATAGGCGTGAAAAATAGTGCTCAAAAGCTGGTTGATTTGAGTAAAAGTAAAGTGGATATGAATGATGGTCTGGTAGACATAATAGCTATTTCAAGGTATAAATATCCCTATTTTTCTAAAGACAATCAGATTCAAATTGTTCAAAGAGCAAGAATGAAGGCATGGACAGGACGTGACTTAACACAACAGTTGAACCTTGTTTATATGACGGATGGAGGAAAAGTTTATCACACAAATATTGACTGTACATATTTAAATTTAAACATAGAAAAAACTTCTTATTTGGAAATGACACAAAGAAGAACCGGTAGCGGGAGCAAATATAAAGCATGCAGTATTTGTGTGAATAAAAAAATAGCTGATAGCCAAGTGGTTTTTATAACGAAGGAAGGAAAGAAATATCACACGGACATAAATTGCAGAGGACTTACAAGAAGGGTAATTACATTAGATATTTCTCAGGTAGAAACGAAAAATGCATGTAGTAAGTGTGGAGCAACAGAATAGGATGTTAAACATAGTGTAAGTTGTTCGTATGTAAATTTTAATTCAGTGTGAAACAATAGAGTAAGATGTTAAATTGGATAATTAGTGGAGTGTATTTATGTGGATGCACGATAATGGATATTAAAAAGAAAGAATTAAATTTAATATATTGCACAATATTTTTTATAGTTGGTATTGCGTATGCTTTGCTTTACTTAAATGGAAATATGGAGGGGCTGATATTTGCATTAATGCCGGGAATAGTTCTTCTGATTTTAAGTATGCTTTTCTCGTCGCAAATAGGAATTGGGGATGGAATTATGATAATAACATTAGGATTATTTATGAATGTAGTGTATTTACTTTCAGCATTGGTATGGGCTTTTATTTTTGTTTCATTAATAGCAATATTTAAAGTTTTGTCTAATAAGAAAACAACAATTCCGTTAGCTCCATTTTTACTAATAGGACAAATATGTGTGATAGTAAATAATTTAAGAGGGTGAGAATGTAAGATGAAATATAAAAAGAGGGTGGAGGATAGGGTGGAAGTTTATGGAAAAATTATAAACTTAAAGCAAAAATTTATAGACTTAAAACAAAAACCTAAGTTAAAAGGTGAAATGACAATAGAAGCAAGCCTTGTAATGCCAATGGTGTTTTTAATGCTGGCGTTTACTTTATTTATGGCATTTTATCTTCATGACATAGTTGTTACAAAGGTATATGTTTATGGTAAATGCATAGAAATGTATGATAAAAATGAGAAAACAGAAATGGAAAGGTTAGCCACAAAAGCTATAGATTCGATACCGGTATTTGTAGCGGATAATAAGATAAAAAAGGTAAATAAAAGTGCGGTTACGATAGAAAGTAAATATAATTTTCAAATGAGATGGATAAAAAATATTATGGATAATGATGAAGATATAGAAATTAAAATAGAGAAAAATATGGATGAGCAAAAGATGTATATTTGCAAGGCAGTTATTGATTCTAAAGCAAATTGATAAAGGCAGGTAAAGAAAGTTGAGGGTGTGAATGGAAATATCTTATAAGAAAGACGGAATAAATAATTATATGATTATAAGAAATCAGAAGGACGTGGAAAATGACTACAAACTTCAGATGTTGATTAATAATAAAATAGAAGGAATTTTAAGTATAAATATAAAGAAGATTAATAATGAAAACCAATTCTATTATGATATAACGTCAAAAAATTCCATGAGAAGTTTATTTGTAAAAAATAAAGTAGGAGCCAAAGATATTGAACAGTTTATAAACAGTATGGCGATAGTAGCAAAATCTATGAAGGAATATTTGCTTGATATTAACAATATAGTTTTTGATATGGACATGATTTACTGGGATTCAAAAAAGAAAGTATATAATTTTTGCTATTATCCATTTACTGAGCAGGGAATGAAAGAAGGTCTGAACGGACTTTTTTTAGAATTGTTAGAACTTTTAAATCATAATGATAGGGAAGCGGTTGTAATAGGTTATGGACTGCAACAGAAAATAATATCAGAGAATTTTACAATTACAGAGCTAAAAGAATATGTAGCTGAAAATATAAAAATGCCAGGAAATAATATTAATAAGTATTCATATGAAAAGGCTAAAAAATCCAATTATTATAATGAAAAGCAAAATGATGACTTGGAAGATTTGGATAATATTATAGAAGAAGATGCAGACGAATATTTTGATAGTACAGATTTTGAAAATGACAATATAAATAAAAGATTCAGCAATAAAAACGAAAAGGAAAGAAAACAAAAAGAGAAAAGGGCAAATAAGAAAAAAGAAAAAGAGAAAAATAGAAAAAAGAATAAAGAAATAAAGGAAAATATAAAGGATAGTGCAAAAAATAAGAATGGAAAAACAAACACAAAGAGTAAGAAATGGTGGCAATTCTGGAAGAGAAGTAAACCAAAGAAAAGAGAAGAACTTTTAGAAAATAATTTTATAAAATTAGAGGAGACGGATGGATTTGATGATATTGAAAAATTTGTAGCAAGTGAAATGCCTGTTAAAGAAAGGGATTCTATTGATGAAGAGGCTACGGTTCTTCTTACATCAAATGTTCATAGTACAGGTATTTTACTAAGGAGTACTGACATAGAAAATCCTGTAACAATAATTCCAAATGGATTTCCATGCATTATAGGTAAAAGTGGGAAAAGTTCAGACTATAAATTAGAAGAGCAGTTTATAAGCAGAGTTCATGCAAGAATATATGAAGAAATGGATGGATATTATATAGAAGACTTAAACTCATCTAATGGAACTTTTGTTAATGGCGAAAAATTAAAGCCACATACGCAGGTAATGTTTCAGTTAGGGGATATAATAATGTTAGCTGATATGGAATTTGTTGTGGAATAATAAAAGAAAAATGGTATAATGGTCTATATTATATGTTAAAAAGTCAGGAGAACCATAAGATGGAGGATAAGGTTGTACAACTAAAACAAATAATTGAAGAAAGTGATAATATTGTTTTCTTTGGAGGTGCAGGAGTTTCAACAGAAAGCGGTATTCCGGATTTTAGAAGTGTTGATGGACTTTATAACCAGAAATACAAATTCCCACCGGAAGAAATTATTAGTCATTCTTTCTATATGAAGAATAAAGAAGAGTTTTACAGATTTTATAAAGATCGTATGTTATATGAAGGTGCGCAGCCTAATGTCACACATAAGGCTCTTGCTAAATTAGAACAGATGGGTAAATTAAAAGCAATTGTAACTCAGAATATTGATGGATTGCATCAGATGGCAGGAAGCAAAGTTGTATATGAACTTCATGGCTCTGTAATGAGAAACTACTGCGAAAAGTGTGGAAGGTTTTATGACTTTGAATATGTAAAAAATTCAGAAGGTGTTCCACATTGCGAATGTGGTGGAGATATAAAGCCTGACGTAGTCTTATATGAAGAAGGACTTGACGAAGAAATCGTTGAGAAGGCTATTAAAGCAATAGAGGAAGCAGACGTTCTTATAATAGGAGGAACTTCCCTTATAGTATATCCTGCAGCAGGGCTTATTGATTATTACAAAGGGGACAAGCTTGTATTAATTAATAAGACAATGACAATAAGAGATTCAAGAGCAGATTTAGTTATTAATGACAGCTTAGGTAAAGTATTTAGCGAAATTATGGATATGTAAAACAAATAATTTAAGCCGGGTATATTTGTATAGAGATTAAAAGAAATAACATTTAAGTCTCAAATAGTCGGGAATACATTAAACCATACATAATTAATATAAACATAATAAGAAAATGCGGTTGACAGTGATAAGCTTTTTATAAATAAAGGCCCCATCACAGTTAACCGCATTTTTTCGATGAATGTCGCAAAAGAATTTTTACATATATTTTTACAAAACCTAATTTGACAAATTGTGCTTTTTTCATGTGCTATATTCTACAAGAAATAAATGTAGAGGAGGGCTCATGATAGAGATGGTTTATAATGGAAAAGAATCCAAAGGACAAAGTGAAGTAAGGTTGCCAAAAAACATTCGCCAAATTGGTGACAACAATTCTAAAAAGAAAATATATGTAGAAGATTATGTAATGAGCAACTTAAAAAAGGAACCGGAAAATGAAGATAACATAAGATATGGTGTTCTTCTTGGTGAAACAAAAAAGGTAAAAGGTTATTCATACATATTTGTAAAAGGAATGGCAGAAGTAAACGACGTAATCGAAAACAGCATAATATTTAACGATGAAATTTGGACAAACATATATAAAGATATAAAAAGATACTTTGACGAATTTGATATTGTGGGCTGGTTCATATCTGTTCCGTACAGAGTAAAAGATGATATGTCAGGAATAAAGAAAATACATCTTGATAACTTCGCCGGAAATGATAAAGTCTGCTTTTTAAGTGATAGAACGGAAAATGAAGACGGATTTTTTGTGTATGAAAATGGAAATTTGAACAGACAAAGCGGCTATTACATATATTATGAAAAAAATGAGAAAATGAAAAAATATGTGAGGGAGAGGGAACAAAATAAAAATAGTATCAATGAAAATATTAAGGAAAATATAAAAAATAATAAAAAAACAGATGGTAAAATAATAAAGGAAAATGATGAACAATTAATAAAAGAAGAGGCAAATAAATATAATGGAGAAAATGAAAATCATAGCGTTGTAATGAATAAAGCTTCGTCTAAAAGTAAAAACCAAAAATCAGAAAACGATGAGGAGGCAAACACAAAGAGCGGGCAGACGATAGAAATGCCTGACATTTTAGGAAAAAAGAAAAAGGACATATATGCTAATAAGCAGGTTGATAACAAAACGGAAACACCTGAAAAATTAAATGGAAAAAATAAGCAGAAACGCGATGTAGAAAAAAACAGCAGAATTTCGGATTCGTTTCAGCTTAGAAAGGCTATAAGTGAAAGAAAAAAAGAAATTGAAAACCAACATAAAAATGGAAGTGAAAATTCAGGCAAAGTCAGCAAAGTAGCGGTTGGAATCAGTGGTTTGCTAATAATTGCTCTTTTACTGTCAACAATTGTTATGCTAAATAATTATGGTGAATTAAAAAATATAAAAACATCATTGGAAAATATAAATGACAACAAAAATTCTCAGGCAGTAAATCAGATAATAGATTCACTATCAACATCAGAAAGCACGGAGAATAACAACGAAACAAAATCTGATAGTAAGAAAGAAAAGAATGACAAAAAGAATACACAGCAAAAGCAATCTGAAAATGGGCAGAACGATGATTCTTCACAGACCAATTCAGATGATGGACAAAATTCATCACAACCTAAGACAGATGATATGCAGAATGATAATTTATCGCAGACGCAGCAATCTGAATCACAGGATAATAGCGGATTAACGCAGCAGAATAATTCATCAAACACACAATCCGATATACAGGATAATGCCCAATCACAACCAAATAATGATGGAACAGGAACGGAAACTGAACCGCAAAACAAATCAACAAATGTACAGGCAGGCATATATGGAGGAGCAATTCATACAGTAACTCCCGGACAAACCTTATATGATATCAGTATGACATATTATGGAAATAGTGATATGGTTGACAGAATAAAGGCTTTTAACGGAATAGGAGACGATTACAAAATAATAGAAGGTCAGCAGATAAAATTGCCATAAAAAAATATATATTGTATAATCTGAATAAAATGTACATTGTGCATTGAAGTATAAAAGAATATAATTGAGGAAAACTGAAACGCAGATAAGGTACAGGAAGTAAGAAAAGTGAAGTTAGCAAAGAAAAGAAGAAAACTCAGAGTGATTAGACCTGATACAGTAATTGAGTCAGAAAAATCACGGGAAGATAAATCAAGAAATCTAAAAATAAAGGTAATAACAATAATTGGAATTGTATGCGCATTACTTTTAGCAATATATTTATTTTGTGTTTATCGCACATACAATAACTACAAAGTCAGAAAGACAATAAAGATAGAAACAGGAACAAACAGCCAGTATCAGGCGTTTGGCGAATTTGTAGTAAAATATAGTAACGATGGAATTTCGTACATCAATGGAACAGAAACCATTTGGAACGAAGCGTATGAAATGAAATCACCAATAGTAGACGTTTGCGGAGATTATTTAGCGATAGCGGATAAGAATAGTAATAATATTTACATTTTCAATAAAAAAGGAAAAGTCGGTGAAGTAAACACAAGTTATCCTATAATTAAAATTGAAGTGGCACAGCAGGGTGTGGTTGCGGCACTTTTAGAAGAAGCAAGTGCAAATTATATTGAATTATATGATAAAGAAGGAAATCTTATCGTTTCACACAAATCATTGCTTAGTGAAAATGGATTCCCATTATCGTTTTCAATTTCAAATGATGGTGAGAAAATGATGACATCGTACTTATCAATTAAGGAAGGAAGTACTGAAAATCAGGTAATTTTCTATAACTTCTCAAATGTAGGTAAAGACGAAGTTGACAGAGTGGTAGGCACATTTAATCAATATGGAGAAACTATAGTACCTGCAGTATATTTTGTGTCAAATGAAGATGCGATAGCGATTGGTGATAATGTTCTTACTATATATAAGATGAAAGAAAAGCCAACAATTAGAAAAGAAATAAAATTTGATAAAGAAATACAAAAGGTATTTTATAATGAAAAATATGTAGGACTTATATTTGAAAACTCAAAAGGGGATACTCCATATAAAATGGAAGTGTATTCTTTGAGTGGAGAAAAAATCATGTCTAAGGAAATAGAGATGAATTTGGACCATGTCAAATTTGCAGGAAAAAACGTGCTAATGTATGACGACGTTACATGTGAATTGATATCCCTTAAAGGCGTGGTTAAATTTAAACACGTATTTACAAAACAGTTAGACGCGATAGTTCCTATGGAAAGTACAAATACATTTTTGCTTATGACAAAAAATAAGATAGAAGAAATCAGTCTCAGATATAGTTTGAAGAGTCCGGTTACAAAGAATAAACAGACAGCAGAAGAATAAATAAACTGTTACAAGTTACAGATGAAAATAAATGGAGGAAAAATGGAAACAATATTAACAGTTGCAGTAATAGTATTTATCGCACTTATGATATTTATTGGGCAACATAGAGGAATGATAAAGATGATATTTTCGTTGGCATCGATGTTAATAGTTTTAATTTTAGTTCAGATATTAACACCAATTACGAAAGATTTTATAGAAACAACTCCGGTGTATGATGCAATTTCAAAGCAGGTTACACAATATGTGGATGAAAAAATAGTAGATGTATCAGACAGCATTTCCCAGACCGGAGAAACAGCTCAGAAAAATACAATTAACAGTTTACCGTTGCCAAAAAGTGTAAAGGAATCGTTAATTAAGAATAATAATGCTGATGGCTACATAGAATTAGGTGTAGAAAATTTTAGCCAGTATGTAGCAGAATATTTGATAGATTCTGTGTTAAATGCATCTACATTTATTTTGCTATTTGTTGTTTTGACGCTGCTGGTTCAGCTGGTGGTTCATTTGCTTGATATAATATCAAAGCTTCCGGGAATAAATATGTTAAATAAAGGAGGCGGAGCTGTTATCGGACTTATAGAAGCAGTCTTTGTACTTTGGATTGCATGTATAATAATTACAGCATTTAGTGCAACAAGTTGGGGACAGCAGGCATGCGATGCAATTGGAAATAGCGTATTTTTAAGTCTGATATACGACAATAATGCAATTCAGATGTTTTTAAATAACCTCAATCTTCTTGCATAATATTTATGAAAATGAGAAGAATATCAGTAGATATTGCGGATAAATATTTATGGAAATGATAAAAATATCAGTAAGCGTCGTGAACAAATGAGAATAATATAGAAAATAAATATTAAAAATATTTAAAATAATACAAATATTGAAAATAATTGTTGACAAACACGATACTATTTGATAAATTAAAAAAGCTGTAAAAAGTGGATTGGAAAAATCCACTAAGGCTCCATGGTCAAGCGGTTAAGACACCGCCCTTTCACGGCGGTAACAGGGG